>Ga0335069_10003352_pt1 | contig 24260 bp, 27 predicted proteins | sample Lox_Sample_11_FD_206714 | JGI IMG/M metagenome (GOLD analysis project Ga0335069, IMG submission 206714) | Soil microbial communities from Loxahatchee National Wildlife Refuge, Florida, United States - Lox_Sample_1.1 | ecosystem: Environmental > Terrestrial > Soil > Wetlands | place: USA... | reverse complement strand
AGAACGAACTTCCGAGAAGTTCCTGGCGAGACAATCCCAGAATGCGGAGGGCCGCAGGGTTGGCATTGAGGCAAGTCGCTTGGTTGTCGAGAATCAGAATGCCGTCAAGGGCATGCTCGAAGATGGACGCGAACTCCCTGTCTGTCACGTAAAAAGCGTCCGCAGCGGCATGCCGCTCCCTCCCGGCGTGAAGCAGGTAGAATGCGTGCAGCGCAAGAGCGCAGACCAAAATAACGGGAATGACGGCGAGAAACAGCCGTGACTGCCGGTCCCCTACAATCAGAGACAGGGCGAAGAAGACGATCCCGAGGAGCAGAAGGGAAAGGGAAGTGATCCAGAACCACCGGGGTGGCGGTTCAGTCGGCAAGTGCGACTTCGGAAGAAACAGAGCCATGGGTGTGCGAGAAGAACTGATCGAAGTTGACCGTCGAGGGTTCCTCTCTGATTTCGTTACCGTTTGGTAGCCATGCTACGCGCCGCCCTTCCACGGAGTCAAGAAAAGAGGAGGCCCTGTTCACCGATAGCCTTGCCTGAGCGCGGGGGGGACGTGCAACGGTCTTCTGTACCCGGGTAGAGCTCAAGATGACGTTCTCTGATTTCTGATATTTTGCGCTCGCTCGAAGCTCCTGCTTCCATTCGCCCAATTCGACTGCCTGGTTGGAATCTGAGCGTACTTTTACCGAAGAAGCCGAGCCCAGTGATGCCGATTCGACAATTCGATCTGGCTAGTTCGATGAGAATCAGGCCACGAATGTCTATGGGCCGAATTTATTGGGCGTGAAGCGCAGATCGAGAGGATCCTTCAGGCCCATCTGATTCTCTGCCTGTCACTCAATGCGTTCTCCCGAGTCAGTTCTCGGAAAGTAGGCGCCAAGCCACATTCTCAAAGTGCCGTCATGCCAGCTTTGTCGTGCCATGAGGTTGGGCCGCAGCTCTTGCTCGTATCGTTCCTGAAGTAATTCACCACTGAGCGGAACTGTTCTTGCCAAATACTCGACGTCACCTTGATCCTTTGGGCTATTCCGCTCGAGCTTGGACAAAGCTAAATCATATGGGTCAGGTGCAAAGAGCTTCAGTTTCTTAAACCGCCCAGGGAACATTTCTGTTAATCGAGATTCATAATCTTCCGGCATTGTCGCGATGGCAACGTGTTGTAAGTAGACTTTGTACTTCCGTGCGAGCTTCGACTCACGACCCGCACGCCGTTCAAGCTCTTCGATTCGGTGGGGCGGGATCGCCGAAATGTAGTCCACATCGCCTGTTGGTCGCGGAAGTCCGTATAGCAAGCTGATGACAAACCCACCGATGCAATGCAGTTCAACGTGTTCAGAAAGGGCTTCGTCAAGTTCATCGAGAAATTCTCGCCAAGGCGATGGCAACTCTTGGCTGGTGCTAACTGTCATACGTTAAGTGCTCCGGCCGCCAATTGGTCAGCAAGTTCCAATGTCGCGCCTCGTCGGATCGATTCTCTCTCAGCCATTCCCGCTCAACTTCGGTATTTACCGGTTTTAGAAACGTATCCTCGCGGGCGAGTCGGCTCTTTTCGAGCATGTTCCGAAGCTCACTCAGCGCTCGATTTCGTTCTTCATCCCTAGAACCTGATCGTTCTAAAACTTCCTCCGCCAGACTTTCTACAAACCCTAAACGGTTCTGCAGGTTATTTAGCTTCGCTTCCCTGACGAGCCATCCGAGATTCATGTCCCAATACGTAAGTAACAACCAAGGAAGGGCCTCTACGACGCGTGACTCAAGGCTCGTCTGACTCAATGCTTCAACGAGTGTTTCCGCTGGATTTCTCTCTTTGACACGAGCTTTTAGATAAGCAAAACCAGGATAACCAAGAGCAGAAACTTCGTTCACTAACTCCTCGTTCGCAACTGAAAAACGGGGCTTGAATTCATCCGGTGTAGGCAAAACGGTCGGAGGCAGTCCATAGACTGACTTAAACTTACGCGCAAGTCTCGGCGTCACCTTTCTTTGCCCCCCTTCAAGCATCGCAAGATAGGACTGTGACATGCCCAGGCGTTCAGCGGCTTGGGCTTCGGTCCATTCGCGTCGAGAGCGGGCCGCCCTCAATGTGCTAGACAACATTGTTCCTTCCTCTGACATGGGCCAAGTATATCACAATTGTTGTGATTTCTATGTCTCATATAACAATGATTGTATTGTGTTTATTTGCCATGCATCAGGGATAGGCCCCATATCGGAGGGTCTGTCGCGAGTACGATCCTAGGAATAAAGAATGGTCGAAGAGAGTTCGGGAAAATCTCTGCAAAGGTCAGGAAAACCCTGCGACATCCACAGGTGGACAAGGCCACAACACTGGCAGAGGTACGAATGGTTCCAACTCGGTGAGCTCTCGCGGCTACGGGTACGCGCCGTCCGGGCCGAGAAACTGCAGCAGTTCATACCAGCTATAATGAAGCCGGTAGTCATCCCCCTTTAGGCGGTTGGGACTTTGTTCGCCCACAAGGTTACTCGCGATAGAGCGGCAGAAGGTAAATCCAAATTTCCAGGTGGGCCAGGGGAGAGTACGTCACAAATACTGACGATTGCACTGTTGCCTGGAGCCCTACCAGGCATTCGTCGATTTTCGATGTCAGACACGGTGAGTAATTCCAGTAGCACATTCCGACTTCCTGGTTGGAATCCAGGCATCCGTTTTCCTTCGACTCGCGACACCCGACAACCAGAGACGGTCGGAACAGAATCCGGCTTACAGGCCACCCACCATATTTTCAATTACTTACGGAGAGTTCTGTCGCGGACTAACCGTGAGACTAACCACTCCTAGAGCACTCGCTCGTGCGAAAGCAGGCAACGCTCACAGTCCTCTCTCTCCTCCAGCAATCGCATCATCAGTAGGTCGAGATCGCAGTCATAGCATTACGTCACGATTCCCGGCCCAGAGATTCCCGGATTGGCACACCCTTAGTGTGGGGAGTCGTATCGCGATAAGCGGTACCCATCCCCTCCGTTTGCCCCACATCTTGCGCTTTTCGTTGCAAATCGGCACTTGACTACAGACAAACCATGTTAAAATTACATAGGCTGGTTTTTGGGCCGTTCGCTCCGCTCTTACTGTTGCTGTGGTAACCGCGCCGTAACCTCCAGAACCAGAAGGCACAAGATTGCTCTGGTTCGGAGGCTCGATGTACAACCTGAATCCCCTCTTCAATAATTTCAAGCCAACCTTCAGCGGAGTCGAGATCGACATGCTTTCCCTCGGGGATGCGGACTCTATACTTGTCACCGAGTGGTCGGGAAATTATGTGTTCAGAGTGCTGATCGATGGCGGAACAGCCAGGGACACGAAGGCCGTGCGTGAATTTTTGCGTAGCCGTGGCGTCACTTCGCTTTACGCAGTGGTCTGCACCCACATGCACAACGACCACGCACGAGGCCTGATCGAACTCGTGAAAGACAAAACCCTGTCGATCACGTTTGGCTGGATGCACGATATGCGAAAGCACGCGAGCACGGATGCATTGCGTCGCGCCTCCACCGGGAACTCTTCGCAAGCGGATGGTGTGAAGGAGGCGCTGGAAACCACGAGGGAACTGGCGAGCGCGTTCGCCAGCCGGGGCATCACACCGCAGGAACCATTCGCTGGGCAAACCATCGCGCTACTTCCCGGACTCACTGTCCTTGGCCCGACGCCGCAGTTCTACAAGAAAGCGTTGGAGGAATCCATCGGTGAGCCAGTTCCGGCGATTGGGTCGTTTATTGCGGCTCTGGCTGCCGCCAAGCCATCTTCACCCTACGCTCCAGTGATACCGCCCGGAACGGGTCTCTTGAGCGATATGTTGGCTAGGCCCGCTCTTCCAGCGATACCGCTTTCGTTCCTCGGTGGGCCGCTAACGTCGCCTGCGAAATCCCCCTTGGGCCTCGATCTTTCCGCGTCATTCTTTGGAGCGTTGAGCAACTCCAGCGTAGCGGAAAAGCCGAAGACGCAACCGTTCAACAACACGAGCGCCATCTTGGGCATGGAATATAACAGCAGTAAATTCTTATTCACGGCGGACGCAGGTTCCGAGGCGCTGGACGCAGTTCATTCCTCTTGGAAAGAGGTGTATTGGATGCAAGTGCCACACCACGGGAGCGATGGAAATCTTTCCCAGAGGAACATTGAGCGCTTCCGCCCACGGCACGCGTTTGTTTCTGCCAAAGGAGATTCGAGTCACCCAGATCGTGCAATCGTCAGTGGCTTGATTAAGGTTGGCGGTCAAGTCTTCAGCACGCACATGAATGGTCACCTCTGGCACAGGATAGGTAGCGTTCCGGCCCGCCTCGGTTATAACGATGCGGTTCCGCTCAAGGGAAACGCTGACCCCCTTCCTTTCGCGGAGTGGTTTTACCCGCCAGTGCCCGGACGCCTATGATCGAAAAATTCATAGACGAGTACGAACTGAAAGCCCGGATTGCGCCGGGGTTGATCGTGGCGCTGCCAGCGTTGGTCGATCTGATCTATCTGGTGCCCGTTTTGGGCAACTGGCCCGTGTTCGCCGCAGGCGGCATCATCACGCTCGTTTTGCTGTATGGACTAGGTCATGTTATTCGCGCAGCGGGCCAGCAGTTGGAGCCTGTGTTGTGGAAGCAGTGGGGTGGACCACCCTCGACCAGACTGATGCGCTCCAATGACATGTTTTTCGGTGCCGAATTGAAGAACTCAATCCGGGCTGCGTTGGCGCAGGAGTTTGCGATAACTCTGCCAACTCCTGTGGAGCAAAAGAAGGACCCGAGTGGTTCTGATAAAGCGATAGCAGACGCGTTCGAGCGTGTTCGCGGTTTCTTGCGCCGCTCTGACCCGACTGGTGTCTGGCAGAAGAACAATATCGAGTACGGCTTTAGCCGGAATCTACTGGGCGGGCGGATGCTGTGGGCATACGTAGCAGTTGGCTCGTTGGTGGTCGCAATCTGGCACACCGCAACTAACCATTCGGGGTTCTTGAACCCAGCGGTCGTAGTCAGTTGCCTCTCATTAGTTTCCGCTGGCTACGTGGGCTGGCGCGTGCTTCCCAAGGCGACGAAACGGGTTGCGGAAAGATACGCTGAACTCGCTTGGACGACGTTCTTGCAAGTCAGCAAGGACCGAACTCAAGCAGCGGTACCAAGTCGAGTAGGACTGGAGGAGGCGACATGATCGTGAAAAAGGGTGCAGTAATCATCACCGGAACATTGCTGGCTCAAGCCTTTGGTCCATCTTGCTCCGCGCACGACAAAGCATGCGAGGCTCTTGCGGAGCCGTGGCACATCCACCACGAGTTGCCAACCGACACGTTACGCATTGCGGGCGAAACGGTGCTCGTGTCGAATGTCAGTGTTGGAATCTCTTACGTAAATCTCGCGGCTAACATTGTGTCACCGGATTCCAAAGAATAGATATCGCATGGCTCCATCCACTAGAACCGTCTATCTCGACACCATGCTTTGGAACGCATTGTGCGACCAAGGCGTGGAGGCATCCTCTCTTGTCGCCCGTCTCCGCGAGAGAAACGCGTGCTTTGCAATCGGTACCCACGATTTTTATGAGATAGCGAAGACCTTCGGTAGACCTGAGAACCACAGTCGCGGAAGACTGCTGTTTTCCGATTTCACCCGGTATTTGATCGCAGACACCCTGTTGTTAAAAGAGAACATGGAACTCCTCGCACACGAAATGCGGGCGTTGAAGTTACGGCTTCCAGTTCCCGCCACAACGCTGTCGAGCGAAGACCGGACGTTGATTGTTCGAAAGGCAGAGCAGTTGGCAGGTGGCGAACTAGGCGAGGACGGGGCGAAACTTCTGGAGAGCCAAAAGGCTCTTGCCGACGCTACCCGCACTAATCAAATCGCCTTCTTGGAGAGTCGTCCAGACATTAAGAGTCGGCTACAGTCGATTCCCGCCGACCAGTTATCACGATGGTTGGACGGAGAGACGAAGCGTCCGGCAGGCATCGCTATCTTGACGAATCATATCCAGAGACGATTTTCTGATGTGCCGTTCAACGAGATAACCGAGTATGCCACTGCCTTACTTGGCAGACAGATGCGCTTTTCCACTGCTCTGATTCGATGCGATCTGTACTACAACTGGCGATGCGCGAATCGTGGCTCAGTCCCAAGAGACTTAATGGATGACATTTATCACGTCTTGAATGCGGTGTACTGCGACGTTTATGCCACCGCCGAAGCGAAGCAGGGAGAGTATGCGCCATTGTTGCTTTCGGACAAGACGCAGGTGGCCATCTACGACAAGAAGACGCCGATAGACGAGTGGCTGATCGAAAAGTTGACGGAGCCGAAGTCCGTCGCAGTCTAACTCCGCGTCCGCGTGCCTTAACGGAGTAACTTCCTCAACCTCTCCCTTCTCGTGTCGTTCGCCGGACTAGTGGTGAGCCGCTCATCTTTAATCCACTTTAAAAGTTTGGGAACGTCTACTGTGTGAACTGTCGGCTCTTGGTGAATCTCCACCTCAACCTGTTTTATCGTTTCGCAATCGTCTGTCTCCCAGCCCACATCGGATAGTTGATTCAACCCCCGCACCACCGCTTCGTACAACGTCTCAGCGTAGACCGTGGCCTCGTGGCGGGTGCCGTGGGAATCTTGCAGACGGACGATACACTTCGCGATAGACATGAGGACTCGAAATTGGAATCGGTAGGAGGAGGGGAGTTCCATTCTACCTGAGTCTGTAGAATTGCGTTACCATGCCGAGCATGATTCACATCATCGGTGTCTCACATCGCGTTCAAGCCAAGCCAAAGGGTGAATCGGATACTGCCGAACAGGTTGAGTATCGACAAACGTTGGGGAATGCGATCAAGCAGATCAACCCAGTGGTTGTGGGAGAAGAGTACAGCGAGACCGCGTTGGGAGACAGAAAGAAAGCCACCGGACTGGAACACGAATCTATAACTAAGGAAGTCGCGAACGCCCTCCACCAATTCTGTGACCCCGACCCCACGGAGCGGAAAAGCATGGGATATGTAGAGGGCGGCGCGTTAGCGCAGAAGTATGCGATGGACGACGTGCCCGACTACAACACGAGAGGTTTCGCGGAAGAGGTGGTCAAGTACTGGCCGGGTAGGGAGCAATTTTGGGCGGACAAGTTGAAGGCTTTTCAAGATAAGGATGCCATTTTTGTTTGCGGGGACGCACACGTTGAAAGTTTCCAAAAGACGCTGGGCAAAAACGGTCTGCTGTCTACCGTGCATTCTCGGCGCATCGGGATAAATCAACAAGATGATGAATGGTGGAATGGAATTGAAGCGTACAGGAAGGCACACCCGGAATTGAAACCTTGAGTCAATTACGTTTTGCCCAAATTTGGTTCCATCATGCCTTCTCCGATGCTCGCTCAATCGATGGGTGGGTCGCGCATCCGGTCAGAGAGAGCAAACCAAAAGAAGAGAGGATTACCCATTTTCGTATCATGTTATCTTCCTTTCACAATAAGGCTTGCACCGTCCGCTGAATCGTAAACCCACCTATCCCTTAGCGTTGCGATCCGTTGCGAGAGTTGTATGGCTTAGCGTTGAAGTAGCCTCAAAACCTCGTCGCCAATCTGCCCTGAACTCAAAGTCACGCTGTGACGATAGAATATGATGTCAGCGCTCATCGTCGGAACTGTTGTGGCCGCCAGAAGTACTGTGACCCGTTTATTCCCCACGTATGCAAGAAAACTTCGCGTGCCGACCAGCGAAGTCGATTTTTGAATGAGATTAAAGTTTGCAGTTTTAGCGCCTTCTGCCAATTTAATGTGCAGTTCGTCCAGAATATCCTCGTCAGTCATTCACGCGCCTCGCTTGTACCCGTTGTTTCTGCCCCTCCGGGATGTGCTTGCGAATGACTTGCTGGTCACCCGCGATGAGCCATCGTTCCAGTTTCTTCCCTTCACCCAGTTCGATCTCCAAATAGGCCGCTGGCTTCACGTCCTTGCTTGGCGGGTCAATTTTGAACACGCGCAATTTGTGAGGTCCGTTCCATCCGCGTTGCTTGGGCCTTACGTTTCTTACATCCACCAGATCACCAGCCTTGAAACTATGAAGGAACTGCTCCGTTACCTCGTTCGCGTTTCCCACCCTCGCTCCCTTCTCCGCGTTTAATCCCGCCACAACTCCTGCCAACGCTGCCGCTGTTGAATCGCAGCGAACACTCTACCCCGTCCAACATACGATGTGGGCCGCTCGTCGAGCGTGATCTCTGGAATTTTGAGTTCGAATGGCCGATGTATCCCTTTGATGTGGCGGTGCAGGCGCGGCTATCCTAGAAACCACGCTCTGCAGTACTTGCACCGCATGTCCCGCATGTTCAAGTCTGGCTCGTGGTCTAGGCTATGATGCAGCCAGCAATACACAGCCAAGTTCTCTTTTCTGCAATCGGCTTTGTTGAAATTGTTGTGGTGAACCGTGAGGATGTCGCCGTCTTCCAGATAGGCGAAGCCGCAATCCTCGCACCTGTACAACTTGCCTGCCCGTCTGCACTCTGAAATTGCGTCCCAGATGAACGGGTATCCGCTGCCATCCTCTTCGCACTCCCAAGCCGCATAAACCCGGAAGAGGTTTGCGGGGTCATCGTAAGGAATTATTGGCATAGCCGTCATAAAATCACGTAGTGTTTGCGCGGTGTCAATACGAAGATTTACCCCGACTGATCCGTCATGACGCATAGCGCCTTTTGAGGTTTCCGAAGTTCGCTCACCAAATGAAAAGTGGATGCGGACTCCCGCCCGTGCCCGACCCGCTCCGATTGAACCCAGCAGCCCGGTAGTTTACTTCTAGCAGCATAAATCGCCTCGAAATCTCGACGTTATCTGCTACCGCCCGTTCCCCGACTGATGTTTCGAGCAAGAATGAGTTCGACCCATCTGCGGAAGCGTAGACGTTCAGGCTTCGAGTCTCAGAGGAACCCGGCTTTGAGAATGTGGCGTGATAGACGTTGCCGCCTTTGTTGAACGTCGGTGCGGCTTGCGGAAGGTTGCGATCTCCCCATCTGGTGATCTGCCCGAGTTGAACGGGGGAACCATATCGCCTGCGCACGTGTAGTCGCAGTGGGCAAGACCCATGTGGGATTTCGACGATGTCCAGTTCACCACAATCGACAGGAATGCCTGTAGCCTGTGGATTTGAGCCTCCGCTTGGCGTGAATAGCATCACAATGTCGGCGTCGCTCACTTCTGCAATCAGCGGGGTGCTAGGCCAGCCACCTTGGCCTTCGGTGAAGAAGCGGTCTCGGGTCAGATAGCCGCAATAACAATCGAGTAACACCGCTCTTACAGCATTCTGCCAATCAACGCTGAGATCACCATCGTCAATCAACTCCTGTCTGGTTCCTTGAAATATTTGGAGTAGTTGGTGAATTTGATGACGGTGGGGCGAATGGTCGATCTCAGCCTTCAAGAAGGCTAGTACAACATCAGATTCCCTCGCCGGGGCAATTTCGATCATGGTCGTGGGACAAACGGTGTTATTTAAAAGGCTACTATACCCTACTTTCAACGTCTTGTGTTCGGGGCCAGATGTTACGTTATTCGGCGAAGAGCAAAATGGACCCAGCCTTTAAGCAATTCGTTGAGATGCTGCATCCGTCGTTCGAACGGTTGATGCAAATAACGCCACTGAAAATGTCTGCCCTTCCGTCACGACTGCCCGAGAAGTGCATTTACTTGCTGAGCGAGGGAGAGAATCACCTGTACGTGGGCCGCACTCGCAAACTCAGGCAGAGGCTGCGTCAACATTCCATCGCTGGCGCACAGCACAATCAGGCGGTGTTTGCATTTAGGCTGGCACGAGAGACCACAGGACAACTCGCTGCCGCCTACTCCGCAAAGGGTTCGAGGAAGGCAATGTGCGCTGAGCCTTTGTTCGCTGCCGCCTTCGAGCAGGCCAAGGCCCGCGTTCGCAACATGGATTTGCGTTTTGTGGAAGAGGCAGACCCGACGCGGCAGGCATTGCTCGAAATCTATGCGTCGGTAGTTCTGCGCACGAAGTACAACGACTTCGATACTCATTGAAGCGAGGAGAAAAAGTGAATCCGCTGGAAGAGAGAATGGTGACTTGTACCGTGGGAGAGTTGTTGGTTCAACTTCGCCTGCTGGAATACGGGGTGCAAGCCTCACCACCATTGAAGGATTCGGGGAACGACCTAATTGCAATCCGAGGCACGCAGTTTCGAGCCATTCAGGTCAAGGCCACGAGGGATGCGAAGAGTTTTTCTTTCGACAACAAGGAATTGAAAGAACGCTCCTACCACGTTTTGGCACTGGTTCAACTTGTTGGCGAAAACTCTAGGCTTACGCTGGACGACTGCCGCATCTATCTCATGCCGAAAGAAGTGGTTCAAAAGGGTTATTACAACGCTGTCGAAGAGTTGGAGGAGTTCGAACTGAACCGTGCGCTGGTTGATGCGTTATTCGGTGAGGAATGACAAGGAGCCACTAGTATGAATTCCGATGGTTTGGTCAAAGACCTCGTCTCTTTTTTCAAAACGGCACGCCATCTGTGGGGGCGTTGCCCAAGTTGTGGAGAAGTATTCAGGCTCTCGGATGCCGCTATCTCCTCAAGTCCCGAACCACCAAGAGACTGGCTACGCCGTCTGGAGCGACAGCAACTGGCTCTTGAAGAACGTGAAGGCGTCGTTGAATCACGGGAGGCCGAGGTTGAAGAGCGCGAGGATTCAGTAAGAGACGCCGAGTACGATCTTCGTCACCGCGAAATGCGGCTTGAGCGGGACGCTGCTCAACGGGTGCGTGAGATTCTGAAAAGCAAGACGGAAGTGCGCTCGCTCATCCGGGCCGAGCGCAAGGCGGCTGTACAGACTTCAAGAGCCACACTTCTTGGCAAATTGCTGGAGCGCATTGCCCCGTGCTTTCGGACCTTTTCATACGACCCGCGTGACATGCGCTGTATCTCTGACCCATTCGACTACGTGCTGTTCGATGGGTTGACCGTGGAGCGGAAAGTCAAGCAGATTGCGTTTATTGAGGTAAAGTGCGGACGCGCTCGGCTCAGCGGAGTCCAGCGGAGTATTCGTGATGTAGTGGAGAGACAGCGGATTTACACAGAGGTTTGGACGATTGGTGACCCTGAAATTCCTATCACAAGGCAGTTGCCGCCAGCACGCTGACGACGCGGTTCATCTCTGAGGGTACATACACTATGTTGAGTCACACAACACGCGCGTTAGAGGATTTTGACAATCAACATGATTTTGAACGGATGGCTGCCGACATTTTGAATGCGCTAGGCTATTCGAAGGTCGAACCAATGGCCCCCGCAGGTGGCCCGGATGGCGGGCGTGACATTAAGTTCGAGGAAGGCGACAGCGCGGGAATCGCTTTCGTCACTCTCGAAAAGGATATTAAATCTAAGTTTGAGGGAGACTTAAAAAAGCGGCCTAAGGGAAACGGAGGCGTAATCGCGCTATTCTGCAATGTTAACGTTAGCCCTACAAGGAAGTTAGACTTTACAAAACAGGCCCTGAAAAAAGGATATCGGTTGGAACCGTTCGACCTAGAACGGCTCCGAAGTCTGCTTGATAGCAATCTAACAGTAGTACGGCGGCGATACCTTAAAATCGACGATGAAGTCGCAGCACAAATACGATCTCAACTGAACAAATTGCTTCAGTTTCCCGACGCTGTTCCACCCCCGCCTAATCCTCCAACGATTATCGAAACTCTATTTGTCAACAAACTACCACGGCGAGTATTTGAAATGTTGATGGGCTACGAGGAGAAAGATATTTCGGAAGTTCCCGGCATCGGAAAATCCCTGCTCAAGCATCGGGCAGATTACTACCGGCTTCGGAAAAATGCATTGCGCCTAGAACAGGACATGCTAACGAAAGTTGGGCAATCGGTGAGCGTTCGGTTTTCGGCGGCTTGGCAAATCTATCTCCGCTATGCGTGGATGCGGTTCGGCGGGAACTGCAAAGAGACAATTATTGGCGGGGGAAATTTCCTGAACTACGATATCTCGTGGGATGACGCTGAACGAGTTTTCAATGAACTTTCAACGGTCCAGCCCTTATCGTCTCAAGTCAAAGATTTGTTTTCCCTGCACGAAACTCTTATTAATAATTTGAAAGATGTGGGCAATGCTTGAGAATGCCCTGGCCGCGTTCTACTCGGCTGAGCCATATCTGATAATCGTTCGCAATCTGTACCTGACTTACTCGAATGTCTGTTCCGAGGGGGAATCACCTGCGTTCTCTCTGGTTTGTGGCGGGGGTACGGGAGATAAAGCAGGAAAGGGCTGTGGTAGAACCCTAAAAATTAGGCACGACAACAGCAGGCTTGTGCCGTTTGCTGCAACGAGAGCCGCCCAAGCTACCTGCTGGTCCCCGGTTATGCTGAGCCCTGGATGGCAGCCTAAGCCATTGAAAATTTATTTCCTCCGACAGATTTGACCGCCTGGTGCGGCACTAGGCTGTCCCTTCGGCTTGGCAACACAAACGATGTGGGTGCTTGGGATGGGTAATAGGCCGGTCTGCGCATCCGAAGTGGGCAAGATCGAGCACAGCTCTCTAATAATCAGCAGCTTCCGAGTCTTTCCCTTCAAGCCACTTAAAAAGCAACATTCTAGCCCGCACGTCGTTGAAAGCGTCTGTTGGATCCTTTTCCAGGCCCGCCGAAACCATTATTGTGGCTGTCAAAGATGGTGTGTGTTCTCTTCGCTCCAATTTGCCAATGTACTCTTCGCTGTAGCCGCTGCGTTCGGCCACTTCTTTTTGGCTAAGATTCAATTCTTGGCGACGCTCCCTGATGACGCTTGCGAACGCAGCTCTTACAACGGAGTCCATTCTATGGGGCTTCTTGGCTGTACTGGCGCGCTCCAACGGTCCGTCGTCTCGGTGCGAGTCTTGATCGTCTGCCATGACTGCGGCAATGGTGGGGTGTTGCAAAGCATAGTTCCAGGAAGTATACTATCCCTAATAAGGGAACGTTGGTACTGAGCGTGCAGGCCCTTGAGGATATGTAGGGGTGATTAACTCAAGCGAGTATCGCGACGTCTTCTGCGATTGCCCGGCAATAGTTGTTCGACCCGGGCGACTAGATCTGCCCCGGTCATGTTGAGAGCCTTCGCAATCTCTAAAATAGCTGTCAAGGAGGGGCTATTTATACCTCTTTCGAGCATGCTTATATATTTCGGATGATAACCACTGTCGAAAGCGAGCGCTTCTTGTGTGAGGCCGCGTTCCTCACGGACGGTAATAAGTACGCGAGCGAACGCTCTTTTCTCGAGAGTCCCACGGTCCCGCGTACTACCATAAAAGGCCATTGGCAGTACGAATCGTGAGTTATGTCACTATATGATGCCACAAAGTATACTATCCAAACCAAACCTATTCTCCCGGAGTTGTTCGCGGCATTTGTTGGGTAAGTAGGAATGTCGAGCTCCTTCCCAGCCGCCCGCTTTCCGGCCGTCCCGCTCAGCAAAGGCCGAGCGGCCACTGAGCCTTTAGATAAAGACAAGGTTGCGCTGGCTGATGAACCCTCGGACGAAGCACTAATTGCCCGGATGTGCGCCGCCGACGCGGAGGCCCTCGGCCTCCTGTTTCCCAGATATGCCCAGCTGGTCCATAGCATCGGACGGAAGATCCTCCGGGATCCCGCGGAAGCGGAGGATTTTGTGCAGGAACTCTTCCTGCATATCTTTAGAAAGGCGCACTTGTATGACTCCTCCAAAGGACCAGCCCGCGGGTGGATCGTGCAGACGAGTTACTACCAGGCCCTCCACCGTAGAGCTCATTTGATTACCCGCCCTCACTACGCATCGGCTGAGTTCGACGAAATGGAAGTGGACGGCATCTCGGCACCTCTGGTAGCCGGATACGACCAATCAGGTGAGGGACTCTTCGGCAGGGTTCGCTGGCGCGAATTAATCGAATGTTTGACCAAGGATCAGTGGGAGGTCTTCCGCCTACATTTCTATGAGGGCCATACGTTTGACGAGATTAGTCAGATCAGGAATCAAACGCTAGTGAGCGTGCGGCACCATTTCTACCGGGGTCTCGACCGCTTGAGAAAGCATATCTTCGCCAGTGAATTGCGCGATAGTTGAACAATGTGGTAAAGATGGAGGCATCACTAAGAAGCCAAGGTGCGGTGTCTTATGAATCCGCATGAAGAGTTTCTCGAACTATGCGCGGTTTCTACCTCCGGAGAACTGACCGAGGAAGAACGCCGCAGACTCGACGAGCACCTGCCAGGCTGTGCGTCCTGCCGTGAGGCGCTAAAGCAGTTCCAGGAAACGGTTAGAACCGCCGTCCCGGCCATCGCCGCAGGACTCCCTCAGAATGATCCGCAGCCGGACCGCTGCTGGTCTCAAGACAAGGCGGAGACAGCCCTGTTCGAGCGCTTGTCTAAAGAGGCTAGTCAGTGCGGTTCTCGAAAGACCTCAAGAGATGCAGTCGATGGCACAGAGCCATCTCATCACCGTGCTTATTTTCTGTCCCAGTTCGACTGGAAACAGATGTGGATGTCCTATGCCGCAGCTATCTTGCTGTTTCTGGCGCTCGCGATTTCGGCGTACCGCGTGGGCATCCGCAGAGGCGTAGAAATCGCGACGAATGCCCCAGCGTCGCAGGGGAAGGGAATTAACTCATTCGAGGAGCAACTGAGCGATCTCAGTCATGACCGAGAGACTCTGCGCGCACAGCTTGGCTCGCGCGACAAAACGATTGGCGATCTGAAGCAGCAGGTTGATACCCTGAAAGCCTCTGAGAGCGTACAGGTTCAGAGGTCCACTGCGGCACAAAATGAGCAGGTGCGCCGTCTCGCGGAGGAGGCAGCGAGCACGAACGCCCGCCTCTCGGACTTGCAAAACAAGCTTGATGCCGAACAAAAGGCGCGTGCCGGCGATTCAGCCCGCGCAACAGCGCTTGAAGGAAAACTCGGAGAGCTAACACAGCAATTACAGGCACGTGACGGAACGATTGCGGCCCAGAAGCACAGGCTCGAAAGCCGCGAAGGCACCCTCGAGCAACAGCAGGCAAAGCTTGCCGAACAGCAAGAGCTTCTGGACCACGATCGCGACATTCGAGAATTGATGGGTGCGCGGGACCTCTATATTGCAGAGGTTCGTGACGTTGCAAAGGATGGAACAACCCAGAAATCCTATGGCCGCGTTTTCTTCACGAAAGGGAAGTCCCTGATTTTTTATGCCTACGATCTTGACCGGCAGCCTGGCTTGAAGAACGCGAGCACGTTCCAGGCTTGGGGGCAGCGCGGGACCGACAGAGCGCAGGCTTTGAACCTGGGTGTTTTTTACGAGGACAATGTATCGAAAAAGCGGTGGATTTTGAAATTCGACGATCCGCAGAAACTGGAGGAGATTGACGCGGTATTCGTGACCGCGGAACCAAACGGTGGTAGCCACAAGCCAAGCGGTAAGCCCTTCCTCTTTGCGTATCTTAAAGTGGATGCCAACCATCCCTAAGCAGGAACACCCCGGCCCTCCTTGCAGAAGACCTTCCATCGAGACGAAATAAGCGGCACAGAAATCACTTTTCACGTGCAAACCCCAACAAGAGCGTGTGATTACACGCTAGGAGGGTTTGCGTGCGAGTGAACCGGGGCGTAGGGCTTTTGGTTTGTTTACTTTTTGTTGTGGGTTTGAGTGCAGCGCAATCACCGAACGGGACGATCAGCGGAATCGTCCTTGATCCTTCAGGGGGCGTAATTGTTGGCGCTGACGTGTTGATCATCAACAATGCCACAGGAGTTCAGTACCCGGGAAGGGCGAACGGTGAAGGCTATTTTGTGGTGTCCAATATTCCTCCTGGAACATACCGCATTCAAGTTTCAAATAGCGGGTTTAAGACGATCATCAAGCCGGACATCGTGGTGCATGTTGAGGATGCGCTCGCAATCAACTTTACTTTGCCGATTGGGGCTGCTTCCGAGATTGTGACGGTTCAAGGAGGGGCTCTGTCGATCAATACTACGGATGCTTCCGTAAGTACTGTAATTGACCGGCAATTTGTGGAAAGGTTGCCGCTGAATGGGCGCAGTTTCAATACCTTACTTCAGCTAACACCAGGCGTTGTCATTGTTCCGAGCACTCCGACGACCACTGCTGGCCAGTTCAGCATTGCTGGTCAGAGAAGCAACGCAAACAATTTCACGATTGATGGTGCGTCCGCAAATTTTGGCGTTGGAACCAGTCTAGGCCTCTCGCAGACTGGAACTGGCGGAGCACAGGCGTTTAGTGTGCTGGGAGGGACAAGCAGCCTCGTTTCTGTGGATGCGTTGCAGGAGTTTCGCATCGAGACGTCGTCTTTCGCACCCGAATTCGGACGCACGCCAGGCGGACAAGTCATTCTCACCACGCGTTCGGGGACCAACGATTTTCACGGCGGAGTGTTCGATTATTTTCGCAACACAGTAATGGATGCAAACGATTGGTTCAACGGCGCGGCTATCCCTTCGATTCCAAAAGCCCCCGAGCACCACAACGATTTCGGTGGCTACCTGGGCGGACCAATTTGGAAAAAGAGGACGTTCTTTTTTCTTTCCTATGAAGGGGCTAGGCTGGACCTTCCCGAAACTAAAGTAATACAAGTTCCCTCAGCCTTTGCTCATCAGCAGGCCTCTCCAGCAATCGCTCCATTCCTGAATGCTTATCCGTTGCCGAATGGAACGCCAGTCTCGCCGACATCATATACGGCACCATTCACCGGGAGTTTTGCAAACAAGGCTACGCTAGACGCCGGAAGCATACGCATTGACCACACGTTCAACGATCGGTTCACAATTTTTGGAAGGTACAATGAAGCTCCCTCACAGACAGTTAATTTCACCGACAGCCTTAGTGGTCTCAATACGACTGCCATAGACACGCGAACTTTGACTGTAGGTGTAAATATGTTGCTTAGCCCACGGCTATCCAATTCGCTGCGGGGCAACTACTCAACGCAGAGTAATGAAGGTTTCTATACATTGCATTCCTTCGGCGGATCTATTCCCCCGAGTCCCAGCTTATACTTCGGAAACCTTCCGGGCGCTCAAAGCCAGGGTAATTTCTACATTTCGGGTGTCAAATCTTTGCACGTGGGATCTGCTGGGAGGAGCAGTACCAAGCAGGCTAATTTCACGGACGACTTGACGTTGTCGGCAGGCGCGCACCAATTGAAATTCGGTGGAGATTATCGCGCCATTTTCTTGAACGCAAACGAAAACATCAAGAACGGCCTGTACTATATCGCGATCAGCACTCAGAGTCTGGTTTCTTCGGGATCGATAGATTTGTTCGAGGGTCTTAGTGTTTTGCCCACGCAGATTCTTACTCCAGCGTTATCGCTTTATGCCCAGGATACGTGGAAGGCTACGCCAATGTTTACCTTGACGTATGGCGTCAGATGGGAACTGAGCCCGGCACCATCCGCTCGCGGCAACACGTCCCTTGCAGCTTGGAAAAACGTGAACGATCCAGCGGCAATTACAATCGCCCCTTCCGGGTCCCCGTTGTGGGCCACCACTTACGGGAATTTTGCCCCACGCTTCGGTTTGGCATACAGCCTGACGCCCAACGGAGACTTCATCGTGCGTGCGGGAGCGGGTATTTTCTACGATCTCGGTGTCGGATCCTCTGCAGGTGTCGCCTCAAGTTTTCCCAATCAATTTGCCGGTCCACTTTTCTTTGGTGTTCCACTCCCCATCTCAGATTTAACTCCGCTTTTGCCAGTGATTTCGCTTCAGCCTCCCTACCCACAAGCGATTAGCGCGTTTTCCCCTGACCTGAAGCTCCCTCGCTCGTACCAATGGAACGTCGCACTGGAGAAGTCATTTGGAGGGAAGCAGTTGATTTCGGTGACCTACCTCGGACAGGCCGGGCGAGACCTGCTGCGGAATGAAGCGCTGAATCGGCCGAACAGCAACTTCCAAAGTGTTTTTGAGTTAACGCTGAATAATGCTCACTCCAATTACAACGCATTACAGATCCAATATCGCCGGCCGCTTTCGTCGGGGCTGCAAGCATTATTGAGCTATACCTGGTCACACTCACTGGACAATGCTTCGGATGACGTCACGCTTGCGCTTCCGAGTAGCATTAGTGTTGTTTCCGGGGCAAATGACTACGCCTCTTCTGACTTCGACGTACGTCAGAGTTTCTCAGCGGCCCTCAGTTATGACGTCCCGTCTGTGGCAGGTTCTGGGGCCCTCGCTGCGCTGACCAAGGATTGGTCCTTAGACGCGGTGATCGTCGCTCGGACGGGATTTCCATACAACGCAAATGTTTCCACACCATCTACTTTTGGCGGCATTGGATATACACGCGCCGATCTAGTGCCTGGCCAAGCCTTCTATGTACGTGGGCAAGACTGCGCGTCGGTATTTCAAGGCCTGGGAGTACTCGCGCTGGGGCAAACATGCCCGGGTGGTCTAGGATTGAACCCCAACGCTTTCTTGATTCCCTCAACGCCCCGCCAGGGGACTGAGCCACGCAACGACATACCTGGCTTCGGGTTGACGCAGGTTGACTTTTCGATCGCGCGCAAGTTCCCATTGAGCGAACGGCTCAACCTTCAGTTCCGAGCGGATGCTTTCAACGTATTCAACCATCCAAACTTCACGAACCCTTTTCCCAATCTAAATTCTGGTCCGTCGGCCCTGCTTTCGACGCAAATGCTGAACCGAGGATTGGGGGGCTTGAGTTCGCTCTTCCAAGAGGGAGGGCCTAGGTCGCTTCAGCTGTCATTGAAGATGACATTCTGATGGTTTTCCGAGGCAGAGAGGGAAAAGCTGTAGGGTCCGGGATCGGGCGGCTTGCTATGGTTCTGATCGTGGGGAAGCTGCTTGCATTTGGAAGTGCCTGGCCATGCCAGAAGACCAATCAAACAAAAAAGGCACCTGTTACAGTTGCGGACGGAATTGGCATGACCCGTATTGGAGGCCCTCTTAATGCCACCTGGTACTACGGGATTGGTCCAACGACAGGGTTCGCCTCTTTCTCCCCCGATGGTAGACGCTTCGCGATTGTCATCAGTAAGGGCAACCTGGCAACGAATGCCAACGATTATTCCATATTGTTGTTTCGTACCACCGACGCGTTCCAGAGCCCTATTCCTAGGAAGCTCGTCACGTTTTCGTCTTCGTCAAACGAAGAGGGACTATCAGATCTAAAGTGGCTTCAAGATAATGACACGATCTTCTTTCTTGGTTCCCGCGGGTCAAAACCCACGCAGCTCTATTCGATTCAGTGCCGTTCCGGAAAGCTCAAGAAAATCACAAATCACCGAACGTCACTCGTGTCCTATGCAATTTCAGATGAGGGTGGCGAGATCGTCTACGCCGCAAATAGTCCAGAGCGTTATGTGGCCAGCGAAACCAGTTTACATTTTGGTTTTCAGGTTACCTCGGAGTTCCTGCCGGACCTGGCGGCAGGAACAATCAAGGTTCACGAGCTAGAACTTTTCGTGAAAAGGAAAGGTGATGGCACGGAAATTCGCTTGAAGACTCAGGGACCAACGCACCCTGGCGCCAGCAATCTCTTTCTGTCGCCGGATGGGCGATATCTAATTCTGAAAACCGATGTTACGAAATTGCCGGAGAAATGGCACGAATACGACGATGAAAACATTCGAGCAGCGTTCCGCCGTAAGCTGCCTGCGAATTCTCCAAGTCTTCTCTTGCAGTATGAACTAGTCGACATGCAAACCGACAAGGCGGAAGTCTTGCTTGATGCACCGGCCCCTTTTTCGTCTGACGAAGTGCTGTGGTCTCCTGACTCGAAATCCCTTTTATTGTGTGGCGTACATCTGCCTTTAGACGTCGAGGATCCCTCCGAGTTTCAGGCTAGGCGGGAGAAAAAGTTTGTCGTTGAAGTTAAAGTGCCTAGCCTGGCGCTGGTCAAGATTACGAGTACAGAGCTAAAGCCGATTCGATGGAATTCAAGAATGAATGTCGTGCGGTTTCACTTGGTTCAAAACACAAAACAATCAATCGGCCTTTCTGAGGTCGTTTATTACCAGAAGATCGAGGGAATATGGGAGCAAGTGTCAGGTGACGCTACAGGAGCGCTTGATTCACGACCGGAGATCCGCGTTGATCAAGACTTGAATGTACCTCCTCGAGTGATTGCAGAGGACGCGAAAACGAAAAAGCAAGCCACACTCTTGGACCTAAATCCTCAGTTTAGGACACTTCGTTTCGGCCGAGTTGAGGAAATCCAGTGGGGAGATCGTAACGGAAGACCCGTAAGTGCCGGTTTAGTTCTTCCGCCGGATTACACAACAAGTCGTCGATATCCGCTCGTTATTCAAACTCACGGTTTCGATCCTCATGCGTTCTGGATCGACGGACCCTGGCCGACTGCATTTGCAGCACAAGCCCTTGCGAACCGGGAAATCGTCGTTCTGCAAATCAATGACACGTTTCGGGATTCACTGGACACTCCTGACGAAATCGAACGAGCGATGGAATCCTATGAGGACGCAATTGATTCCCTGAATAAAAAGGGGATTATCGATCCTAGTCGTGTCGGAATCATCGGCTTCAGCCGAACCTGTCTGTACGTAAAATATGCTCTAACACACGCGACCCGACGTTTCTCTGCAGCGATCGCGAGCGACGGATTCGACGGCGGATATTTCGAATATCTGGTGCTAGCCAATGCGGTACCACTGGCGGCCTCCGAGAGTGAGTCGCTCATCGGCGCCCCGCCTTTCGGCGCGGGACTTTCGGTCTGGCTGAAAAACTCACCTGGATTCTCGCTGGATAGGGTGGAGACGCCTGTGCAACTGCAAGCAAATACTCCCGCCTCCTTGTTTGCACAGTGGGAGTGGTTTTCGGGATTGAAGCAATTAGGCAAACCGGTTGATCTCCTCTATCTGGTGACTGGGACACACATCCTTGTGAAACCGTTGGAACGGCTTGTATCCCAAGGAGGAGCCGTAGATTGGTTCTGTTTTTGGCTCAAGGAGGAAGAAGATCCGGATCCCGCCAAAGCTGATCAATACGTTCGGTGGCGAGAGTTCCGAAGGCAGTTAGCAAGGCGAGGGGCCAGCAACTGAGTTCACCGACCATTCATGGTGCCGGCTTGCTCCTTCATCTCAGCTTGAAATAGAAGAGCCGGACTAATCCCCCATCGCGAGCTCTATTCGTCAGCTTCCTATCTCGATTATGGCGTCTCAGGGTTGAAGTATTCCATCTCCTTACCTAGCCTCTGAAGGAATGAATTACCGGAGCACTCGTTAGAACGAGTGCTCCGGTTCACGACTACTCGTCTGCCTCATACGCAGGTACGGTATGCGTCATGTTCGCCGGGATGTCATACGCTTGACCGTTCTTCTGCGTCGACTCGATCAGTGCCGTAGCGGCGTTGATCATGGTAACCTCTGGTTTTTCGTATCTCACTTTCGATCTCCTCTCAAATTAGAATTACCGGGGCACTCGTTTTAACGAGTGCCCCGGTTCACGACTACTCGTCCGCTTCATACGCGGGTACGGTATGGGTCAAGTTCGCCGGGATGTCATACGCTTGACCATTCTTCTGGGTTGACTCGATCAGTGCCGTAGCGGCGTTGATGAAGACGACCATTGGCTTTTCGTATTTCATGGTATTTACCTCCTTTCCGTTGACGTTCCTACACAGCTAGCTAGCTGACCTTTTCTGAAGAGGCTCTGACAACGCCCTATTCGTCCCGATCGACGATGTATTTCTGACAATAAATGGCGTGGACCTATCCAGCAATTCTTTGTCGCTAATGTACCTTAGCCACAATTCAATACTCAGCGTGCGCATGAGCGCGACCCCTGGGACCTCCTTGTTGCGGCTGACAAACTGCATCGCCTCGGTTAAGGCCGTGGCGTCCAGGATTCCGAGGGAAGCGCTCGTCATGCACTGACTCATCGCGGCGTAGCGGGCCCAGTCTGCAACGATAGCCGCGATCGGACTACGGGCAGCGTATGCTTTTCTTCGCCTGTTCAGGAGTTCGTCAGGGACGATATGAAATAGAGCTCGCCGCATTAACGAGCGGCGTTGACCGGGGCGGACAAGTTGTCTTCGCGGGACCGAATAAACAAATTCCAGGAGACTGCGGTCGAGATAGGGATAGCGTTTCTCATGCAGCGGCTTTGGTGACAAGGGATTGCACTCCAATTGTCGTTGGAGCGCGTGCAATGTCGAGACATTTTCTTGAAAGGTCGGTAGCGGGCCGAATAGCTTTAGCCTGGTCCGATAACCGTGCAAAGCGCTTCGATTGCGCTTGACGAAATTGGGGGTAAGCCATGGCGCGGGACGAAAGCCCTTTGGAAGGCCGACGATGGCAGCGGGGAAGAAACCGCGAACAGCTTCGAAGAATAGATGGAACCATGGTTTTCGCTTGTCCAGGGACCAGACTTTCAGTTGGTGAGCGAACGCTTTCAGTTGCCCTCTTGCTAGAAGATCCTCGAGTTCGGGTGTCGGCGTCGGCACACCACCTGTCACTTCATCACCGCCAACGCCAGAAAGGACGACGCGGTTTCCTTGGGAAGTCATGCAAGCTAAAAATTGAAGGCTGGTTTCGGACAGACGGTCACTGCTGGAGGCTGGAGTTGGCGCAAAGTGGTCAAGCGCGAACTCCAAAGGTTCTCGCTTGCTAAGATCGATGTGGGTGCCGATGCGGCCGCGCATTTCCTCTACTTTGGTGAAGTAGGGGCGCTCGTTCCAGTTGGGTTCGGAGTCGTCGTAGTAGGAGATAGTGTCGAGACGCGGGGTTTCGGCGGCCCCGCGGGAGATGATGGCGTCGGCCATGCACACAATGGAGGGGGAGTCCATACCACCACTGAGCTCGGCAAGAACGGGGCTATCCGAACGGAGCCGGCGGCGGACGGCTTCCGTGAAAACAGAGCGGAAGTGCTCTTCATATTCGGCGTCGGTGCGATAACGGATTTTCTTATTTGGGTCAAAATCCCAGTACTTGATGACCCTGTGCTTTCCCTTTCGTAGGCGTACGAAAGAGGACGGCGGAACGGAATGGATTCCGACGTAGGGCGTCAGATGAGCGGCGGGGAAGAGGGAGAACCACCCGGCGATGTATTCTTCATTCAGTGCGAAAGAATGGCCAGCGAATAGGACAAGGGGATCGAGAATAGAGCTCCAAGTGATTTGGTCTCCTTCGACCGAGTAATAGAGATGGCGCGTGCCGATGGGATCTTTTGCCAGAATCAGTGACCGCGTATGCGGGTTCCAGATGGAGAGGGCCCAGTCGCCAACCAGCGTGGACAAGCAGTCTTCCCACCAGTGTTCATAAGCTGCGGAAACGATCTCAACGTCGGTGGAATCAGCAGTCACCAGATCGCCTAATCTACCGATAAGTTCGGCGCGATTGTCCAAGCGGCCGTCCCAGGTGATGACGGCGCCGGATTCTGTGGTGTGAGGTTGTGTCTCGCGACGGGATTCCTTCGTCGTATGAAATGCACGATACAGGATGCTGATCCCGTCCTTAGTGTAGGAGCCGCCATCATCCGGACCATATGGTGCGATGACCGGTATCACCTTTTCGAGATAGTCGCGTTCCACCGGTTTGCCGTCGATGTTCCATCTTCCAAACTGGACGCTCATGATTGTTTTCCTAGACCTGCGCTGCGCAACGAAACACTGCTAACACCGATCCAAAACTGCGTACATTTCCGGCGTGTACGGTTTGTCGTTGACGACGCGGCCGTCCACTTCGACCCAGGCGTGTGCCCTGAACGGCAGTTGTTGAGCGCCAATGACCATCTGCGCCGGGACGCCGTATTTCTTCAGGAGACATGCCGTGGCCGCGGAGCGTTGCAGGCACAGCGCCTCTTTCCAATACCAAATACAGGCTAGGTCGATGGCATAGTTGATGCGTTCGATGGAGTTGGGATCTGGGGTGTTCGCTCCGACTGGGTAGTTACGAACCTTGTCATAGAGTGCCGCGAAATTGCCCTGCGCCAAGTACAGGTCGAAATAAATTAGTTTCAAATACGCCTTCAGCACCAGAAGTGACATGACAGACCCTCGCCTTCACACCGGGAGTTGCAATTGATCGCAGAGAAAAGCCATGCGATCTGTCAATGCTTCGATCCGTTCGGTCAGGGGGAGAACGGGCGAATGCCCGCGAAACTGGCTGTAATCGAGGAAAATAGGATGCTGGGAAGCGTTTGTGGCCTGTAGCCGCGCTGTCATTTTGCGGGCGTGAAGGGGATTGCAGTTCCGGTCAGCGTCACCGGAAACAATCATCGTCGCGGGATAAGCGATGCCCTGCCTGACTTGATGATAGGGAGAGTACTTTGCGAGGGCCTCGAAATCGTCTGGATCATCCGCCGT
>Ga0335069_10003351_pt1 | contig 24261 bp, 19 predicted proteins | sample Lox_Sample_11_FD_206714 | JGI IMG/M metagenome (GOLD analysis project Ga0335069, IMG submission 206714) | Soil microbial communities from Loxahatchee National Wildlife Refuge, Florida, United States - Lox_Sample_1.1 | ecosystem: Environmental > Terrestrial > Soil > Wetlands | place: USA... | reverse complement strand
CGACGAGCAGGCCGAGCACCCACCAGCTGAACGGGACGTAGGCGGCGACCGCGACGGCGGCGAGCACGCCGGCGGTGACCGCCGCGACTCGCCGGATGGCGCTGCCGATGGTGTGGAACAAGGTGGCCTGCACCACGAGCAGCGCGGTCAGCGGGGCGAGCACGGAACGCGTTGACCCGCCCGGCAGTTGCAGCGCGAGCAGGTACGCGAATACCGCCGTGAGCGTCAGCCGGGCGATGTATACCACGGTCGGCTGGGCCCGGCGCCGGACCAGCGTGAGCTGCTCGGCCTGGCGCCTGGCGACTGCCTTGGCGGCCTCGCCGACGCTCTCTACGGGCACGGACCGGACAGGGAAACCCTTCATGAGCTGTCCAGCGGGGTCTAGTGGGCGGCGGGATCCAGGTATAGCTCTAGCCAAGAGCAAAACCTTCTGCCATTGACCAACGCATGCCCGGCCGGGCTATTCCCGATGCGGCCCCGGCCATGCCCGGCTGGCGAAAATCACGCCCATTTATCCCGAACGGGCGTACTGCGTGCCCCGTGCCGCCCCCTGCATCCCCGGCGAAGGCGCCCCGGCCCTGCCTGTTACGGCTGCGGATCCGCCAGCAGCGCGGCCACCGCGGCCTGGTACAGGCCGACCAGCCCGGTCTGCACCGCCGGGTCACCGAACCGCGGGTCCCACACCAGTTCCGCCAGCGAGTCGCTGATCACGAAGGCGGACGCCAGCCGCAGGCCGCGCACTTCGGCCACCGCGAACAGGGCGGCCGCCTCCATCTCCACGCACAGGACGCCCTCGGCCTGGTAGTGCCGGGCCTCGGCGACGGTCTCCCGGTACGGCGTGTCGATCGTCCAGGAGACGCCGGTGCGGAAGGCCAGGCCGGCCTGCCGCAGGGCCGTGCCCAGCGCGGCGGTCATCTCCGCCGGGGCGGCGGCCAGCCGGGCCGGCGGCAGGTAGTGGTGCGAGACGCCCTCGTCCCTGACCGCGGCCTCGCACAGGACGAGGTCGCCAGGCGCCAGGTCGCGCTGCAGGCTGCCCGCCGTGCCGATGGACACCATCGCGGACGCGCCCAGGGCGGCGAGAAGCTCGAGGACCGCCGTGGCGACCGGCGCCCCGAAGCCGAACTGGCCCACCAGCCCCACCTGGCCATCAGTGCTCGGCAGCGGCAGCGGCAGGTCCCGGCGCCGCGGGGACTGCAGTCCCTCGGTGCGGAGCACGTGGTCGTAAAGCGAGCGATGGTAGCAGAGCACCACGCCACCGGGGGTCTCCCGGTCGTCCAGAGCGCCGGCCTGCCGCAGGTACGCGAGGAAGTCGGCCGCGGTGAACATCGCCTCGCCGGCGTGCTTGCCCGCGAAGTTCGGATAGCTGGCCGCCGGCATGAGAGTTCATCTTACGCCCGCCCGCCATCCCCGCCTCCGGCCTCCGCCCGCCCCTGCCCTCCGCTCAAGCCGGCATCCCCCATCGCCGCTCAGGTCCGCGCCCCGGCCCCGGCCGGGACCACCAGGACGGCCACCGGGACGACCGCCAGCCCGGCCAGCGCCCAGCTCAGCCCGAACCCCTGCGCGGCCAGCCCCAGGGCCAGCGGTCCCAGCCCGCCGGCCAGCCCGGCCGCGCTGCTCAGCGTCACCGCCACCGAACTCCGCCCCGGCAGGCTGCCGTACAGCCGGGCCTGGAGCACCGGGTACCACGGCGCGGTGGCCGCGCTCAGCGCGGCCAGCACGACCAGCTTGGGCCCGGCGCCGGGGACGAGCAGGAAGCCCGGGTAGAGCAGCGCGGCGGCGGCCGCGCTGGCGCGCAGCACGGCCAGGTCCCCCACCCGCTCCAGGAGCACCACCAGCGCGGCGTCCCCGGCCAGCGCGGCGCCGAGCCGTACCGCGATGGCCAGCGCCGCGACGGCGGGCGTCAGGTGCGCGACGTCCACCAGGTACAGCGCGAGGAACCCGGTGAACACGTCGACCAGCAGGTCGGCCACCTCGATGAGCAGCAGCCAGCGCAGCGTCCCCCAGTGCCGCAGCGCCCTGCCGGTCTCCGGCACGACCTCCCGCGCCCGCCCGGTCCACGACCGCTGCCTCACCTCAGGCGTGCCCGCATCCGGGCCCGCCGGGTCCCGCAGGTACGTGCCGAGCCAGACGAGCGCGGTGAGCGCGGCCAGCGCCAGGAAGCCGGCCCGCCAGCCGCCGCCGCTGGCCAGCACCGCGGTGAGCAGCAGCGGCCCGGCCACGGCCCCGGTTGACCCGGCCAGGTCCCAGCGCGCCATGACCTGTGCCTGCCGGTCCGGCCAGGCGTCCATGAGCTCGGCCTGGGTCAGCGACACGAACGCGCCGGACGCCGGGTAGAAGGCGACGAACGCGGCCAGCAGCACGGCGAACGAGCGGGCCGAGGCCACGCCGAGGACAGTGAGCACGAAGACGATGCCGCCGCCGAGAATGGCCAGCCGACGTCGCCGTCCCTGGCCGGCCAGCACGCCGAGCGGCAGCTCGAGGAGGCCGCCGGCCAGCAGCGGCACCGAGGCCAGCAGCCCGACCTGCACGTAGCTGAGCCCCAGGTCGTGCCGGATGAGCGGGAGCGTGGCTCCCTTGGCCCCGTCAACCAGCTCGTCGGCGAACTCGATCGCGAGCGCGACGGCCAGAAAGGAAAGCGCGGGCCTTCAGCGTCAAGTGAAACCCATGAGGCCATGCTACGGCCGGGCTGTCCTGACGGCACCCCGGAAAGCAGGCCCCCGGTCCCGGGAGCCTGTCCCGTTTCACCGGCGATTCTCGGCGCGCCAGACCACCCGCAGGCCGGACCAGTCGTCGTCGATGGCGGCCACCTTCACGTCGACCAGCCCGATCGGCAGCACGTGCTCGCGGATGACGCCGTCGGTGATGTCGCTGCGGTGGCCGGCCGCCCGGCGCGGCCAGGCGATCCAGAGCGCCCCCGCGGGGTAGATCCGCCGGGCGAGCTCGCCGATCTGCTCGCCGATCTCGCCCGCGCGGGTGAAGAAGGCCAGGATGACGTCGGCCTGCCCGCCGGGACCGGGCCCGGCGAGCCCGGCCGGCGGGTCGCTCAGCGCCCATCCGGCCGGGGGGTTATGCAGGTGGACCCGCTGCCCGGGCTTGAGACCCAGCTTGGCCGCCTGAGGCCGGCCCGAGTACCCGGGCGCCGTCACGACGGGCCCGGCCGCGCCGATGGATCTGCCGTCGCGACTGCGTCCATCTCCGGTACCGGTCTGACGAACATCATGAACAGGAGGATGGCACGTTCCGGAACACCAAGGCATTCAGCGGGTTCGCCGTGGACGACCTCGAGGCGGCGAGGAAGTTCTACTCCGAGGCGCTCGGGCTCGATACCTCCGAGCAGTACGGGCTGCTGACCTCGGCCACCCGCTGCGTGGTGCTGACGTCGCGGTAGCCGCCGCGCCGCAGCGATAACCCGCTTGCCCTCCCGCGCATATCGAGTAATATACCTAGTATGCTACTCAATATGGTGATCGCGTGAGCGTCCGGCATGCCCTGCTCGCGCTGCTCAGCGAGGGACCCAAGTACGGGCTGCAGCTGCGCGAGGAGTTCGAGGCGCGGACCGGTGAGGTCTGGCCGCTGAACGTCGGCCAGGTCTACACCACACTGCAGCGGCTGGAGCGGGACGGGCTGGCCGAGTCCGACGGCGACGGCCAGGACGGCCCGCAGAAGGGCTTCCGGATCACCGCGGCCGGCGCCGGGGAACTGGCGCAGTGGCTGCGCACGCCGTCGGACCTGAGCTCGCCACCGCGAGATGAGCTGGTGATGAAGGTCCTGGTGGCGCTGCGGGTGCCGGGAACCAACGTGCGGGACGTGATCCAGGTGCACCGCAGATACCTGGTGGAGCTGATGCAGCAGTGGACTCGGATCAAGGAGACCGAAGCCGAGTCCGACATGAGCCTGGCCCTGGTGGTGGACGCCGAGCTGTTCCGGCTCGATGCCGTGGTCCGCTGGCTGGACGCCGCGGACGGCCGGATCAAGCGGGCCGCCGCCGAACCGGTCCTGGCTGAGACAGCGACGGGGACGACGCAGGCCGTGCCGAGCGTACGGCGCAGACTTGGAGCAAGAAGATGAGCGTGCTGGAAATGCGGCAGGTGTCGCGTACCTACGGCGCGGGGGCGGCCGAGGTGCACGCGCTGCAAGACGTCGACCTGACGGTCGACATGGGCGCCATGGTGGCCGTGATGGGGCCGAGCGGATCGGGGAAGTCCACGCTGCTGACCATCGCGGGCAGCCTGGAAGATCCCAGCAGCGGTGCGGTACGCGTCTGCGGGGAAGAGCTGACGACGCTGCCGCGCAACGCCAAGGCGCGGCTGCGGCGCCGCTCGATCGGCTACGTGTTCCAGGATTTCAACCTGCTGCCCGGGCTGACGGCGGCGGAGAACGTCGCGCTTCCGCTGGAGCTCGACGGCCTGTCGGCCAGGAAGGCCCGGGTGGCCGGGATGCGGGCTCTTGACGAGCTCGGCCTGGCCGAGCGGGCGGCCAGCTTCCCCGACCAGCTGTCCGGCGGTGAGCGGCAGCGGGTGGCGATCGCCCGCGCCGTGGTCGGCGAGCGCCAGCTGCTGCTGGCCGACGAGCCCTCGGGCGCGCTCGATTCGGTCAACGGCGAGGCGGTCATGCGGCTGATCCACGCCGCGTGCAAGCGGGGCGTGGCGGCGGTGGTGGTCACCCACGACGCCCAGCTGGCCTCGTGGGCCGACCGGGTGGTGTTCCTGCGCGACGGCCGGGTGACCGACCAGACCCTGCCCGCGCCGGGCCCCGAATCGCTGCTCACGCCGGGCGCGGGCCAGTGAGCACCGGGCCGGTGAGCACCGGGCCGGTGAGCACCGGGCCGGGGAGCACGGCGCTGCGCGAGCGCCCGGCCCGGGCGGGAGCCGGAAACGGGGGCGTTCCCGCCCGCCGCGCCGTGATCCGCTGGTCGTGGCGGATGTTCCGCCGCGAGTGGCGCCAGCAGCTGCTGGTCCTGGCGCTCATCGTGGTCGCGCTGGCCGCCACCGTCGTCGGGGCGGCGGTGGCCACCAGCACGCCGCCGCCGGCCGGCGCGGGCTTCGGCACGGCCAAGGACATGGCCACGTTCCCGGGCGGCAGGCAGCTGGCCGGCCAGATCGCCGCGCTGCAGCAGCGCTTCGGCCGCGTCGACGTCATCGAGAACCAGGCCATCGCCATCCCCGGCTCGATCAACACCTACGACCTGCGGGCCCAGAACCCGCAGGGCCCGTTCGGCCAGCCGATGCTCGGCCTGGTCGCCGGGCACTACCCGGCCGGGCCGGGCCAGGTGGCCGTGACCGACGGGGTGGCTGCCACCTTCAACCTCAGGATCGGTGACTTCTGGCACCAGGGCGGCAAGACCCGCCAGGTCGTCGGCATCGTGCAGAACCCGCAGAGCCTGCTCGATGAGTTCGCGCTCGTCGTGCCGGGCCAGGTCACCGCGCCGACGCAGGTCACCGTGCTGTTCAACGCGCCCGGCGTGAACCCCTCCTCGCTCGGCCCGACCGTGCAGAGCCGGCGGTCGGCGGCGGCCAGCAACCCGCTCAACCCCGAGACCATCGTGCTCGCCCTGGCCACGGTCGGCATGCTGCTCATCGCCCTGGTCGCGGTGGGCGGCTTCACGGTGCTGGCGCAGCGGCGGCTGCGCTCGCTCGGGATGCTCGGCGCCCTGGGCGCCGCCGACCGGAACATCCGCCTCGTCGTCCGGGTCAACGGCGTCCTGGTGGGCGTCACCGGCGCGGTCATCGGGACCCTGCTGGGCCTGGCCGCCTGGCTGGCCTACCGGCCGCGCCTGGAATCCAGCGCGCACCACCTGATCGGCGCGTTCCAGCTGCCGTGGATCGTGATCGGCCCGGCGATGGCCCTGGCCGTGGTGGCCACCTACTTCGCCGCCTCGCGTCCGGCCCGCTCGATCACCAGGATCCCCGTCGTCGCCGCCCTGTCCGGGCGGCCTGCTCCGCCGAAGCAGGTACACCGCTCCGCGCTGCCCGGCATCGTCCTCCTGGTGGTCGCCGGGGTCCTGTTCTGGTACACCGGCAAGAGCAGTAACGGCGGCGGCGGGCCCGAGCTCGTCCTCGGCTTCGTCGCGCTCATCGCGGCGGTGATCCTGCTGGCGCCGGCCAGCCTGGAGATCCTGGCCCGGTCCGGGCAGCGGGCCCCGATCGCCGTGCGCCTGGCCCTGCGCGACCTGGCCCGCTACCGGGCCCGGTCGGGCTCGGCCCTCGCGGCCATCAGCCTCGGCGCGCTGATCGCCGTCCTGGTCTGCGTGCTGGCCGCGCAGCGGTACGGCAACGTGCTGGACTACGCCGGGCCGAACCTGGCCTCGGACCAGATCATCGTGTACGCGCCCAACGGCGGCCCCGGCGGCGGCGGGCCAGGCGGCGGCCCGGGCGGGGGACCAGGCGGAAGCGCGTCCGGCACGGCCAGCACGCCGCGGGCCCAGGCGGCGGTCGCCTACGGCATCGCCTCGGCCCTGGGCTCGCACGACCTCACCGAACTCGACCAGACCAGCGCCACCCTGCAGCACGCCGCCGCCGGGCGGTCCTGGTCCGGGCCGGTGTACGTGGCCACGCCCCAGCTCCTGCAGGCCTTCGGGATCAAGGCCTCGGACGTCAACCCCGACGCCGACATCTTGACCATGCGGCCCGGGCTGGCCGGCCTGTCCGGGATGCAGCTCGTCTTCGGCAAGGGCCCGGTCGGCGGCGGCAACGGGCCCGGCGGCAACGGGCCGCCGACCAGCTGGCCGTGCCCGCCGGGCCAGTGCGTGGCCAGCCCGGTGATCCAGGAGGTCGGCGCCCTCCCGTCCGGGACGTCGGCGCCCAACACGGTGATCACCGAGCACGCCATCCACGTGCTCGGCCTGCACCCCAGCGTCGCCGGCTGGCTGATCCGGACCCCGCACCCGCCGACTGCGGCACAGATCACCAGCAACAGGCTCACCGCCGCCACGGCCGGCATGACGATAGAGACCAGGTCCAGCGCGCCCTCGTCGGCGGAGATCCTCAACTGGGCCACCGTGTTCGGGATCGCCCTGGCGCTGGGCATCCTGGCCATGTCCATCGGCCTCATCCGCGGCGAGACCGCCAGCGACCTGCGCACGCTGACCGCCACCGGCGCGAGCAGCATCACCCGCCGGGAGCTGACCGCGGTGACTGGCTTCGCGCTGGCGCTGGGCGGCGCCGTGCTGGGCACGGTGGCGGCCTACGTCGCCGCCATCGGCTACGCCTCGGACAACCGCCTCGACGGCCTGTCCGAACTGTCCGATGTGCCGACCATGAACCTGCTGCTCATCGTCGTGGGCATGCCGGTGATCGCGGGGGTCGTCGGCTGGCTGCTGGCCGGCCGGGAGCCGCCCGTCATCGCCAGGCAGCCGCTTGAGTAACCCCGCGCGCCCAGCCCGTTCGGGCTGTGCTGGCCCGGGGGGACGACCCCCCGGAACCCCCCGGGATAAAAGTCTTCTACGGCGCGGGACGGGTCCGGCCGGGCATCACTGGCGCAGGCCGGGCCCGGACCGCGGGTCGTTGCCGGAGTCCTTGCGCTCCAGGATCTCCGCCGCGCCGCGGACCACGCACCGGAGCGGGTCCTCGACCAGGACCGTGCCGATGCCGGCCGCGGTCTCGATGCGGGCGGCCAGGCCGGGCAGCAGCGCACCGCCGCCGGCCAGCCGGACCTTGCCGCGGACCACGTCCTCGGCCAGCCCGGCCGGGATCTCGGACAGCATCTCGTGCACCGTGGCCGCGATCGCCGCGACGATCGGCTCCAGCGCGTGCGCCACCAGGCCGCCCGGTACGTACTCGGTCCGCGGCGTCCGCTGCGCCACGTCCAGGCCGACCGCCTCCGCGTAGCCCTCGGCCCCGCCGGTGACGCCGAGCGTCATCTTCAGGCTCCGGGCCGCGCGCTGGCTGATGATCAGCCCGAGATCGGTCCGCACCGCCTGCATGATCGCGTCGTCCATGGCGTTGCCGGCCTTGCGCAGCGACTGGGACCTGACCACCCGCCAGCCGGCCACGGCCGCGACCTCGGTGGTGCCGCCGCCGATGTCCACCACGAAGCCGCCCGCCCCGCCGGTCAGGTCGAACCCGGCGCCGGCCGCCGCGGCCACCGGCTCGTCGATGAGCCGCACGTTGTACCGGGGCCGCCGGACGCTCAGCGCCGCGACGATCGACCGGCGCTCCACCGGCGTGGCCCCGCTGGGCACGCACACCAGGGCGTTGGGCCGCAGCGGGCTGCCCCGCTTGCGGGCCCGGCGCAGGAACGCGTGCAGCATGGCCGCGGTGGCGTCCAGGTCCGCGATGACCCCGTCCCGCAGCGGGTGGATCACCTGGATGTCCTGCGGCTCCTTGTCGGCCAGCGCGTCCGCCGCCTCGCCGACCGCCGCGACCTTGCCGATCGCCGTGTCGATGGCGATCGCGGTCGGCTCCTCGAGCACGATGCCGCGGCCAGCGACCCAGACCAGCGTGTTCACGGTGCCGAGATCGATCGCCACGCTACCCCGGAAGCGCATGCTGATCCCTCCGTCTTACGTGACGCCCGTCAATCCCGTACGACAATGTTGGCCCGCCCCCACCCACGTGACGTTCGCTAAGCGTACAGCCCGGCATTCTTCGCCGGCGACCTGGTGGATCCTGAGGCGAGGTTGTTACTTTTGATCCGATTATGGGTGTAATGGTCCTCGGGCCGGTGAAGGGAGACGTTGATGCGTGTACCCAAGCTGATAGCGGCAGCGCTCGGTCTGGCCGCGCTTGCTGCCGCCGTGGCCGCCGCGCCCGGATCGGGGGTTCGGAGTTCGGTTGCCGCGCGCCCCGCAGCTTCGGGTCCTGCCGCGTCTTCGGCGTCTGCCCTGGCCGACGTGGCCGTCCGGCCGGGCGTGCAGCATGTCGGCCGCGTGCAGGCCGGTCCGCCGACCACTGCTTACTGTGAGAAAGCCTACAAGGTCGCGTGCTACCAGCCGGCCCAAATCCGGCAGGCTTACAATCTGCCCCGGCTGTACGCCAGCGGCGTGACCGGCAAGGGCACCACGATCGTCATCGTCGACTCCTACGGCTCCCCGACGATCCGGCACGACCTGGGCGTGTTCGACCGGGCGTTCGGCCTGCCCGCGCCGCCATCGCTCCGCATCATCCAGCCCGCGGGCAAGGTGCCGCCCTATGACCCGGGCAACTCCGACATGGTCGGCTGGGCCGGCGAGACCACGCTGGACGTGGAGTACGCGCACGTGATCGCGCCGGGCGCCAGCATCCTGCTGGTCGAGACCCCGGTGTCGGAAACCGAGGGCACGCACGGCTTCCCGCAGATCGTCACGGCCGAGGAGTACGTGCTCAGCCACCACCTCGGCGAGGTGATCAGCCAGAGCTTCAGCGCCACCGAGCAGACCTTCCCCGCCAAGGCGTCGCTGCTGGCGCTGCGCGGCGCCTACGAGCTCGCCCAGAAGGACCACGTCACGGTGCTCGCCGCGTCGGGCGACTCCGGCGCCGCCGACGTCAAGCTCGACGAGACCACCTACTACCTGTTCCCGGTGACCTCCTGGCCGGACAGCGATCCGCTGGTGACCGGGGTCGGCGGCACCCAGCTGCACTTCACCGCGCAGGGCAAGCCGGCCGCGCCGACCGTGTGGAACGACACCTACAACATGACGGCGAACGAGTTCGCCGAAGGCAACGCGGGCCCGAACCCGCTGGCCGGCGGGGGCGGCGAGTCGGTCGTGTTCAGCCGGCCCGGGTACCAGGACGGCGTGCGGAACGTCGTCGGCACCCAGCGCGGCGTGCCCGACATCTCGATGAGCGCGGCCTGCAACGGCTCGGCGGACACCTACGGCAGCTTCGGCGGCGCGCCGGCCGGCTGGTCCCCGACGTGCGGCACCAGCGAGGCCACGCCGCTGTTCGCGGGCATCGTCGCGCTGGCCGACCAGGTGGCGGGGCATCCCCTCGGGCTGATCAACCCGGCCCTGTACCGGCTGGCGGCGGCGGGCGCCCCGGGCATCGTCGACGTCACGTCGGGCAACAACACGGTGTCGTTCACCCAGGGCGGACACCAGCACACGGTCCGCGGCTTCACCGCCACGCGCGGCTATGACCTGGCCTCGGGGGTCGGCACGGTGAACGCCGCCTACTTCGTCAGGGAACTCGCCCTGGCGGCCGGCCACTGAGAAGATCTTTTCTACCGAACGGACTATGGGCCGCCCTCTGAGAACGCTGTAATCATCTGATGTCTGCGCGCCGTGCGGTCGCGTGCGGTGCGCAGGAACACCCGATCTGCCTGGTGAGACTGGCCATATCGGCCCGCTCGGGCGATTCGGCGCAAGCATGGCTGTCCGAGCCTCTGTGCGAGATACATTGTCTGCGGGTGGCGGCACCGCTAACGCCGCATACTTCGTGCCTACGCCCGCTGTGACCTCGCGTTTCCCGGTGGAACCAGCCGCACCACTTCCCCGCCTGAGGCGGCTAAGCCCTACCCAGGCGGGAAGCGGAGCACCCACCCGGCGGGTGACACGCAAGGAGGAGAAGAAGCGATGGAGGATGTGTTCGATGTCCTGGCCGAGGACCACGAGGAGATAAGACAGGCCCTGGCCGAGCTCGAGAAGGGTCCGACCGCGGCCACCGGCGCCACCGAGGATCAGCTGATGCTGCGCAAGATCATGACCGAAGAGCTGATCATCGAGGAAGCCAAGCACGAGGAGATCGAGCTGACCTGCCTGTGGCCGGCCGTGCGCGAGCACGTCCCCGGCGGGGACCGGCTCGCCGACCTGGCCATCTGCCAGGAGCTCATGATCACGGCGCTGCTGGCCGAACTGGACAAGCTGGACGCCAGCCAGCCGGAGTTCGAGAACCTGCTCACCCAGTTCACCGCGGCGGGCCGGGAGCATTTCGACTTCGAGGAGCGGCACGTGTGGCCGCGGCTGCGCTCCGCGCTGGCCTCCGGTGCTCCCAAGGCCGCTGACGAGCTGGGCCGCAGGATCCTCCTGGCCCGGCAGTCCGGGCCGGCCCTGCCCGCCCCGCGCGAGCCGGCCCCGCCCGGTGAGAGCGCTCACTTTGGAACGTTCGGCTGACGGAATGCCCTGCTGGCTGAGGGAATGCTCTGCGGATAGCGTGAATCTGCAGCGCGCCTTCAGCTATCTATCAGGTTCGTGATGCTCACTGGAAGAAGGACTGGCCGGGATCACGCCCGGCTTACCCTGGCTGACGAGCGACCCGGACGCCCACACCTAAGGCGTGATTGCAGATGCAGGATTACAGCGGCTACGGCAGCTACGGCGGAGACTTCGGCTCGACCTCGCCGTTGCCCCCCGTGCCTCCGCCTCCGCCTCCGCGGCCGCCCCGGCGCCGGGTCGGCCTGCTGAGCTACCTGGCCGTCGCCCTGGCGGCGGGCGCCCTGGGGGCGGGCACGGTGGTGGCCCTCTATCACCCGGCGGCGAATTCCTCCGCGTCGCCCCAGCCAAGCAGCAGCGGCGCCGCGCCGGCCGCGCCGGCCCCGCTGCCCAGCACCGCGGTCCCCCAGCCGAGCGGCGGGTCCAGCGCGGGCAGCGGGAGCCTGAGCAAGGTCGAGCAGGGCGTGGTGATCATCAACACCACCCTGCAGTACAGCAGCGAGGCGGCCGCGGGCACCGGCATGGTGATCAACGCTGACCGCGGCCTGGTGCTGACGAACAACCACGTCATCGAGAACGCCACCAAGATCACCGCGACGGTGGCGGCGACCGGCCGGAACTACCCGGCCAAGGTGGTCGGCTACGACGTGACCGGCGACATCGCGCTGATCCAGCTGCAGAACCCGTCCGGCCTGGACGCGGTCCCGCTCGGCGATTCCCGCACGGTCAAGACCGGGGACACGGTGACCGCCCTGGGTAACGCCGAAGGGCAGAGCCAGATCGCCACCGCCGCCGGGCGGGTGACCGGGATCAACCAGACCATCACGGCCAGCGACCAGGGCGGGACGGTCAAGTCCGAGACGCTGCACGGGATGATCCAGACCAACGCGGACATCGTGGCCGGCGACTCGGGCGGCCCGCTGGTCAACTCGGCCGGCTGGGTCATCGGCATGGACACCGCGGGCAACGACGTGCGGTTCCCCGACCAGCAGAACGCGGCCGGCTTCGCCATCCCGGTCAACACGGCCCTGTCGGTCGCCCAGGAGATCGTCGCGGGCCACGCCAGCTCCGCCATCGTGATCGGCTACCCGCCCTTCATCGGGATCTACGTGGGGCAGGGCACCAGCAGCAACCCGCAGGACCAGGCCACGCAGCAACAGCAGCAGAACAACGGCTTCGGCGGCTTCGGCAACGGGTTCGGCGGCCTCGGGAACGGGAACGGTTCCGGCAACGGCGGCAGCCAGAGCTGCTACACCAGTAACGTCGGCCTGTCCGTCCCGGCCACCATCGCCCCGGTGAGCTCTGGCACCCTGGTCCTCGGCACCATCTGCGGCAGCCCGGCCGCGACCGCGGGGCTGACCGCCGGGTCGGTCATCACCGCGATCAACGGCCAGGCGGTCGGCTCGCCGCAGACCCTGAGCACGATCATGTCGAAGCTCCATCCGCACGACACGATCTCCGTCACCTGGGTCACCCCGTCCGGCCAGCGCAAGAGCGGCAACCTGACCCTCACCGCGGGCCCGCCCCTGTAGCGGGAGCCGGAAGGACCTGGCGCCTGAGGCGGCAGCCCGCTAGCCGCCTCAGGCGCCTTTTTCGTCCCTCGGGCATCCCGGGGGTTCAAAAGGCGGCCCGCGGTCGTCACACTGGAGCATGTGTACGACTTCGACGTGCTGGTAATCGGATCGGGACCCGGCGGCCAGAAGGCCGCCATCGCCGCGGCCAAGCTCGAGCGGCGGGTGGCGATCATCGAGCGCAAGGACATGATCGGCGGCGTCTGCCTGAATACCGGGACGATCCCGTCCAAGACCCTGCGTGAGGCGATCATGTACCTGACCGGCCTCAGCCAGCGGGAGATGTACGGGCAGAGCTACCACGTCAAGGACGAGATCACCATCGCCGACCTGGCCGCCCGCACCAACCACGTGGTCGGCCGCGAGATGGACGTGGTGCGCAGCCAGCTCACCCGTAACCGGGTCACGATGATGACCGGCACGGGCACCTTCGTCGACCCGCACACGGTCGAGGTGGAAAGCGGCCACGGCGAGATCCGCCGGGCTACCGCGGAGAAGATCGTGATCGCCACCGGCACCCGCCCGGCCCGGCCCGGCAGCGTCGAGTTCGACGAGCGCACGGTCATCGACTCCGACGGGATCGTGCACCTGGAGCGGGTGCCCCGCTCGATGGTGGTGGCGGGCGCCGGGGTGATCGGCATTGAGTACGCGTCGATGTTCGCGGCCCTGGGCACCAAGGTCACCGTGGTGGAGCAGCGCGAGCGGATGCTCGAGTTCTGCGACGTCGAGGTGGTCGAGGCGCTCAAGTACCACCTGCGCGATCTCGCGGTCACCTTCCGGTTCGGGGAGACGGTGTCCTCGGTCGAGGCCAGGCCGGACGGCGCCATCGCCACGCTGCTGAGCGGCAAGAAGATCCCCGCCGACACCGTCATGTACTCGGCCGGGCGGCAGGGCGCCAGCGATATGCTCAACCTGGACGCGGCCGGCCTGACCGCCGACAAGCGCGGCCGGATCGCGGTGGACGAGTGCTACCGGACCGCGGTGGACCACATCTACGCGGTGGGCGACGTGATCGGCTTCCCCGCCCTGGCGGCCACGTCCATGGAGCAGGGCCGGGTCGCGGCCCACCACGCCTGCGGGGAGCCGCTGCACCAGGTCGCCGAGCTGTATCCGATCGGCATCTACAGCATCCCCGAGATCAGCTTCGTCGGGCGGACCGAGGAGCAGCTCACCCACGACAACGTGCCCTTCGAGGTCGGCATCTCGCGTTACCGGGAGCTGGCCCGCGGGCAGATCATCGGCGATTCCTACGGGGTGCTGAAGCTGCTGGTCTCGCTGGACACCCACAACCTGCTCGGCGTGCACGTGTTCGGCACCGGTGCCACCGAACTGATCCACATCGGCCAGGCCGTCATGGGCTGCGGCGGCACCATCGACTACCTCGTCGACGCCGTCTTCAACTACCCGACCCTGGCCGAGGCCTACAAGGTGGCCGCCCTGGACGCGATGAACAAGATGCGGCAGATCGCCAGGTTCTCAGTGTTAGCCCAGGGGGACGACCTCCCTGGAACCGAGCCCGCCGTCCGGGCGCTGATCGCGGCCATCAACGACGGGGACCGCCAGCTCAAGGGGCTTTCGGCCCGGCCGGCCCGGGTCGTTCGGCCGTGGCCCCGGCGGTCACGGCCCTGCCTAGCCTGAGGCGGTGCTGAGCGAAACCACGCCCATCCCGGCCGGCCAGGCCGGCTACCTCGTCCGGATGGCGGCCCGGGCCCCGTCGCTGCACAACACCCAGCCGTGGCGCTTCAAGGTGGGCGAGGACGCCATCGAGCTGTACGCCGATCGCCGCCGTCAGCTCCCGGAGGACCCGGCCGGCCGGGAGATGCTGATCAGCTGCGGCGCGGCCCTGTACGGGCTCCGGCTCGCGGTGCGTTCCCTCGGCCACCGCCCCGAGGTGGACCTGCTGCCCGGCCGGGCCAGGTCGCGGCGGCCCCTGGCCCCGGTCCCGCCGGACCCGGTCCCGCCGGATCCGGTCCCGCTGGCCCGGGTCCGGCTGGGCGCCGCCGAGCCGATCACGCCGGAGGAGCAGAAGCTGCTGGCCGCGGTGCTGCACCGGCATACCCATCGCGGCCCCTTCGAGCCGGGTCCGCTGCCCGGCGGGCTGCTCCCGGGCCTGCAGCGGGACGCCGCGGCGGAAGGCGCGGTGCTGACGATCGTGGACGAGGAACAGGACGGCCGGGACCTGGCGGCGATCGTCGCCGTGGCCAGCCTGCGCCAGGCCCTGGACCCGGCGTCGCGGGCTGACGTAGAGCGCTGGACCCGCGATCTCGACAGCCCGGCCCGGGACGGCGTGCCCGCATACGCGTTCCCGCCCACCCCGGCCGAACCGGCCGGCTGGCTGCCGCCGCGCGACTTCGACCTCGGCCGGGGCCTGGGCCGCATGCCCGCCGGTGAACCGCCCGCCGGGGAACCGCCCGCCGGGGAACCGCTGGCCGGCGAACTGCCCGCCGCCCAGCTGCCCGCCACGCAGGCCGCCGCCCCGGTGACGGCGATCCTGGCCACCCCGGGGGACGGTGCGGAGGACTGGCTGCGAGCCGGCCAGGCCCTGCACCGGCTGCTGCTCCGCGCCGCGAGCCAGTGGGTCTTCGGCAGCCTGCAGACGCAGGCGCTGAAGGTGGTCTGGGTCCGGGCGCTGATCCGGAGCCAGCTGACCCTGCCCGGCTGGCCGCAGATGCTGCTGCAGCTCGGCCTGGCCCGGACCACCCACCCCACCGCCCGCCGTCCCCCGGAGGAGCTGATCGACCCATAACCGATCCTGAGCTGGCTCTTTGGCAAGCGTCAATCGTCTAGTTACAGTAGACGAATGGACAGCGAGCTGCTGGCCGAGGCCAGACGGGGCCCCGGGGAAGGCCAACGCCTTCGCCGGCATCTGCACCGAGTGCCTGGACCTCTGCGATGAGATCATCACCGAGGACCTGACCTAACCCCCGTCCCTCCGACAGCACCCCCACCAGCCCCAGCCCCGCACCCCCAGCCCGGGAACCGGGGCTAGGTGAGTTCATGGAGGTACTGGGGGAGCATATGGCGCCAGGTGTGCCACTGGTGCGGCCACTGCGGACCCCAGCTGTCCACCCGGTTGGGGATGCCCTTGTCGCCGAGTACGGCGGCCATCTGCCACGAAGAGCCGATGTCCTCCCACTCGCCTTCCCCGGACGCCAGGATCACCCGCCGCTGGCGCAGCCGGTCGAGCTGCGGGCCTTCCAGGCCCGGCAGGAACTGCATCGGCGCGGAGAAGTACAGGTCCTGGCTCCAGGCCTCGTCGTAGAAGCGCTCGATCCGGTAGCTGCCGCTCATCCCGATGGCCGCGGAGAACACGTCGGGATAGCGGCACAGCACGGCCACCGCGTTGAACGCGCCGATGGAGGCGCCGGTGGTGATCACGTCGATGGCCTGGCCGCCGAGGTCCGCGTGGATGGCAGGCACCACCTCCCACCGGACGCACTCGTGGAACTGATTGAGCAGCCACAGCCGGTGCTCGGCCGAGCCCGCCTTGGTCATCATGGCGTGGCCGGCCACGCTGTCGACCGAGTACAGCTTGACCCGGCCCTCGGCCAGCAGCGGGCCGCACGCGTTGACCAGGCCCTGCCGTTCGATCTCCTCGGCGTCGCCGCCCGCCGACGGGAAGACCAGCACCGGCAGGCCGACCAGGCCCCACCGCACGACCGTGATGTCCGTCTGCAGGCGCTCGGAAAACCAGCGCTCCCTGACCCTCAGGTCATTGCTCATAGCAGCCCGCGCACAGAAACCTCACCCATGGAAAGCTCCCTCAGGAAGTAACCGCTCAACCGCTCACAAGAATGATCACTCGTAAAAGAACTTCTGTGGACCCGGGAAAGTCCAGGACAGCCCATCCCGGAGGCGGTCACGCCAGTTTTCCCAGCTGTGCCCGTCGCGGGCCTCGACGTAGCGGACGGCCATGCCCGCGGCCTCGAACACCGGGACCATGGACCTGTTCGGCACGATCAGCGGCTCGTAGACGCCGCAGCTGACGAACAGCCGGTCGGCGACCCGGCGCGGGGCGGACCGGTACCGGTTGACGAACCGGACCACCGGCTCGAACGGCGGGCCGCCGCCGTGGTCGTGGCCGATGTCGGTGAAGACGAACGAGCCGGACTGCAGCAGCAGCGACCCGTAGACCTCGGGATGGCGGTAGGCGGTCGACAGCGCGGCGACGGCGCCGAAGCTCGAGCCCATCAGGCACCGGCCGGACGGCGTGCCCGCCAGCGGGAGTTCGGCCTCCAGCCGCGGCAGCAGCTCGGCGGTCAGGAAACGAGCGTGCGCCGCGGAGTTGGCGTACTCGGCCAGCCGGCTGCCCGGGTAGACGAACGCCGCGACAAGCTCGGCCACGTCCAGGCGGTGAATCAAGTTGTCGAGCACGGTCCTGGCCGCGGCGTACTGGAGGTAGTCGCCGCCGTCGTGCACGATCAGCAGCGGGTACCGGGCGGTCGGGCGGAACCGGGCCGGCAGGTACAGCGTCACCGGGCAGTCGCGGCGCAGCGCCCGGCTCGGCACCACCAGGTCCGTCAGCGACCCGGGCCGGGCCTCGGGATCGGGAAACGTCCACTCCGGGATCACGTGCCCGAACGCATAGCAGACCGAGGAACTGCCCACGGGGCTGTGCGACAGCCGGGGGTTCAGCGGGTCGTTGATCCGCTGGCGCCGCCCGTCCGCGAAAGCCACCTCAAGCTGGTACTCGACCCTGGATCCCTCGGGTAGCTCGAGCACGACGTACCACAGGTCGGTGCCGTGCAGCCGGCGCAGCGGCAGGTGGTCGGGCAGCCCGAAGATCCGGTGGATGAGGAACACCTCGTCGGCCTCGCCCCGGTACAGGAACGTGCAGCGGGCGCCCTCGACGACGGGGACCTCGTACCGGGCCAGGAAGCGGTCGACGGCGGCCGGGTCGAGCGGGCGGCGGTCGCGCAGCCGGTTGATGGCCAGCTTCCGGCTGCCCGGCGCCGCGCCTGCCCCCCTCGGCTCGCTCACCGTGGTCATGCTGCCTCCAGGGCGGTCACGGGGCCTCCAATGACGTCACGCGGCCTCTCGGGCGGTCACGAGGTCTCCAGGGCGGTCTCCAGCACCCCCACGTGACCGTCTTCGCCGATCACCCGGACCCCAGGCGGCCAGCCGGCACTGTCAATTTCGATCCGGGTGCCGCTCTCCAGGAGGATACAGCGGGCCGGCCCGAACCTCCTAGCGAAGACCGCCATCCGCGGCGCGTCGTCGAGCAGCAGCCTGGCCCGGGCGTGCGGCAGCAGGACCGCGTCGCGGACCACGCTCAGGCCGCTGGCGTACATCTCGGGGTGGCCGGGGCCCTGCGGCGCCCGGTCGTGGAACAGCACGATCCGGTCGGTCAGCGCCATCGCGCCCGCCGACCAGGCGACCAGGATCGGCCGCCCCGCCGCTGATTCCAGGGCGGCGCCCACGTTGAACAGGTGCAGCACCCAGGCCAGCACGCCCACGTGCCCGCCCGCGATGACCACGGCGGAGGCCGCCCCCAGAACGTCCGAAACCTCCGCCCGGTGCTCCGCGATCACCGGCCGGTCGTGCGGCGGCCACTGCTGGATGAACTCCAGCCGGGCCGCGTTGACCCGGCGCAGGTGCGCCCCGTCCAGTTCGCGGACCGCCGCCATGGCTTCAGCAAGCGCCTCGGCCGCGAACCCGCCGGAACGCCGCTGCAGCGCGTTGACCGCCCGCAGCGCGCAGTCCAGCCTCAGCAGGTAGAGGTCCTGCAGTTCGGCCAGCGTCTCGGCCAGCCGCCGCTCCCCGGCGAAATACCCGGGATCACGCTCCTGCACGTCCAGCCACCGCCGGTACAGCCCGAGGTTGACCGCCCTGCCGCCGATCAGCCTGGTCAGCTCGGCGTCGTCGGGCTCGCGTTCCTGCCAGCCGGCCGTGACCACGGCGACCGGCCCGGAGACGCCGAGCGCATGGTACCGGGCCACCGCGTCCACCGTGGGCCGGCGCTGCGGTCCGAGCAGGATGATCCTCAAGAGGCGTAGACGTGCAGCGTGCGGCCCACCGCGTCGAGCATGCCGCGCAGCGTGTCGTAGTCGGGGTGACGCATCCGCACGTACGCGTTGGCCATGTACCCGGCCTCCACCGGCTGGGTGGGCGTGCCCGGCGGCGGCAGGTGCGCGTCGATGACCCACTCGCCGTACTGCTGCTGCAGCTCGTCGACCCCGCTGTAGCCAGAAATCGAACCGTCCTGCGAAGGACGCAGCGCGACGATCCCGCTGGCGTACCGCCGGGACGGCACCGCTCCGGTCCCGCCGTACACGATGGCGTCGGCCCAGGCCCGGTACAGGTCGATGTCGTTGCCCGCCGAGTACAGGTCCCAGGCGCCCACGCCCGGCGGCCGGCAGCCGATTTCCGAGAAGCGCAGGCCCTTGGGCCCGAAGAACCACTCCATGTGGGTGGCCGACGTCCCGATGCCCAGCGTGGCGATCACCCGCTGCCCCATCTCGCGCAGCTCGCCGTAGTCCGCCGCCGTCTCCACCCGGTTGGTGGAGACGAACTGCGGCGAGATCCACCGGGTCCGCATCGCGTCCAGCACGTTCGGGTAGTAGTGCGACACGAAGTCCAGCGCCACCTGCCCGTTGATGGCGATCGTGTCGTAGAAGCCCTCGTGCCCTTCGATGAACTCCTCCACGGCGACGGACCCCACGCCCTGCCCGCCGAACACCCCCAGCGCGTGATCAAGCTCCGCGACGGAATTCACCCGGACCGTCCCGGACGCCCCGGCGCCGCTCCGTGGCTTGAGGATCAGCGGGAACCCTGCCCGTTCGGCAAATTCATGGGCCGAAGCCGCACTGCCCACCGCCGCCGAGGCCGCGGTGGGCACCCCCACCGCGCGCAGCGCCTCCTTCATCGACGGCTTGTCCCGGCACAGCCAGGCCGTCCGCACCGACGTGCCCGGGATCGTGCAGGCCTCCCGGACCTGCGCGGCGGCCATGGTGTGCGCCTCGATCGTGGCCTCGAGCCGGTCCACCCACAGCTTGTCCTGCACCCAGCGGACCGCCCGCGTCAGCACGTCCACGTCGGTGACCGAAGGCACCCGCTCGTAGTGGTGCAGCCAGCCCTTCAGCTGCTCGTCGAAGGCCTCCACGCCGTATTCGCCGATGCCGATCACGGTGGCGCCGGCCTCGGCCAGCGCCCGGGCGAACTGTCGCTGGTTAGCCGGGAAGAACGGCTCGACGAACACCACGTTCATGTCTGGCATCGTAACTGGAGGGTAAGTTTTTCCCCATGGTGGTTGCCGGGTTCGTGGCGCCTTATCTGCTCGACACGACGACGCGGTTCGTCGAGGCGGCGGCCCGGCTGCCCGACGTGCAGCTGGCCCTGATCACCTGCGAGCCCGAGGACCGCGTGCCGCCCCGGCTGCGGGACGCCCTGGCCGGGCACTGGCGGATCGACGACGCGCTCGACCCCGGCCAGATCGCCGCCGCGGTGCAGGGCCTCGGCCGTCAGCTCGGCCCGCTGGAGCGGCTGCTGGCCGTCCTGGAGCAGCTGCAGGTGCCCCTGGCGCAGGTACGCGAGCACCTCGGCATCCCCGGCATGGACCCGGTCACGGCCCGCAACTTCCGTGACAAGGACCAGATGAAGACGGTGCTGGAGGCGGCCGGCGTCCCGTGCGCCCGCCACCAGCTGGCCGTCTTCGCCGCCGACGCTCTCGAATTTACCGAACGGGTAGGGTTCCCCCTGGTCGTCAAGCCGCCAGCGGGGGCGGGGGCGAAGAGCACGTTCCGGCTCGACGATCCCGCCGACCTGAAAGCCTGGCTGGACGCGGCGCCCCCCACCCCGGAGCGGCCCGCGCAGATGGAGGAGTTCCTCACCGGGGACGAGGGCTCCTACGACAGCGTGATGATCGACGGGCAGGTGGTGTGGGACTCGGTCTCGAACTACCTGCCGACCCCGCTCGAGGTGCTGCGCCATCCGTGGATGCAGTGGGTGGTGCTGCTGCCACGGGACATATCGGGGCCAGAGTACGCCGGCATCCGGCGGGTCGCGCCGGCCGCGCTGCGCGCGCTCGGGCTGACCACCGGCCTGTCCCACATGGAGTGGTTCCGCCGCCCGGACGGCACGGTCGCCGTGTCCGAGGTCGGCGCCCGGCCGCCGGGCGCCCAGATCACCTCGATGCTGTGCTACGTGCACGACTTTGACCTGTACGCCGCGTGGGCGCGGCTCATGACGAACGGGAGCTTCGACCCGCCGGACCGCAAATGGGCCGCGGGCACCGTCTACCTGCGCGGCCAGGGCGCCGGCCTGATCGGGGCCACCCACGGCCTGGACGCGCTGGCGCCCGAGGTGACCTCGCTGGTGGTCGACTCCCGGCTGCCCCGGCCCGGCCAGCCGTCCTCGGGCAGCTACGAGGGCGACGGGTACATCACCATCAGGCATCCCGATACGGAGGTGGTCACCGCGGCCCTGAAGAAGCTGGTCACCACCGTGCGCGTGGAACTGGGCTGACCGCGATGAGCGTGCTGATGATCTCGCCCGGCTACCCGGCGGAGATGGCGTTCTTCACCCGCGGGCTCGGCCAGGCCGGCGCGGACGTCATCGGCCTGGGCGACCAGTCGCCGGAGGCGCTCCCGCCCGCCGCCCGGGACGCCATGGCGCACTACGTCCACGTCGGCTCGCTGGCCGACGAGAAGCACGTCGCCGTGACCGTGCGCGCGATGGCCCGGCACCTGCGGATCGACCAGGTCGAGTGCCTGTGGGAGCCCTACATGGTGCTGGCCGCGCGGCTGCGGGAGGAACTCGGATTGCCCGGGCTGACCGTCGCGCAGACCGTGCCGTTCCGTGACAAGGAGCGGATGAAGCAGCTGCTCGACGCGGCGGGCCTGCGCACCCCGTGGCACGTCGCCGCGCGGACGGTCGCCGAGGTGTGGGCCGCGGCCGAACGGGTCGGCTATCCCCTCATCGTCAAGCCCATCGACGGGGCGGGCTCGGCCGATACCTACCGGGCCGGCTCGGCCGCCGAGCTCGACGCGATCCTGCCCGGCCTGCGGCACGTGCCGCAGGTCAGCGTCGAGGAGTTCATCGACGCCGAGGAGTTCACCTACGACACCATCTGCGCGGGCGGGACCATCCTGGTGGAGAACATCTGCCAGTACCACCCGCGCCCGCTGATGACCAAGATGCACGAGTGGATCAGCCCGATCACGATGGCGCTGCGCGACCTGGACGCGCCCGGGCTGCAGGGCGGCCGGGAACTCGGCGCCGCGGTGCTGCGGGCGCTGGGGTTCCGGGACGGGTTCACCCACATGGAGTGGTACCGCAAGGCCGACGGCGAGGTGGTGTTCGGCGAGATCGGCGCCCGGCCGCCGGGCGCCCGCACGGTCGACGTGATGAACTACGCCACCGACGCCGACCTGTTCACCGCCTGGGCGCACGCGGTCACCCACGGGCGCATCCCGCAGCCGGTGGAGCGGCGCTACAACGCGGGGAGCATCTTCAAGCGGGCCCGCGGCGCGGGGCGGATCACCCGCTACGAGGGCCTGGACCGGCTGCTGGCCGAGTACGGTGACCACGTCGCCGCGCTGGAACTGCTCCCGGTCGGCGCGCCGCGGCGGGACTGGCGGGCCACCACCATCGCCGACGGCATGGTCATCGTCCGCCACCCGGAGCTGCCGAAGGCGATGGAGATCGCCCAGCGCTTCGCCGCCGAGCTGCAGCTGTTCGCCGGGTAGTCATGACCGCGGACCTCAGTGATGCCGTGCGGCAGGTCCTGCCGTCCGCCCGGGCCGACCTCGAGCGGCTGATCCGGATCCCGTCGGTGTCGGCGGACCCGGCCGCCGCGCCGCACGTGTGGACCAGCGCCGGCGAGGTCGCCGCGCTGCTGCGCCAGGCCGGCCTGCCCGAGGTCGACGTGCTGACCGCCGGGGACAGCCGGCCCGCGGTGCTGGGCCGTCTCCCCGGGCCGCCCGGGGCCCCCACGGTCCTGCTGTACGCGCACCACGACGTGCAGCCGCCGGGCGACCCCGCGGGCTGGGACGGCGACCCGTTCGAGCCGGCCGAACGGGACGGGCGGCTCTACGGCCGCGGTGCCGCCGACGACAAGGCGGGCATCGCGGTGCACCTGGCGGTGCTGCGTGCCTATGGCGGGCGGCTTCCCGTGGGGGTCACCGTGCTGGTCGAGGGCGAGGAGGAGATCGGCTCGCCGGCCCTGGCGAAGTTCCTCGGCGCCTACCGGGAGCGGCTGGCGGCCGACGTGGTGGTGTTCGCCGACGGGGGGAACTGGTCCGCGGACATCCCGGCCCTGACCACCACGCTGCGCGGCGGGACCAACATGGTGGTGGAGGTGCGGACGCTGCGCCACGGGGTGCACAGCGGCGTGTACGGCGGCCCGGTCCCCGACGCGCTGACCGCGCTGTGCCGGATGCTGGCCACCCTGCACGACGAGCGCGGCGACGTGACCGTGCCCGGTCTCACCCATGGCCGGGCCGACCCTGCTGGCCTTGCCGCCGGCGGCGGCGGGCTCGACCTGACCGAGGAGCGGTTCCGGGCCGAGGCGGGGCTGCTCGACGGGGTGCGGCTGACCGGCACCGGCGGCCTGACCGACCGGCTGTGGGCCGGTCCCGCGGTCGACGTCATCGGCATCGACGCGCCGTCGGTGGCGGCCGCCTCCAACACGCTCATCCCGGCCGCGCGGGCCAAGGTGAGCCTGCGGGTGGCGCCGGGGGACGACCCGATCGCGGCCCGCGACGCGCTCGCGGCGCACCTGCGCGCCCACGCGCCCTGGGGGGCGCAGGTGACCGTGCAGCCGGGCGCCGTCGCCGCGCCGTTCACCGCACGGACCGGCGGGCGGGCGTACCGGTGCGCCCGTTCGGCCCTGAACGAGGCCTGGGGGAGGCCGGCCGTCGACGTGGGCGCGGGCGGGTCCATCCCCTTCGTCACCGCCTACGCGGGGCTCTTCCCGGACGCCGAGATCCTCGTCACCGGGGTCGAGGACCCCGGCGCGCGGGCGCACGGCACCAACGAGAGCCTGCACCTGGCCACCTTCGAGCGGGCCTGCCTGGCCGAGGCCCTGCTGCTGCGCAACCTGGGTGTATCAAACGCCGGCCTCCGGCCCACCGAGTGATATCAGGCTCCGTGGATTAAGACGGCGGACACGGAAGCGCCCGGTACGACCGAGGGGGAAGGCATGAGTGTCGTTTACGGCACCGATTACTCTCAGCGCGAGCTATCGCCATCCGAACTGGACCACTTCACCCAGTACAACATCCGCTTCCTGATCCGCTACATCGGCTTCCCGGGAAATCCCAAGTGCATTTCGCATTACCCGGGCGCCTACCAGCGGCACGTCCAGGCGGGCCGCACGGTGCTGCTGGTGTACGAGAACGGCAATGCCGACCCGCAGGCCGGCTACGCCGGCGGCGTGGCCGCGGCGAAACGGGCGCTCGGTGACGCGCGCTCCATCGGCTACCCGGACAACCTGCCTATCTTCTTCGCCGCCGACGGCTGGCTGGACGCCGCCAACATCCCGGTGTCCACCGCCATGGCCTACCTGGACGGCGCGGCCTCGGTCATGGGCAGGCCCCGGACCGGCGCCTACGGCTTCCGCGACTTCATCAAGGCCGCCAAGGCGGGCGGGCACGCCCGCTGGCTGTGGCTGGCCGGCGCGGCGCC
>Ga0335069_10003350_pt1 | contig 24261 bp, 23 predicted proteins | sample Lox_Sample_11_FD_206714 | JGI IMG/M metagenome (GOLD analysis project Ga0335069, IMG submission 206714) | Soil microbial communities from Loxahatchee National Wildlife Refuge, Florida, United States - Lox_Sample_1.1 | ecosystem: Environmental > Terrestrial > Soil > Wetlands | place: USA... | reverse complement strand
GCGAAGAAGCTCCTGGGCACGGACGCCTCGCCGAGGCGTCCGCCGCCGCCACCACATGGACCCCTCGCCGAGCCGTTCCTACCAGGGGCAAATACAGGGCCTGAGGGGTCCCCGACCGTAAGCTCCTGATGTCCAGCCTCATAGATTCGGACTATATGGCGGCCGGCTCGCTGGTGACAAGCCGTAAATAGGGCGCCCCGTCCCCAGGCGCACCCTATCCCATCGCGATGCTCTCCAGTACCTCGCCGTAGTACCTCTGATAGGTTATCAGAGGTACTACGGAGAGGTACTGGAGAGGTACCGGAAGAGTAACGGAGCGACCAGGGCGGGAGTAGCGGGGGCGTGGCCTGAAATGGGGCAATGCGGCGTTAACGTCGGTGGAGGGAAGGGGGCTCCGTACGTGGTTGCCGTGGGGGCGTCCAGTGGTTTGACACTCCGCAAATGACCATGTTACGCTCCGCTGCGGTTCATGTGAGCCAACGTGCCGTCTCCGAGATGGACCTAGACGTCAGCATCATCGTCGTTACCTATAATTCTGCGCCCTGCATCAAGGAGTGCCTGGACTCGGTGCTGGTGCAGGAGGGGGGACGTTTTGAGATCACCGTGGTGGATAACGCCAGCTCGGACGTCACTGTAAGCATCGTGCAGGCAATGGGTTCGGGAATTCGCCTGCTGGCGAACCAGGAGAACGTGGGGTTCGGGCAGGCCTGCAACCAGGGCTTTGGCGTCAGCGGCGGGCGGCTTATTCTGCTGCTCAATCCTGACGCGAAGCTGGTGGAGCGGCAGGGCCTGAGGCGCCTTTGCGAAGCGATGGAAAGTAATGCTCGCTGGGGTGTTGCCGGGACGCGAGTGACCGAGGCGGACGGCACGGTCGAATGCCCGCCCGCGGCCACTTACCCTGACCAGCATCGCGCCGGGTGCGATTTCTCGAAATTGCCGGGCAGAATCGCCTGGGTCTATGGGGCCAGCATGTGTATCCGGCGGGAGGTCTTTGCCGCCGTGGGCGGGTTTGACCCTGGGTTCTTCCTGTCCAGCGAGGAGACGGACCTTTGCCTGCGTGTCCGGCAGCAGGGCTGGGAGATAGGATTCGTCCCCCAGGTCACGGCGGCCCACATTGGAACGGCGAGCGAGCGGGGGCTTGATCCCTACGATACCTGGCGGCGGCGGGTGCCCGGCATTTACCGGTTCTGGTGGAAGCACTACCCGCCGGCAGCCGCGCGGCGGCTGGTGCGACGGGATAGACTCCGTGCCAGGTTCCGGCAGCGCTGGTACGGGCTGGTGGCAAGCTGGAGCGGCACCGAATCGCGGGCCTGGCGCCAGCATCGGCGTTATGCCGGCATCGCCGACGCGGCGGGGAGCTTTCTCGAGGCCTGGCCTCAACCCGCTTCGGGCGAGGGTCAGCGGCCTCACACCACGCAAGGCGACCGCGCGGTGGCCAAGCCAACGACGCGCTAGCGGCAAGGCCTATGAACCAGGACCGCTAGGGAGCCGCACTGCCTTTCCACATGCGCCGACCCACCATCAGCGTTCTGATCCCCACGTTCAACTACGGGCGCTTCCTGCCGGAGGCGATCGATTCGGTGCTGGCACAGGACTTCACGGATTTCGAGCTGATCATATCCGATGACTGCTCCCGTGAGGACAGTTCCGCTGAAGTGCTTGCCAGCTACGCTGCCCGCGATGCCCGCATACGGCCCCACATTCAGAACCCGCGGCTCGGCATGGTCCAGAACTGGAATTGGTGCCTGTCCCAAGCACGCGGCGAGTATATCAAATTTGTATTCGGCGACGACAAGCTGGCGAGCCCGCAGGCGCTGAGCAAACTGCTGGGCCTCATGGTGGACAACCCGTCCGCCGCGCTGGCGGCTTCGGCGCGCTACTTGATTGGTGACGATTCGAAGGTTGTCGAGACCTGGGACGAATTCGGTAAACCGGGCCAGCACTCCGGAACGGGCGTGATCTGCCGGTGCCTGCAAGAAGACCGGAATTTGGTGGGCGAGCCCACCGTGGTGCTGTTCAGGAGGCGTGACGCGGCGCGGGGTTTTAACCCGCGTTACCGCCAGCTCGTGGACCTGGAGTTCTGGTTCCACCTGCTGGAGAAAGGGGATTTCGTCTATACGCAGGAGTCGTTGAGCTGCTTCCGGCAGCACGGGGAGCAGCAGAGCCGGGTCAATGCGCAGGTCGAGCTGGGCGACTGGGAGAGCCTGCAACTGTTCGAGGACTACCGGGACAAGCCGTACAACCGCGTCGGTGGGTTGCGCCTGCGCCAGTTCAATCGCCTCTATGATCTGCGCAAGCGCCGAAGGCGAGGCATTTCCGCACCACCGGAGTTCGTCGAGATGGAGAAGCAACTGTGGGCACGGTTTTCCGCGCCGATGTACCTGGCCTATTGGGCGCGCCGGCGGTTGACGCGGCCTTTCGAAAACCTCTGCGGCTGGCTGGAGCGGCGCCGGCAGAAAGCGCGGCGCCGGCTCGCGCCGCCCGCGTGAGCCCGTGTCGGGGAATGGGCTTGAATGCATGAAACGGGGCCGGAATACTCCGTCCATGACCTCTCCTGCCAAAGACAAGCAGCGGCTGCGCGGGCGGCATTCCATCAGCGTGATGGAGCTGGCCTTGTCCGCGGCTTCCCTCGCGAGGTGATATGCAGAACATTCTGCTCTTCGGGGGCGGCCTTCACGTCCACTACTGCATTGATAATATTGAGAAAGAGGGGAAGTACCGCGTGGCGGGGATTACTGATCCCTATAAGACGCCGGGTAGCGAGCTATACGGCTACCGGGTCCTTGGACGGCAGGAGGAGCTGCTGCGCTTGATACGGGAGCATGACCTTTACGGGGGCCTGATCACCATCGGCGACAACTGGGAGCGCAAGCACGCGTATGATGCCATTCACACCATAAAGCCCGACTTCGTATTCGTGAACACGATCCACCCTTCTGCCCTCATCGGACGGGATGTCGAACTGGGTGTGGGCAACCTGATCATGGCCGGGGCCATTATCAACCCCGGGGCCCGGATCGGGAACTTCTGCTTCGTGGCCACAGGCGCGCAGGTCGAGCACGACAACGTCATGCACGATTTCTCGAGCATATCCGCGGGCTCGATCACCGGCGGGAAGGTGGAGATCGGGAAGTACTCCGCCATCACGCTCGGAGTGACCATTGCGGACCGGTTGAAGATCGGTGAGAACACGGTAATCGGCTCCGGCTCGCTGGTGCTGGACGACGTGCCCGATAACGTACTGGCCTATGGATCGCCGGCCAAAGTGGTCCGCAGCCGGAAGCCAGGCGAGCGGTTTTTGAAGTCGGGATAACTGCCGGAATGACCAACGTAACGCAGCGCGAGCCGTCCCCGGCTCTCCGCAACACCCCGCAGGCAGCCGCGGCGGGCCAGGGACGGCTCGCGCTCCGGCGGCGGTGTTCAGATGCGCATGCCTGGAGGCGCGCCCGGCCTTTGTATTTGACGCTGGCGGCCGGCCCGGCAATATCCTCCGTAATATGGAGCCGGCCGCAACGAGAGTTCGGCTTCGGTTCTCGCGCGAAAGCACAAATGCCTGACCTACGGCAACTGACGCCTCCGCTTAAGCCCAGTGCCATCTGCATTGGGGCCCAGAAGTCGGGCACCACGGCGCTTTACGAATACCTGTCGCTGCACCCGGATGTCCTGCCCTCAAAGGTGAAGGAGATTGACTTCTTCAACTGCAACACGCGCTACGCGAAAGGGTTGGACTTTTACCATTCGCACTTCCCGCGGAAGCCATTGCTCAGCGGCCGCAAGCTCACCTTCGATATCACGCCCGGCTATTTACCCGCAGCGGACCCGGCGGCGCAGAGAATTCATGCCTATGACCGCCGCATCAAAATAATTGCGCTGCTGCGGAACCCCACCCGCCGCGCGTTTTCCGCGTGGCAAATGTACCGCACGCGCTGGCACACGACTCCGGGCTGGTTCGGGGAATGGGTTCGCGGGTGCGACAGCTCAATCAAGGATGATTATTTCGTGCGCCGACCGCCTGAGTTCGGAGAAAGCTTCGAGACGGACATAGCTGACGAGATAAAGGCGATGGAGGGTGGGCGAATCATCGAGATGCCCATTCTCTGGCTGGGGATGTATTCCACGCACTTGAAGCACTACTATGACCGATTTGCCCCGGAACAGATCCTGGTGATCTCGAGCGAAGACATGCGGCAGGACACGGCCGGGCAACTGCGGCGGATCGAAGAATTTGTGGGTCTGCAACCCTACAACTGGCCCGCGGAATCGCTGAACCCGCGCTTCCAGGGCGCATACGACGAAACGCCCTCCGCGCAAGCCCGCAGCATGCTGCAATCCTTTTACCGGGATCACAACCGGGCGTTGTTCTCGCTGCTGGGCAGGGAGTTCGCCTGGGAGGAAGCTTGAAACGGCAAAGGTGCCCGATGCCAGCAGAACAGGTTTCAACTCCCACAGCGGATCGAGCGAACCGGGCCAAGGAGCGCATGTCTGACCTGGCGCTCTTCGGCGGCATGCCGGCATTCGAGGAAATCCTCCACGTTGGCCGGCCGAACGTCGGCGAGTGGAACAGCTTTCTGGCGCGCGTCAATGACCTCTGGGAACGCAAATGGTTTACCAACAATGGTCCCTACGTGCGCCAGTTCGAGCAGAAGCTGGTGGAAATGCTGGGCGTCAGGCATTGCATCCCCGTCTGCAACGCGACCATCGCGATGGAGCTCGCCATTCGCGCCCTGGGCCAGACGGGCGAGGTCATTGTCCCCTCGTTCACGTTTATTGCCACGGCGCACGCTCTCCAGTGGCAGGGGATTACGCCCGTGTTCTGCGACATTGACCCCGCTACACATAACCTCGATCCGGCAAAGGTCGAGCAGATGATCACTCCGCGCACGACCGGAGTCATTGGCGTGCATGTGTGGGGTCGCCCCTGCGAGGTGGATGCGCTCTCCGATGTCGCCCGGCGGCATGGGCTTAAATTGCTGTTCGACGCCGCCCACGCGTTCGGATGCTCGGCCGGGGGCAGAATGATAGGGAATTTTGGCGATGCCGAAGTGTTCAGCTTCCATGCCACCAAGTTTTTCAACTCGTTCGAAGGTGGGGCCATTGCCACCAATGACGATAAGCTGGCCGAGAGAATCCGGCTGATGAAGAACTTCGGCTTCCAGGGCTATGACAACGTGGTCTGTATAGGCACCAATGGCAAAATGACTGAGGTCTGCGCCGCGATGGGCCTCACGGAACTGGAATCCATGGACGGTTTCGTTGGCGCGAACCGCAGGAATTACCAGGCCTACCGATCGGGTTTGGAGGGCATCCCGGGGGTGACTCTCGTGTCGTACGACGAGATGGAGCGGTGCAACTTCCACTATATCGTGCTGGAGGTTGACGAGGCTGCCGGGCTGGAGCGGGACCTCCTGGTCCAGGCGCTCCATGCGGAGAATGTGCTGGCGCGGCGCTATTTCTTCCCCGGCTGCCATCGGATGGAGCCGTATCTTTCCTGCTTTCCGCAGGCCGGGCTGCGGCTCCCGGAAACGGAGCGGCTGGCGGCGCGCGTCATGGTACTGCCGAACGGCACGGCGTTGGAGCAGGCCGATATCGAGCGGATATGCGGCCTCATTCGCCTCATACTTGCTCGCGGCCCGGAAGTCCGGCGGAAGCTCGCCCAGCTTGAAGCGCGCAAGTCATGAGGCCGGCTGAGAGATGAGGGTCACGGTCTCGCTGATCACGTACAACCACGCGCCCTACATTGCCCAGGCGATAGAGAGCGTGCTGATGCAGCAGACGGGCTTCGAGTTCGAGCTGCTCATCGGCGAAGATGATTCCCGGGACGGCACGCGGCAAATTGTCACTGATTACCGGGTGCGCTATCCTGGCCGGATACGTGTGCTACTGAACGAGCGCAAGAACGTGGTGTATGTGAATGGCAAACCCAGCGGCCTGTGGAATTTCACAAACAACATTCGCCAGAGCCGTGGCCAATACATCGCGCTGCTGGAAGGCGATGATTACTGGACCTCCCCGCACAAGCTCCAGAAGCAGGTCGAATTCCTGGAGGGCAATCCGGACTGCGCCGTTTGCTTCCATAATGTGCGCATTTTGGACGAGGCAGATCCGGCGCGCGAGGCGCTCCATCATACAGGCTCCATGCGCTCGAAGTATGACGTCGAGGACTTGCTGGCGGGCAATTTCATGCACACCTGCTCGGTCGTGTTCCGCGCGGGCCTGTTCGCCGACTTCCCCCGCTGGTATTTCAAGTGCCCGATGGGAGACTGGCCGCTGCACGTGCTCAACGCCCAGCACGGGCGCATCGGCTACCTGGATGAGGTCATGGGCGTGTACCGGAAGCACGCCAAGGGCTCGTGGTCGGCCCAGTCACAGGTGCAGGTGCTGGCCAACTCGCTGCAGGCGGCCCGTCGCATGCGCCCCAGCTTGAGCACGTCACAAAAGAAGCATCTGGACGACTGCATGGTCCGGTGGTACCGGGACGCCCTCGCGCTCTCCCGGGTGGCGGGCGACGCGAAGACCGCCCGCAGTCTCGCAGCCTCCTACCTCTGGACCTTTCCCCTCCGGGAAGACACCGAGCGGTCACTGCTGGTGAAGCTGGCGCTGCACCTCCGCCGATAAAGGCCCATCGCGCGCAAATGGAAGTCCCCCTCATAAGCATCCTGCTGCCGGTGTTCAACGGTGAGCCATACCTCTCCGAATGCCTGGACTCCATACTCACGCAGGACTGCGGGGACTACGAACTGCTGCTCAGCGACGATGCCTCGACCGACGGCTCACCAGCAATTCTCGCGCGCTATGCCCAATGCGATAAACGCGTCCGAACGTGGCGTAATCCGCGCAACCTGGGCCTGGGCGCCAACTTCAATGCGTGCCTCAGGGCCGCCCGCGGCCGGTATATCAAATACGTGCTCCAGGACGACAAACTCCTCCATGCCTCAGCGCTCCGGCGCATGGCCCGGGTGCTGGAAAGCGACCCCTCGGTAACGCTGGTGGTAACGGCCTCGGAACTCATTGACGAGCATTCCCGGCCCATCCTGCTCCGCGATAACTTCCGCGGCGCGGACCGGTGGGAAGGCAAAACGGTGATCGCCCGGTGCATCGAGCAAAACATGAACCTCATCGGCGAGCCATCATTGGCAATGTTCCGCCGAGAGCAGGCCCGGCGAGGGTTTGACGAAAGCCTCAAGCAACTGCTCGATCTCGAAATGTGGTTCCATTTGCTCGAAGAGGGCCGACTGGCCTATCTGCACGAACCTTTGTGCGCCTTTCGGGAGCATCCGCACCAACAAACCCAAGTACACCGTCGGGGCGGCACGGCGATGGAGGAAGATCTCGTCCTGCTCGAGCGTTACTACGCCAAGCCCTGGCTGAAGAACGTCATGACACCCCAGGCGCGCTTCCGGCAGGTCTATAACCTGCGAGACCGTCGCAGTGTGCAGGCTGCCGCCACCCGGGCGCGCCTCTCCCGCCGCATGGGATGGGCTTACGAAATCCGCTGGGTCAGCCACAAGCTCACACGCCCCATTTATAACCTTAACCGTTCGATCCGGAAGCGCTTCGCCCGCAGGAGGTGCGCGTGAACCCACGCCTCGCCACCCGGTTTAAGAAGCTGCTTTGGATCATGGCGCAGGCGCTGCTCATTTCCTTAATCACGTTCGCGCTGACTGAAGTCACCTTCCGGGTTTACGGATACTTCAACCCGACCTTCATTTTTCATGGCAGCTCCTTCAGCCGCTCGTATAATACTTACCGGGGAAAACCCCACAGCCGTGACTATGATTCAAAGCTCAACTCCCACGGCTTCAAAGGCAGAGAATTCACCATCCGCAAGCCCCCCAACACCTATCGCATCCTCGCCATCGGGGATTCGTTTACTTTTGGGATCGTCCCCTACGAGTACAATTATACCTACCATATCGAACGACAACTCAACCGCGAGCTTTCAGCTTCTGATGGCGTGAGCTATGAACTCGTCAACATGGGCATTTCGGGGACTGGCCCGCGCGACTACCTGACGCTCCTTGTCGATGAAGGACTGCAATTGCATCCCGACATGGTCATCGTCTCCATTTTCATCGGCAACGATATCATCGAGGCTCAGCGCAATGACGTGGTCCGGGACTACTGGCTCAAGGAGCCATGGTACACCTCTTCCTATGTCTTGTCCTTCTTCCGCTACCTCCTTACCGTCAGCCATAAATTTGAGGGCGGAATCCAAAAGCTGGACCACTATGATGACAACGCGCCGACGCATACCGAGGATGCCTTCTTCGCCATTCAGGTGCCGCGCCTGCAGAACTTCGTCAAGAATGACCGGGAGTTCCTGGATGCGTTCCGCGTCCAGGTCGGCTATCTCCATCAGATCAAAAGGATTTGTGACAAGAATCACATCGGGCTGTTGTTCGTCCTTATTCCTGATGAAATGCAAGTCAACAAAGCTCAGCAGATAGAGGTCATCAAGCGTGCCAAAGTGGACCCTGCGCAGGTGGACATGCTGCAGGTCAACAGGATGCTGCAGCACGATTGTGCGGCGGAAGGCATCCCTTACATAGATCTGCTGCCAACCTTTGCCGCCAGCGACAAGAGCCTGTACAAGCCGCGCAACACGCACTGGAACATCGCGGGTAACCTGCTTGCCGCTCAGAATATCACCCCGAAGGTCATCGAGCTCATTCATCAAGCGTCAGGCGCGCTAACCCATGCCGCCAAGACGCCCGCCGGCGCCGCTCCAAGTCCAGGCAGCGGGGACCCCTAGCCGAGAACCAAACGAAGCCTCTTATTCATCCATGAGTGTCGCCGCGACAGTAAGGAATTTGGTGTGCAATGGCTTGCGAAAGCTCGGGTCCAAAAAGCCGCGGGCGCGGGATGCGCGGGGTGCATTTGATTACGCGTCGGCCTATGAAGCGCTGGCGCAACGGCTTCCTCGCGAGCAGGCCATCGGAGGCGGCGCCGAAACCGATTGGTATGAGCAGGGCGGCTGGATAGAGCTAGGAGTCCTGCAGATGGAGGGGCTCGAAGCCGGCCATACCCTTGTGGATTTCGGCTGCGGCAACGGCCGGCTGGCAGTCAAAGTCATTCCCACGTTAACTGGAGGCAGTTACATTGGAATAGATATTTCCGATACGATGCTGCGGGACGCGGAGCGGCTGATTCGGCAGGCCGTTCCCCACCCGCCCTGTTCCGTTCAGTGGATCAGGCAGGATGCGCCGGACTTCCGCCTGCAGCCCGGCAGCGTGGATCGGATGTGCGCGTTCTCGGTATTCACACACATGGAGCACGAGGACACCTTTCGCTATCTGGTCAATGCGCGCCAGGTCATCAAGCCGCAAGGACGTTTGGTCTTCTCCTGCCTGCCCATCCGGCTGCCGCAAGCCCAGCGGGTGTTCAGGCAACAGGCGTCGCTTGATTTACATGCGCGGTGGCGCGACGTGAGGAATGTGGTCACTACAACCGAACTGATGGAAGCCATCGCGCGCATGGCAGGCTGGAATCCGTTGCGATGGTATGCCGCCGACCAGAGGTGCATCCGTCTGCCCTCAACAGGAGAGTTCACTGCCCTGGGCCAGGAAGTCTGTGTGCTTGAACCCGCCGCAAGCTGAGCTTTAACTCTGATGAGAACTGCATGAGCAAATCAAAGGCCCTGATTTTCTTCGGCACCATGATCTTGCTGACGTTGCTCTGTATAGAGGGCTTGGCGCGCATCACCTTCCGGATCATCTACAAACACCCTTACAACGGAAACCGCGCCCAGACTTTCTCTACCACCAACAACTACGGCATATCCGACCAATTCGTCTCCTGGTGGGACCAGGAGATCATCCATCCATATTTAGGCTATGTGGTGGACTTCAAAGATGCGCAACGCAATAACCAGAGTTATGGCTTCATCACCTCGACCTCGCCGGTCATTAAACGGCAGCCGGGCAAGCTAAACGTAGCAATCCTCGGGGGGTCGGTCGCCAACAGCATGCACATGAGGCTGGAATCGGCTTTTCAACAGGCCTGCCGTGTCCCTCCCAATGTGGTCACCCTCGGCATGGCCGGATACAAGCAACCCCAGCAACTGATGGCCCTTACCTACTTTCTCTCTTTGGGGGCTGAATACGACCTGGTAATCGAATTGGATGGCTTTAACGACGTTGTGCTGCCTTTCACAGACAACTACGAGGTGGGGAGCAACCCGTTTTACCCCAGGAATTGGAATTTGCGGATCAATCGGCAGCCGAGCAAAGAGGTCCAGGCCAAAATCGGGGAGGTACGGTATCTGCGGGACCTCAAACAACAGCAGTTAAAGGACGCAACCTCCAGCCCGCTGCGCTGGAGTGCCTGCTATGGCTTGCTGAAAATGGAACAGTTCAAACGGCTCGATCGAGAGATCACCCGCGTCAGCGTGAACCTGCTCCTCTTACAGCAGAAACAAACCAAGACATTCGAGGAAACCGGGCCGGTAACCGTATATCAGGATCCGCGGCAGGTTTACCAGGCTGCGGCGGAGGTCTGGGCCCGCTGCTCCGAACTGATGGACCAACTCGCCAAGGCGAACAATATGGAATACTACCACTTTCTCCAGCCGAACCAGTACGTGAAGGGATCAAAGGTGTTCACCAAAGAAGAGCTGCAAACGGCGTACCTCCCGGATTTCTATACGGGCAAATCCGCCGTCTCCGCTTACCCGTTCCTGATTGATGAGGGAAAGAAGCTCCTGGAGAACCATATCAACTACTACGACGCCACGATGGTGTTCGCGCAAGAGAAGCAGACGGTTTATATAGACGTTTGCTGCCATTACAATGACCGTGGCAAGGACCTGCTTGCGCAATTCATGATGGACAAGGTCACCCGGAATCCCCGGCTGAGGGCATTCTTTAAAGACCCGCTTCCCCCGGCTGAAGCCTCTCGAAACTGATCACCGGCCGGGCCGGTCTACAAGGAAGGCCTGCGCTTTCGCAAAACGGCAAGGTCCAAATCCCTGCCGAATGGATGACGGGACCCGCTTGCATAAAGAGCCCGCAGATTTTGGGCGTAGGCCTCGCCCAGCCCCGCGTAGTCCAGTAATCCGGTCACGACATCCCACTCCTCGATCGGGGCGTAGTTCAGGCGGTTGGCGCTTTTGCCGCCTGCGAGACTGGGCGGGTGATCCAGGTGCGCCGTGTAGCGCTGGAGCAGGTATTCCAGCTTTGCCTGATTTAGCAATGCAACTGCCGGTGGTCTCTGCCGATAAGCAGCGACGAAGCTATCGGGGAACGCGGACCAGAGGTACCGCCGGTGACCGGCGGATGGCACCGGGCTGCCTTCGTCAAGAAGGCAAAAGGACCACTGGTGGTTGGGGGACCAGGGCAAATCCTGGTAGGCCGGTTTTGGCAGAGTGGGGCTCTGGCCGGCGAGCGCGATGCTCATGAGAAACTCCGTCGGGTTCTCAGGCAGCGGCAGCACATCCCAATGCAGGCTCGACGGGAGCACAACATCTTCCAGGACCTTGCGCGCCTGCTTGCACCCGGTCAGCAGGTCAAAGGCACGGTGGTAGTTGGTGGGGAAGCGGCTGCCGTCGAATCTGGCGAGCCGTGTCCGCGTCGCCTGATCGAGAGGGACCAGCATATCGGCTGTGGACCAGGTCAGGAGAACCGGGCTCGTCACGCGGTCCAAAAACGAAATGGGGCTGAGCCCATAGTAATTGTCCGAGGTGAGATCGGACCCAAAAAGCTGCACCGCCTGGTCTGCCAACGGAATTACCGGGCAGAGGAACGGAAGGGGGCTCTTGTCATAGGCCGCATGTCCGAATTCGGCTGCCGCCTTGTTGGTCAGAAGATAGCAAAGGTTGTAGTCCCAGTTGAGGATCGGCGCGTCGGCAGTAACCGCCTCGATAGGCAGAAAATCGGCGGCCAGGCACAGGGCCATATAGGCCCCCTGGCTGCTTCCATTCACCTGCAAATGGCTGCGATCCACCAGCGGCAAGCGGCGTGTCCATTCAACGATCGCATGGTCGAGGTTGAAGCCATCCCCGATGGCCGGTTGCTGCCCATACTGGCCGTAATGCGGCGTGACTACTATCCATCCTCGGCTGCACCACCGCCTGGCGATGGCCGCCTCCAGTTCATACGTGGCGGAAAAGAAAACCGGGTGCGGCTGCCCGCTCTTGATGCCGTCCCGGAGAACGAACAACCGGGCCTGCCCTGCCGCAGGTTTCGCGCGCACGTCAAGGTACGGGATATTCGCCGTCGCCACCAAAAGGTCCCCGTCGCTCTCCTCCGCGGCAACTGTGACGGCACCGGGAAAGCCCGACTCACTCTTGAGCACCGCACGATTCGAGGCCACCACCGCACAGCAGGGAAGCACGAGCGCCGCAACCAGGAAGCCGGACCATCTTCGGTCCCGGAACCCCGGCAGGCCCGGTGAGACGCGAGTTAGCCGCCGGCGCTTGGCTTGCACGACTCTCCTTCCCTAACGTGGTGTGCCGCTGCCTGGAGGCACGAAGGTCGCGACCGCATTGGTCTCGGACATTTGATCTTTGCGCGCCAGGGCTACCGGGTCCTCCGTGCAGAAGAACCGTTCCAGCATTTCGTCTATCAGGACGTCCGGCTTCTCTCGTGCAATCAAAGGCCGATTCCATTCGTAGTGAGCGCGGTCGTTCTCATAATCCCAGAGGTAGATCACCTCTCTAAAATGTTGGCCGAGGAAGGGATACCAACTGCCGGCGAAGGAATCGCGCACCACAATGGCCTTGCCGCAGGCGTTGGTATTGAGAGTGAAGAAGGGCCACGTTTCCTTTTGGCCGTGCTGAGGCAGGCGGACCGGATCGTAAACGTCTCTTAGCGTGTCAAGGTGAGTTAATACCACGGGCAGCAAGGACTGCGTCTCGGGCTGTGAATCTGCGGCTCCCATCATGATCGTCAGGTCACCGGGCTTCCGAAAGGCCTCAGGCTTCCAATCCAGCGCGTCCAACGGGAGCGGCCGCAGACCGGGCATTTGCCGAGCCAGCGCCTCGACCACCGCTCGGTAACCCACAAACCCGCCGAAGGTGTTCCAATGGGTATCGGTCTTGAGGTAGGTCACCCGCGTCTTCTTGGCCTCGACGAGTGTCTGGGTCAAGTCGAGCACCTCTACGCTCGATCGGGTCCTCATGTAATTAACGACCTGCTGGACCTTGGAAGGGCCCGCGCCGACTTCGAGCCAGCTCGGCAGATACTCAGGATAGACGCTATGCTTGTCCGGCGCCACCACGAACAGGTATTTCGCTCCTCGCGCCCGCAGCCAGTCTCGCCGCATCTCCAGCAATCGGCGCCAGTCTTCGAGCTGCTGCTCGTTGAAGGTCTCCTGTCGAGCGCATTCGGCAATCGCCTGCGGGCTGGAGAAGAACAGCCACCCGTCGCGCCCAATCATCACGGAGCCCGTGTTTGCGGGGCCGTGGAAAAGCTGGGCCTTCCAGTGCTGGTTCAGGCGCACCAGCCGCTTGCGAAAACCGAAATGGTCGTCGTAGTACTTCTCCACGCCGTTGATGAACTCCCGGCTGTGGGCGAAGCCCGCGAAAGTTGGCCAGCGGGCGGGCATGCGGTTTTCCTGCGGGGCAGGCGTATGGTCCAGCTTCAGCAAGGTATCAGCCGCCGGCAGAAAGATCAGCCCAAGAAAGATGATGATTGTCAGCGCATCCCAAAACGCCCGCAGCCGCTGCGCGCCGGAATCCAGTTTCATAGCCCGGCAACCGGCGTCTTCACCGCACTCCACCCGTCCTTTCGAGCGAGCACATCCGGGTCTTGCTGGTTGAAGAAGCGTTCGAGCATCTCATCAATGACGACGTCAGGCTTTTCGCGTTCGATCAGCGCCCGGTCCCACTCGTTCTGCCAGACATAAACGATCTCTTTGAAATGCTGCCCCAGGAATGGATACCACGCGCAGGCGAAAGAATCGTGGAACACCATCGCCTTGCCGGAAGCCTCAGGCTTCACGCTGTAACAGGTCCGTGTCTCCTCGTTTCCCACGTGCGGGAATCTCACCGGATCGAACAAGACCTTCGAGCCAACGAACGGCTTGAGAGCCACGAAGTTGACTGAGTTCGACTCGGGATAGGCTTCCGGCCGGCCCAGCATCCTGGCCAGGTCGCCAATGGGGGCCGGTGCGGGCTTCCAATCGAAAGTATCCAACGGCAAAGGCGCCAATCCCGGCAGTTGGCGGCCCAAGGCTTCGATCATCGCGCGATAGCCCACAAAACCTCCGAACAGGTTCCAATGCGTATCGGTTTGAAGATAGTCGGGCCGGATGGCCTTGGCATCCACCAGCGGCTGGGCCAGGTCCAGGATCTCCACCGTGGAGCACGATTTCATATACCGGACCAACTGCTGCACTTTACCCGGTTGGCCGCGTGGCTTAAGCCAGGCCGGCAAGTACTCGGGATACACCCTGTGCTTATCCGGAGGCAGCACCAGCAGGTACTTGGCCCCTCGCGCTCCCAACCAATCCCGCCTCTTCTCCAGCAGGTGCCGCCAGTTCTCCAGGTCCTGTTGGCTCCAAGCCTCTGCGCCCGCGTAGTGCGCGATCATGCGTTCACCGGAGTAATAAAGCCAGCCATCCCGCCCGATCAGCACATCCTTGCTGCCGGGATCATGGAACAACTGCCCCTTCCAATGATTGTTCAAGCGCACCAGCCGCTTGCGAAAACCGAAGTGGTCGTTGAAGTAAGCTTCGACGCCCACAATAAAATCCCGGCTGTTCCCGACCCCGGCGAAAGCCGGCCACTTCGCAGGCAGCCGGTTCTCCCCCGGCGCTTCGGCATGGTCGAGGTGGAGGAAGAAATCCAGCGTTGGCATCCAGAGCAGCCCAATGAAAATAATGATCGTCAGCGCGTCCCAGATGGCGCCGAGCGGCCGGGTGGCGGATTCGGGAGTCATCCTGCCTTAAAAGCGGAAGTAGATGAACGGGTTGTAGGTCCCGCCAGCCAGCCAGGCGGCCGAGAACATCAACGAGGCCACGACCAGGAACAACTGCAACGAAAGCCCCACCGCTTGCGTCGCCGGCTGGAAGGGCACTGGGACGCGGCGGTAAAGCGCCTGGGCGCTGTTTTTGAGCCAGCCCCACGCGGGCATGGCAAACACCACACCCATAGCGATGCACCAACCCAGCTCGTGGGTCCAATACCGTGCCACCTTCTGCGCCGGGCTAACGCCGGCGGCCAATCCGCTCATATTGCCCAAGAACGCGAGGGTCTGCGCAAAGGTCTCAGATCGGAACAGCACCCATCCAACTATGACGACCAGCAGCGTGTAGCCATGGCGCAACACCCGAGGAAGGGCCCCGACCCATTGGCCGAACCGCGTGCGCTCCAGCACCAGGAATATGCCGTGATACAAACCCCAAATCACGAACGTCCAACTCGCCCCATGCCACAGCCCGCACAGGAAAAACACGATCACCAGATTCAGATGCGTCCGCCAAACCGGGCAGCGATTGCCCCCCAAGGGGATATAAAGATAATCCCGAAACCACGTGGACAGCGAAATGTGCCACCGGCGCCAGAAGTCCCGGATGGACTGGGCCGTATAGGGGAAATTGAAGTTCTCGATGAACTGGAATCCGAACATCTTGCCCAGGCCAACCGCCATATCCGAGTAGCCGGAGAAATCGAAATAGATTTGCAGCATGTAGCAGCAAATCCCCAGCCAGGCCACCGACGGGTTCAGCTCGCCCGACGGCAGCGCGAATATCTTGTCCACCGGCACGGCCACCACGTTCGCCACGAGCATCTTTTTGGCGAGCCCGCCCGCAAACCGCCGAACGCCTTCGGCAAATCCCTCTCGCGTGACCACGCGGCTCGCCAGTTGCGGCGCGATGGCGCTCCACCGCAGAATCGGCCCAGCGATCAACTGCGGGAAGAAGAAGATATACAGCGCCACGTCTGCCGGGTTCCTGGCCGCCTTCCATTTCCGGCGGTAAATGTCTATCACGTAAGACAGCGCATGGAAGGTGAAGAACGAAATCCCGATCGGCAGCCGGACGCTCACCATGTGCAACGGGGCAATATGCAGCAGCGCCAGCAGGTGGTTAAGATTCGCCACGGTGAAGTTTGCATACTTGAAAAACGCCAGCGTGCCGATGTTCAGTGCCACGGCGACGCCCACGGCCCACTTCCGACGGGATGGGTCCGTCTCCCGGTCCACCCATTGGCCCAGAAAATGGTTCACCAGCGCCGAGCCGAGCATGAGGAAGACAAAGATCACCTCGCCCCAGGCGTAAAAGACCACGCTGAACAGCAGCAGAAGGCTGTTACGCAGCTTCAGCCCGGGCAAAGAGCAGACGGCAAGGACAACCGGCAGAAACAGGAACAAGAAGATGGGTGAGCTGAAGACCATCAGTCACAAAAGACGGCAGATGCTTGCAATCCTCAATCCCCCTGTCAACCACTCTGCTCTGCGAAAAGCCTGCGCACGGTTCATTCCGGCCTACATGTAGCCGTCCCGCCTCAGCTTCTCGAACGCGTCTTCGCTCTCCTGGTCCTGCGCGCGACCCGCCCGCTCCGGGACCTTCGACGCCCGTAACTCTTCGATGATCTCACGCACCGTGCGAGCCGTGGACTTGATAGGGAAGGTGCACGGCGCGCACCCGATACTGCGAAACCGTTCCCCGCGGCTATTCGCAAAATAGAGGGGGATCACCGGCACGCCCTCGCGCTCGATGTATTCCCAAACGTTGACCTCCGTCCAATGCAGCAGCGGATGAATGCGCACATGCGTGCCCGGCTCAAAATCCGTTTTGAACTGGTCCCAGAACTCCGGCGGCTGGTCCACCACGTTCCACTCCATCTGCTTGTCCCGCGGGCTGAAATAGCGCTCCTTGGCCCGTGTCGGCTCCTCATCCCGCCGCACCCCTACGATCACGCCGGTGAAGCGGTGCTTGTCCAGGACCTGCCGCAACGCGTCCTTCTTAAGCGTGCCGCAGCACTCGACCCGGGTGGCTTTGCCGTTGGGAAACGTCCGGCCCTCCTGGAGCACTTCCTCGTTGCGGCCCACGATCAACTCCAGCTTCCACTCGCGCACCAGGCGGTCCCGGTACTCGATCATGCTGGGAATCTTGTAGCTGGTATCCACGTGCACGAGCGGGAACGGCACGTGGCCAAAGAACGCTTTGCGCGCCAGCGTCAGGAGGACGGTGGAGTCCTTTCCGATGCTCCAAAGCATCGCGAGGCGTTCAAATTTGTTGAACGCCTCGCGCAAAATATAAATGCTTTGGCTCTCGAGTTCGTCTAGCAGCACAGCCAGCATCTTCACTCTGGGGCATCGCCGCGGCTGCGGCAAGCACATTTCACGCGGAAGCGGGCTGGCGTCCCGGCGCGGCATTGACCCCTTGGCGAGACATCCCTGCCGCCTCGCGACTCAAGACCCTTAGACCCAAGACGTAACACTCATCTTGACACCAGCCCCGCTCCCTTCAGAGTTGCGGAGCTGTTCACGTGAACGATCCACATTATCGCAGCCTGTTGAAAGCGGTGTCCTGGCGCGCGATGGGAACCATTGATACCATCCTGGTGTCATTCCTGGTCACCGGCCGGATCAAACTGGCCTGCTCCATCGGGTGCGTCGAGTTCTTCACCAAAATCGGCCTGTATTACATTCACGAACGAATATGGAACCGGTTGGCGCCCGGCAACTGAGCGAGCCGGCGCCAGGCTACTACACCAGTCTGGCCCCGTTCCGCAGCCTCTTCGATCAGGGCAACCCGATCCTCACCTATCACAAGCTGGGGCCACGCCCGCCGAAGGTGCGGCTCAAGGGCATGTACATGAGCCCGGCGCTGTTCCGGCGTCAGCTCACCGAACTGCGAATGGCAGGCTGGGCCACCGGCACCCTCAGCACCTCCACCGGCCCCATCACCCCCCGGCGCGTCGTGATCACCTTCGACGACGGCTACACCAAGGTCCTCACCCACGGCCTCGAGCCTCTGGCGGCCACCGGCTTCAAAGCCGTGCAGTTCCTCGTTGCCGGGCTGCTCGGTCAGCACAACACCTGGGACGTTCCCTGCGGCGAGGCACCCGAGCCGATGATGGACGCCACCCAGGTACGTGAATGGCTCGCGGCAGGACACGACATTGGCTCACATACCCTCACCCATCCGTACCTCACCAGGCTGCCGTCGGCTCAGGCCCGCGAGGAAATCACGGCCAGCCGCAAAAAGCTGGAAGATCTCTTCGGTCTCGAGGTCCCTCACTTCTGTTATCCTTACGGGGACTGGAATGAGACGGTGCGCGACATGGTCCAGGCTGCCGGCTATCAAACCGCTTGCACCACGGATCCCGGTGTCAACCGGCCCGGCGGTTCACTTTACTCGCTTCGGCGCTTCACCGCCCGCTACGCCTCGCGCAATCTTAAAGCAATTTGGGCCCGCCTTCGCGGAGCGCTCTCCTGACCCGCGGCGGGGCCTGCTCTCAATTCCGGGTCCTTTTGGTCCCCACAAAGGCATAGCGCGCGTGCGTCAGGCCATTGACCATCGCATTAACGTAATACTTGAAGCCGCTGGAGAGGTTCACCCGCTTGACCTCCACTGGCAGCGCCGCCTGCCGGAAGAACTCCTTGTAATCGGAAAGCGTATAGAAGCGCTCGTTCACGCCCGTGGCCAGCAGCTTCGCCAGCATCTTGGAGCGCGACTTGATTTTCACCAGCGGCCACACCGGCTCGCGAATCGCCACCAGCCGCCCGCCCGGCTTGAGCACTCGCTTCACCTCGCGCAGAACCTGCACGATGTTCGTGGCGTGATGCAGCACGGCCGACGAGACCACAAAATCGAAGTGATTGGCGGGGAAATCCAGATGATGAAAGTCGCCCGGCACCCGCGTGATCTTGGCCACGCTCGCGTTGACCGCCGCAAATACCTTCGGGGCCAGCTCCTTCAGCCGCTTAGGCGAGGCATCTGTGGCGAACACCTCCACGACTCCGGGCAGCTTCGAAAGCTCCGCGCTCAGCCAGGCTCCGCCCGCGCCGATCTCCAGCACGCGCCCCCGGAAGTGCAGTCCGCACTTCTGCGTCAGGAATGGAATGAACTTCGGAAAGGTGTGCTTCACGCAGCGCAACCACTCCTCCTCGCTGCCGAACTCGGTCGCCAAGCGGCCCGCCGCTTCGTGGAAAGCCAGCATCTGCTCGCGCGCGCACCGCGCCAGGTAAGGCTTGTTCTCGATGTACTTGGACTCGACCGTGTTCATCCGGGAGCGCAAGAGTATGTGACCTCGCGCACGCCCGCAAGTAGTCACCCGATCGTCTACACCAGATTCCTTCAGCGAGTGGCCTACCGCCGGAACTGCATTCGGCCGTCCAATATCAGCGTCCGCGCGTTCCGATCATCCAATACCGTCAGCAGGGCATGGGTGCCCTGCCCATCAGCGGCAAGCGCCGCAGGCTCGACGCTTTGGACAATAAAGGTCTCTGCCGGGTACTCCTGCCGCAAATGTTGCATCCTCCCGCGCAGGGCTCCCAGGGCATTCTCGGTCGTGCAGACGCCTACCTTGCATGATCCGGCAAACAACTCGGGCGCGCTCTCAAGTCCATTGATCTGCGCGAAGGTCTTCAGCACAAGCGACATCGTCTGCCACGCCGACCGCGGTCTTGCCGGGCCAAAGTACAGAATCTCTCTCACCTGCCGGCGCCCGATTGAAAGCGGCCCCTTCAGCCTGGGATAGCCCCAGCCATCCCTTAGGGCCCGCGGGCGTTCGCCGGGGCAACTGCGCGCGGCGGGCCTTGAAACGCATTCTGCTATCTCAGTTTTCACCTTCGCGCTATGCCTACTCGAGCGGAATACTGTAGAAGAACACCCAACCCTGGCCAATGCATGCTGCGTCCACCAGCTTCGATCTATACCAGCTCACATGGCCATCCTCGAAGAGAAAGTTCCCGCCAAACGGCTCCCCTGAATGTTGGATGTGGCTCGAATAAGGGATGGCCGGGCTGGGATTGAACCAATCCACACTCCCGCACGTGCCCGGCGGAGGCGGGCTGCCCATAGCCTGCTTCATGTCCATGACTATTGGCGCCTTCGCGAACTCGCAGCCGAACTTCTGTTTGGTTACCCACCCTTGCAGCCCCACTAGGTCGTAGTTGTAGCCCCACCCGGCATTCATCGCGAAGCTCGGGTCGCGGAACGGCAGGTAGAAATAGCCGATCACGAACTGCGTCGCGAACCCCGGGTCCGGGTTCACATCCGCGTAGCGGTGCCACTGCTGGTCAGGGCAGAACAGTACGTGAAAGCGGTCCTTGGGGGTCGTGGTGCGGACCATCGGAATCAAGTATTGCGCCCAGAAAGCCTGGACGTTCGTCCCGCCCCAGCTCACATGGGCCCCATCCCGGTTGTCGGGGAACGAATTCCCGTTATCGCCGGCGTAAGCTCCGAACGCCACCCCCCACTGGCGCAAGTTGCTGGCGCAGACCGTGCGATAGCCCTTTTCCCGGGCGCCGGACAGCGCTGGCAAAAGCAGCGCCGCCAGAATGGCGATAATGGCAATCACCACCAGCAGCTCAATCAGCGTGAATGCCCTATGCGATCCGTCACTCGACAACTTGACGCGCATAATTCATAAGACGGACAACCCGGTTAAATGCTTCAGGCTGAATTGCGCCCTCAAGCTATAGACTGGCCTGCGCGCCAGATGTCACGGCTTGCTCCTTCAGGACCCTCACCTTCACCGCGAAGGCGCCCTTCGTGTAATCCCGCTTCAACGGCACCTGCACCGCCGGTCGCTGCGGACCCGCCGGCTCGAATCTCCACTTGCCCGGCACCATCGCATCCAGGAAATCATCGGCCAGCGGGAACCATGTCGGCCACCACAGCACATAAGTGGTCGGGTCCGCCGGCTCGATGCACAGCCAATACTTCGCGCCCGCCAGCAGTTGCGGATGCGCCTTCGAACTCACCACCAGAGTCGGCCCCTGGTGGGAGTTCCCCTCCGCCGGGATGCCCGGCGGCGACACATTGGCGAAGCGTTCAAGCACCTTGCCCACCCGCCCCGAATCGTCTCGTGCTACCGAAACGTGAATTCGCCCGGGCTGTCCTTGCTGCAGGGCGATCTCCAGAGTGCTCAGCCTCCCTGACACCCTCGGCACAAACCACTCCGCCCGCGCCTGGAACTGCTGGATCGGGCGGTTGCTCACGTCCATCGAACTGGATCCGCTGATGAAATAGAAGTAAGGCCCCGGCCTGAACCGGGCCGGCGCATTCGTGAACAAGTCGAAAGCGGCCACTTCTGCTAGTTCCGCCATCTCACCCGCCCTCCGCACCTCCACAGGTTTGCCGGAAAACTTCGGCACAACGAGCGTGGCACAAATCAGCGGCACCATGACCACCCCCCCTGCCAGCAAGCCCAGCTTCACCGCCGCCCAGCCCATCAGCTTCGCCCCGCCGTCGGCCAGGCCCACTATGGAAGCCGAGCCGACGGTCGTCTTCAGCGCCGTGAGGCTGGCCGCCGTCAGGCCCGCGGGCGCGGCTTCCACCGCGTGCGCCGAAAGCGCTGCCGCAATCGCCCCGACGGAAAGGGCCACCCCTCGGTTCATGAATAGCCCCCGGAGCCGCTCCAACCCTCGTGCCACACGCTTCTGCGCCGCTCGTTCGTGCACGCCGAGCGCGGCGCCCACTTCCTGGAGACTCTTGTTCTCGAAATAGCGAAGCACCAGGGCGTCCCGGTCCGTGCCCCGCAGCCGCCCCATCATTTCATCGAGCAATGGACCCATCTCCGCCCACGTGTTATCGGGGTCATTCGCGTCGAGTGTCGTTTGCATATAAGCCTCTTGTTCGCGTTGTTGGCGGCGGCGTTGGGTCCGCAGCGCTCCGGCGGCCACGAAGCGCGTCGCCCGGTGGAGCCATCCCGGTAGAACAGTCCCCGGACCCAGAGACTTCGCCTTCTTCGCCAACAGGATGAAAACCGCCTGGGTAACCTCCTCCGCGAAGTGAGGGTCCCCAACCTGCCGCCGCGCCGCCGAATACACCAGGTTCACATGCCGCGCCACCAGGGTTTCGAATGCCTCGTCAGAGTGGCGCGCCACATACTCCTGCAGGAGTTGCCGGTCATCGGGGGTTTCCCTGGAGGTGAGCATCTTCACCGCGCGGTGACCCGATAATAGCGCAACGGAGCGACGATACCCCGTGGATCACTGAACTGGAATTGGCCGGGCGCCACTTCGGTCGCGCTGCCCAGCGCAACCCAGTTGCTCAACGGCAGGGTGAGGTCTGTCGATCCCAGCACGCCGAACACGGCCCCGACGGCATTGGTGAACCAGAACTGAAACGGACCGTTGGGGAGGCGCCTGGCACCCGTCAGGACCGGGGCGGTGGGCCCCGGCACGCTGATGTTCAGGATGGCGCCGGCGCTCGGGACACCGTTCACAAACACAGTAGCCATCGCATATCCCGGCGGGAAGCCCCAAACTGGCGCAGAGACGAAGGAATTCGTCTGCCAGCTCGACGAGAGCAGAACCATCGTCTGGCCCCCTTCCAGGCTCCGCAACTGCACCACCGGAACATCGGCTGGCGAGTCCTGTGACCCGCCAGCCGAGCCTTCTGAGCCGCCACGGAACCCGGTGCCGGTGGCAGTGAAACCGCCTCCGAGCCCGAGGGGTGAGGTGAAATCGAGGATTTGAGGCTGGGCGGCAGCCAAGAAGCCAAGGCCGACATCATAGATCTCGGCGGTGGCGAGCAGGCTGTTACCCAAGCCCCCGGCGACGAGCACTTGCCCGCCGGGCAGCAGGGTGGCCGCATGCCATTCGCGCGCCGCGGCCAGCGTCCCCGTGCTTGTCCAAAGGCCGGTAGCCGGATCGTAAAGCTCGACACTTGCCAAATACCCGCCGTAGGTGCCCCCAGCAACGAGCACCTTGCCGTTGAGCAGCAACGTCGCGGTATGACCAAAGCGCGGCGTGCTCAATGAGCCCGTGGTCTTCATGTGCCGGTTGCGGGATCGTACACCTCCGCAGTGGCAATGACGCCGCTAAGCGCGGTGAGCCCTCCGGCGACAAGCACTTTGCCATCAGGCAGCAGCGTGGCGGTATGATAGTTCCGGCCGACGTTCAGCAGACCGGTGCTCGTCCACGCTCCAGTGGCCGGATCATAAAACTCCGCGCTCGCGAGCTCCCCTCCGGCGCCGCCGACGCCGCCCGCGATCAGCACCTTCCCGTTGGCCAGCAGGGTCGCCGCGTGCGCATACCGGCCAACGTTTAGCGAGCCAGTTGCCGCCCACCTGCCCGCGGCAGGGTCGTATATTTCAGCGCTGGCCAGAGCACCGGGGCTGCCGTTAATGTAGCCGCCCGCCACCAGTACTTTGCCGTTCAGCAAGAGCGTTGCCGTGTGTGACTCGCGGGCTGCGGCCATCGGGCTGCTAGGCGTCCAGGCCCCAGTGGCCGGGTCGTATCGTTCGGTGCTGGCGAGACCATTCGGAGCTGTCAGGCCAACGCCTCCGGCGACGAGCACTTCGCCGTCCGGCAGCAACGTCGCCGTATGCGCGTTACGCCCTGTATTCAGAGCACCGGTGAATGACCAGGCTCCGCAGCCGGGATCATAGAGCTCGGCGCTCGAAATAATCGTCGGGGATGTGCCGAACCCCCCGGCAGCCAACACACTGCCGTTGGGCAGCAACGTCATCGTCGGCGAACGACGTGCTGTATTCAGCGCGCCCGTGCCCGTCCAGGTTCCGCTGGCCGAATCGTAAAGCTCGACCGTGGAGAGCGCATTGGACACGAGCTGGCTGGCCTGGCCGCCGGCCACCAGCACCTTACCATTCGCCAGCATCGTCGCCGTATGCGAGGCCCTCGCCTTGCGCAAGACGCCGGCGGTCGTCCAGGCGCCCGTGTCAGGGTCATAGAGCTCAGCGCTGGAGATAACGACATCCGTGCGGCCGCCGGTCACTATCACCTGGCCATTGGGTAACAGCGTAGCGGTGTGGCCGGAGCGGTTGGTGACGAGGCTGCCGGTCCCGGTCCAAAGGCCGGAGGACGGATCATACAGTTCGGCGGTGGGCCCAGCGCCGCTGAGTTGGTCGGTGCCTCCGGCGGCCAGTACCTCGCCATTGTCGAGCAGCGTCGCTGTGTGCAGTGCCCGCGCCAGCGTCAGCGCGCCGGTAGTCGTCCACGTGCCCGCGATCGGATCGTATAGCTCGGCGGTTTTCGGGCCGCTGACGAGAGCGGCGCCCCCGCAATAAGCACCTCGCCGTTGGGCAGCAGGGTCGCCGTGTGCTCGTATCGTGCGAAACTGAGCGTGCCGGCAGACGACCAGGTGCCGGAAGCCGGATCATACAGTTCCGCGCTGGCCAGTGGC
>Ga0335069_10003349_pt1 | contig 24265 bp, 42 predicted proteins | sample Lox_Sample_11_FD_206714 | JGI IMG/M metagenome (GOLD analysis project Ga0335069, IMG submission 206714) | Soil microbial communities from Loxahatchee National Wildlife Refuge, Florida, United States - Lox_Sample_1.1 | ecosystem: Environmental > Terrestrial > Soil > Wetlands | place: USA... | reverse complement strand
CATTCTTGGCTTGGGATGACCCAACATATGCCCCTGTGCCCAAGCCCCAAAAAAGGTAGGCCCATTCATCCCCCGCTTGAAAGACGGGGGCTTTCTGGGCCGTTAACTGTAAATCTGCTGAAGCTCATCGCGCTCCGGTGAATATTCATACTTGTGCAATGGTTGATTCTGGGAGTACACGGATTGTTGGTCATTGACCTGATTGGACTCTGATGCTGTTTGTGGAGAGTCACAGGACTCAGCCGTCAAGAGCAGGAATGCCATCATCAACCATGGGAGAACATAAAAAGCCTTTTTCACGTTTTGAAATCCTTTCTATCGTGGGAAATCCCTGAAGAAACTTTGCAATTCAGGCATATCCTGGATAATCTGTGACCTTGAGCACTGAGAAGCGTTGAGTGCATTGTAAATGTCATTGGCATTCTGCGTTTGCTGTGCTTGGAGCTGCGTCTTGAGATTTTGATCATCAGTCCGTGCTATCTCAACATTATTGTTGGCAATAGCACTCAGGTCATTCTCAATGCGTGCCTTTTGCGTTACTAGGTACTGCTGATTGCACGTCTGCACGTAGCGCTCGCTGTTCTGCACGGGCACTGCAATGTGATAGTTGTACCACACAGTGAACCCAGCGCCTCCAATGATGAGCTGGGCTGTCAATGCCATCCAGAGCAGACAGCCAACGCTCAAGCCTAAAAATGTTTGTTGATCCTCGTTCACGGATTGTTCCTCCTTTCCCAGTGCCTCTTCCCTGTGAGTCAAGGAGAAGGCACTGAACTGCATAGACTAGTCGATGAGCTGACCAAGATGATAATCAGGACTGTGTGTTACAGCCACAACGTACTTTTGTAGCTTTGGGTCCCACACTGCAATAGCCCCGTAGGCATGGAACACTGCATGGCCTATCGTGAAGGCGCAAGGAAGCGATGCAGGGCCATTGACCTTGAGCAATGGACCGCCTTGAAGTCCACCGCTTGCCTTGATCTCAGCGAGACGTGCCGCCGCATCCTGGACAATCTGAGCATTCGTGGCAGGATCACCGAACTTGACATTGAGGACAATCTGAGCAGCATCGAAATCAGCAATAAAACTTGACATTGTAGAAAATCCTTTCGAGATATAGTTCCAAGCCTGCTAATTGGCTTGCTGCTGCCAATCACCAAAGCGACTGGCAACGACCAACCAACTACTTGACGACTTCCAGGACGCCACTGAGAAACCACTGATCCTCATCAAAATCCTTGATACTCTTTGAGAATGCTCTGCCCTCAATGCCCAAGAAGCGTTCATGGCTTGCACTGTCCAGGCTCACAAGGCATTCTCCAGTCTCTTCATTGACGCCAATGACGATCCCAAAGAGACCAGCGTAGGCCTTGGCTATCCCTGCCTTTTCGCAGAGGGGCGCTGAGACAACGACGGGTGCGCCGACACGCTCAGCTTCAGGGTTGCGAATATTTTCAAGTTGGGTCATAATAGAACTACCTTTCTACCCAAGATGGCTCTCACTGCTCCCCAAGACGCGCAGTGAGAGCAAGGGACTAAAACACATCGGGCTCATCGAGAAGGGCCTGGATCGCAGCGATCTGCTCAGAAGTCAACGGCATTTCGGTGAGTTGATCCTCGACGCCCATGTCCAGACACTGCTCTTCGTCAGCGTCTGCAAAGAGGCGGTCGATGTCTGCAAGGGTGCATCCAGGGGGTAAGTTAAATGCGGTCATGGCTATCTCTCCTTCTGTTTGACTATGGTACAAGCACTGCATCATATTTCTTTGCGCAAATCTCGCACCAAACATCGCCTTCTGCATCGACCTCACTGTGACCACTGCAAACGTAGCGATGGCAGTGACTGCAATTGGCTTGTATTGCTTGCCAGTTCACATTGCTATCTCCTAGATTGCCGCAAAGATGGCAGGGCCAAACCCATGTTCTCGCTCTCTTGAGGGTGACACGGGTCTCACTGACATCGAATTCAAGGTTGACCTCGATCCACTCCGAGGGATCATTGCCATCCTCGTCATACCACTGAACGGCGTACTCACTTGGCCTGTAGTCAGAGCGGCTTACATCAGCACTCTCAGGGAGTTCGACCATTGACAGCCCGAAGGCAGTGTCAATGTATGCTCCGTGCTTTTCCAAGAACTTCAGGGCCTCATCAGAGATGTAGCCAGCGGCAAACGTGACTTTCTTACTCATTTGAAAATTTCCTTTCTACTTTACAAAACGCAAAGTCTTGACATTATTAACGCATTAAACTAAATGGGGTCGAGACATTGAGAGGCGCTTTTTCAATGCGTTCCTCGACTGCGCTTGGCTTGCGCTCTGTCTCCTCATTGAGAAACAGAGGTTGCAGAGACGCCTGCTCGTTGCTACGCTCAATTGCCATCATTCGATAGCGGGTGGGCAGCTTCGCAAGGAGTTTGACGATATACAAGGGTTTGCAGGTCTCATCGACCAGATGGGCATCGAGACTCCCTGCAAGTCGTCGAGACTCCGCGTTATACAAAGCTATGAGTTCACTGTGTGGCAGGGCTAGCAGGGACTCCTGCTGCTTTCGCAACGTATCTTTCTTGGTATCTCCATGACCGATTGCAGCGGCAGGAACACTGAGATCCTTGGCAACCTCCTGCGCCTTGGGAGCAAGGGACTCACGGTACCATTCTCCGAGAGCATCGATATAGCTCTGCTTGCTCCGGCCCTTGGCGACAAGGCCTTTCTCAGCAAATAGCTCCTTGAGATGGGCAAGGCTATCGAATTCGAATTGGCTCTTAAACCTCTCAACTCGATCATCGGTCTCTTGCTCGGCCTCTACCTTGGGAGCAACGGGCTCAGAGGCAGTCTCCTTGCTTGCCTTGATATATGCCTCGACCTCTTTGAGTGTCTTGAAGCTAACAAGGCCGATGGTGTAGACGCCGTTTGACTTGACGCCATCGAACTCTCCCAGACCTAGATCCTTGATTTGCTTTGCAATGCGCGTTTTCTGTGGGCTCATTGTGGTTCCCTGCCTTTCTACGAATGCTTTGATTTTCGATGCGCCTCATCGGTACGGTCTAAATATACCACGTCCTTCAACAGTTGTCAACTGTTTATTATCGAAAATTTCAATTGACATCAGAATTAAAGTGTGTTATAAGTTAGGCAAGTCCAAAATTGGCTAGGAAGGAAATATCAAATGACCGAGGAACAGGAATATATAACCCTGGATGACGTTGCAGCTCAGCTTGGAGTGACCAAGGCGACTCTGCACTACTACATCCGAACACTGAAAATCAAGACAAAGAAATTCCAACTCGACAGGCGTGCGTATATGCTCGTTTCTGACTTTGAGATGATCAAGGCATTAAAAGACAGAGCAAAGAAAGCAAGCAGCGCTTCAAAGAAAGATGAGAAGGAAGAAGAGGAACGGCACAAAGAACGGGGTGCCGCCTGAGCCTTGCTTGCACGCAGCAGTGGGCAAATTCAGCGTGCAAGCAAAGACAAGCAGTGCATTCCAGGCGAGATAACCGTGTTTTCGTCGAGAATTTCAATGTGCGTCTTGGGTACGCATTGAACACCTGGACCGCGTGGGCATTGATCCGCAATGCCTGCTGCTATGATACCATGAAAGGAGGTGGGAAGCAAGGTGGAACAACGAGAAATCGCTGACCTCAAGAAGCGCATTGAGGGCCTTGAACGAGACCGAGACGACATTGCCGAAAACGAGAAAATGCTGCTCAGGATTGCAAAGCTCAATCGGCTCGACCTGCAAGAGACGAAGATCCGCGTCGAGCGCATGGAACTGATCCAAGGTGACACCAATGAGCGCCTTGATCACATCGAGCAGGCATTGCAGAAGCAAAGCAAGTTCCTGGAACATATCAAGGGTGTCCAGGCCGATCACAGCGAACGCTTTGACCGCTTAGAGCGGCGCATGGCTGGACTCGATGAGCGCGTTGAAGGTCTGGGAGAACGTCTTGGCAGAGTCGAGGATCGTATGGGTGGCATGGATCAAAAGCTCGACGCAATCCTGCAATTGTTGCAGAAGAGCGGCTAACCTGCTTGCCAAGTAACAATACTTGTGCTATAATTGTCATATGACAAAACCGAAAGGCGGTGTCAATGATGGAAGAGGAGTTACGCCTTTTCCTTAGAGAACGTGGTTGGAATCTTTCTAGACGTAAGCGTGGAGGGAAAGAGTATTTTTATGCTCAGAAGTGGCGTTGTGGCGATGCTTATCTATGCCCCGTCTCGAAAGTAGAGAAAATCACAAAGGATTACGTGCTAGAAAAGCTAGCCAAGGCTTTGTAGCAGACAAAAAATAACCCAGGCGGGTCCAATCGACCTGGGTATTCTGCTGGATAGCAATTTTTACTGTTGTTGTTATTGTAGTGAAGCTTACCATAGAAAGTCAAGTCCTACAGTGAATCACCTAGAAATCAAGGACTATTGTCACAGCAATCTCCCTGCAGGGTTGTCTCTAGGAGTTCGGGGAACGCAGAGTAAGCGGGTTGCTTTGTGAATAGACAAGTCTTGACATTATTGGTAGGCTTAGAGGACAGTATAACAAGAAGATTGTAGACAAGGATGATTTGAAAGATGAGTGACAATAATCCTATTTGTTATGTCTATATCCTTTCAGACCCAAGGGATGATTGGAATCTAAAAAACAGAGGCTGGATCCAGAATTATGGAAGCTGCATGGAGAGTGAACAATGAGTAAAAGAAATCCCACCAACGAAGAGCTTGACCAGCGTGAGGCTAACCATGCAATCAATAACTACACCCGTGTCCCCAATATGTTAGTAGACGGGTATCCAGAGCTTCACCCTCAAGACAAATGGTTATTTGTTTGCCTTATGCGACTATGCGGCAAGGAAGGTACACGGCATCTCTCATTGCGTTATATCGCAGACAGAACAGGGTTTACTCCTAGCGTTCTCAGCGATAACAAGGGAAAGCCTGGAATGATCAAGCGGCTACACAATGCGGGGGTCATCCATGCTGAGATCAAGCGCAAGAAGAAAGCAGATGGTACAGAGGAAAAGAACGCTCAATACCACATCACAATTGCAGATACATGGAAGCTCAACTACGACTTTTTTCACCCTGAAACCTGTTCGGAATCAGAACAGGATACCCAAAAACCTGTTCGGAATCAGAACGCAACCTGTTCGGAATCAGAACAGGATACCCAAAAACCTGTTCGGAATCAGAACGCAACCTGTTCGGAATCCGGAGCAAATGTAAGATTACAAAGTAAGATTACAGAATCCAATAAGATTACAGAAAGTAAGAAAGAGCGTTCCCGCTCTCGTTCATCCACACCTTCACAACCATCCTCTCAAGAAAAATCTTCTTCTGAGAAGAACTCGAAGAAAGAGGTTGAGTTTTCTCCTGAAGAGCAAGCTATTTATGACTTCGGAAAGGAAACCATTTTCAGAGTTAAGCCACCAAAGAAAACCCAATACGTTAAAGGGCAATGCGCCGAAATTGCAAAAGCGGGAATTAAGACATTGGAGCAATTCAAGAGTCTTGTAATTTTGACAAAGCAAGAGAGTGGTTTTAAAACTCTGCACCTTGGTAACCTCATCAAGGAGCTGAACGGGTGGGTCTTTATGCAACAGTTCAATGACTCGCCACCGCCTCAAGCATCGACCCCCAAGGCGGGCACAACGCTTCCATCGTCCAGCTACGATGACGATGATTTCGAGGACGACACATTTTATTCAGTGAGAGAAGTGAAAAACAGGGAGGAAGTCAATGCAACGCGTTAGCAATATTCTTGGCAATCTGCCAGTAAGGCAAGGCAATGTAATCCCAATGAGATCAAAGCCAGTGGTCCCAGCGCCTGCTCGGATCGTCGATGAGACCATGTGTCCTCTTTGCAAGAACGCTGGCTGGACACGGCCTGATGACTTCGATCCATTGGTAAGCAACAAGGTTGTGCTTGTTCCTTGCCCTCGATGTGTACCACGCCGACGAGCACTGGATGCAGCGACACGCCAGGCGCAACTCGTTGATCGTCTCTTCGGTGGTTCTCAGATCCCATATCGGGCAAGGAATTGGACATTTGGCACCTTCCCTGATGAAGGTGATCAGAACGCCCGTGCGAAAGTTGAGCAGTTCGTTGCAACGCACAAAGACGGCAAGGATGAGCAAAGCAAACGAGGTCTTTACATTGCAGGAAAGCTTGGTCGAGGCAAGACGGGCCTTGCCATCTGCGCCCTCAAGGAATTTATCGAGGCAGGTCAGCTCTCTCTCTTTGTGTCGGTCCCTGACCTCATGGAACGTCTGCGAGCGGCTATGTTCAACAAGGACACCGATGAGAACCCCGACGAGTTGCTCAAGGTGGTCACCGATGTGCCATTCCTTGCGCTCGATGACTTGGGCGTCGAAAAACCAACGCCGTATGTCCTCGAACGCTTTTACCTCATCATCGATAAGAGGCTCAGCAGAGGGCTTTACACATTGTTTACCAGCAATCTATCGACTAAAGACCTTGAGGACTATTGGCGGCCTTCTGGATTGCAAGCAGAGGCATTCCATCCAGGGCTCAGGATCATCGAACGAATACGTGAATACTGCCAAGGCATAAGCATCCGAGGTGGCAATCTGCGGGATGCAGGATGGTAGTATTCAAGACAGAAAGGATTTTTTGTAATGGAAACACCTGCACAACAACGTTTACTTGAATTGCGCACTATGCCCTATGAGGAGTATCTTCAAACCCCTGAATGGCGACAAAAGCGAGAACAAGCACTAGTACGTGATAATTATTGTTGTCGATTGTGCAATAGTGATGAAAGACTGCACGTTCATCACCAAACCTACGAGCGGCGTGGCAATGAAGATTTAGAAGACTTGACGACACTCTGTGAGGAGTGCCATGAACGCTTTCACAGGAAAATAAATCAGGCAGAGTCTAAAATAGAGCAAAGGTATCAAAGAAGGGAATTCATAGAACGCGTTAGGAGCGTGATAAAGGACAATGATATTCATAGTGTAAATCGATTGTTGCACTATGGGTGGCGGATACTTGCAATAGAGCAGTACATAGCGATGGATGGATACAAAGAGACGGTAACGTGCTTTGTTCTAGGGCATACAGATGAAAATGCTCGCACATATTAGGTCCTTAGCGCAAGGAGTAACCAACCATGCCAATGGACCCAACGCGCTACCCTGCTGGGTGGAAGAAGATCTCCCTGACGATCCGGCGAATCGCAGGGAACCGCTGTGAATTCTGTGGAATTGCCAATGGCTCTCCCTTGAAGTCAGGGAGAGCAGGGAAAGTAGTGCTAACCGTTGCTCACCTTGGAGTAGATTATCCATCGGGTAAGGAGGGCAGCAAGCACGACAAACATGATGTAAGGCGTGAGAACCTAAAAAGTTTATGCCAAGCTTGTCACTTACGCCTGGATCTCCCTGACCATATTGCGCATGCCAAGGAAACGAGGCAACGAAAACGCAGGGAAACAGCACTGAGAGCGGGGCAAATGTCAATGCTTTAGTAGAAGAGAGGACAACTATGAAAGATCTTAGCCAATATCACGAAGATCACCCAGGAAACCATGAAGAAGCGTTGAAATACTTCAACGAAGCAAATACACTGAGAGGCTGTGGTTTGTACATGGCTGCCGTCAAGGTATTCGATGCAGCCATTGCTATAGATCCTTTTAACGCAAGAACTTACCATTGCAAAGGGCTTGCGCTAGCAGAGGTGGAAATGCATGAGAAAGCAATAAACGCGTACAATGAGGCAATATACTTAAAACCTGATTACGCAAAGGTATATCGTAACAAGAGCAATGCACTCATCGCACTAGAAAGATATGAAGAGGCATTGTTAATAATTAATGAAGCAATACGCTTAGAACCTCGCAGTAGCAAGGCTCATTGCAAGAGAGGCGTTGCATTGATGTGTCTAGATCGTGACGAAGAGTCTCTTGGCGCATTCGATGAGGCAATACAATTAGATCCAAATAATGCGGAGGCTCACTACAACAAGGGTCTTCTGTTGGGCTTCATGGGGCGCAACGATGATGCGACTAAATCATTTCGCACTGCTTTGCGGCTTAATCCCAGCTACGGGGAAGGTGAGGAAGAGAAGAAATTCTTGCGACAGTTTGGTGTTGTGGTCGAGCCTTGCTACACCCAGATCGGCGTGGCAATCCGCGCTCTGCGCCGATCGCGTGGTCTTTCGCAGCAGCAACTCGCCGATGCTCTTGGCATCCTCCGCTCATCGCTCACCGAGATCGAGAACGGGCATCGTCGTCTGCACATCCATGAGCTGCTGCAGCTCACCGAACTCTTCGAGGTCCCAGTGCAAGCCTTGCTTAACGGCGTGGTCCAGGAACAACAGCGAGAGGCAATGGTTGTCGAGGACGTTGCGTGGAGGGAATGGTAGCTCTGCAAATATGGCCCTATTTGGCGCTCAGCGTGGCAAGGCAGGGCTCTTTGACGGTAGGGACATTGGTTGCTGGAATCGCATTGTAGCGCGATGGTGAGGCGCAGGGCCTTCTTCGCAGGGCCCTATTTTTTTGTGCTTTGCAATGCTGCAATACAGGCATGAGCGAGATTAGCGAGTTTGTGAAATCTCATGGTCAAAGTCCTTGACAGCATGGATACAAAGTGTTACACTGTAGTCAGTGAAGAGATTAAACACACAAGGAGTCAAGCAATGAAACGAGTCACTTTCTGGGATATCATCGATATAGACCGCAATGAGGTCTTCTACCATGCAGTACATGGCAACGTCTTCGGAATGCTTCAGAACCAAGCTGAAGACGGCAAGATCGTGTTGTGGGGACGTGTAGAGGATGAGGATGGTGATGAGTCCCATGAGAGAGGCAAAGGCAAAATCTCCTGCACATCTTTTGATGGTATTCAGCTCAGCATTGATGAGTTCTATGATGAGGATGGAATGATCTTCATCATGGCTGGAGAGAACCCTGAGAAGTTCAACTCTGAAGAGTATTTGATCTCTTTGCCAGAATGGAGGATTATCGGTGGTCTTCGTGCAACCGACGATCCCGATGTATTCGAGTTCTACACAATGAAAGAGATGATCAGTCTATGAAAAAAATACAAACGGCATTAGAGGCATTCTTGCAGTCCGATCATTTTGAAGAAGCCGTTGTCAAGTCGACAAAGGCAAGCTGGGGCAGTTCTGGCTATAGCGTCGAGCTGTTTCCTGATGTCACATGGCGAGTCCTGTGGAATAATGAGATCGGCAATTGCTATAAGTCCCCTGGTGTAATCCTGTCAATCCCACCATTCGATGATAGCGATTATCAAGATCTAGTTGCCAATGGTGATATGCCTGAGGATGATTGGTTCTTTGAGGCGTTTCTCAATGAGAAGGATGAGATTGCAAAAGATCTCAGAGATCGTCTGAGCGATAGAGAGGTGATGTGTGGCTAATCATCCGTTCAGTATCCGTCTATCCGGTCAGCTCGCTTCTGATGTAGAGGTCAGAGCTGACACTCCATCTGAGCATCCTGGGGTCATGCGTCGAGATCTAGGCCGCTACTATGAGGCCATGCGCCGTTCCCTTCCCGTCTTCATAGAGGCAGAGGCAACATTGTTAGTCAATGTCCTCAATGGAGCACGCCACGCCGATCCTGCTAGCATTGCACTGCTCTGGGCTGAAATAGCCGATGAGGACCCTGCTCTTGCCGAACGACTACGCAAGCTGAGCTATATCGAGTGTGTCGCAATTGTTGATACTGTTGAGCGTTTCTGGGCGGGTCCGTATCACAAAGAAGGTCCGATGGGTCCGAGGCTTCGAGAGGTAGGGCTGGTCAAAGATGGCGCTGCTCATTGACAAATTCCTGCAAAAGATGCAAAACGTTGCCTCACCCTTGTCTAGAGATCCGTTGGTCAGCAGTGGTCTCAATGCGCTTGCCCAAGCAGTGCGCAAAGCAGACGTGGTGTATTTCTCCCAGAGCACGATGAAAATGCTCTGGGAGAAGCTTGATCAGTTTGATGAAATCTGTGATGAGGTCCTGGCGCGGTCGTCAGAGACCTCATTGCAAAGCACTGCTGAGTGTATGGTTGGTGCATGGATCGAATTTAGTGAGTCCATCGCTTTTCCAGTTCCTATTGCTGCAATGTTTGCCTTCGTCCCATCGCAGTATCTGGATACAGGAAAGGACAAGAATCATCTTTATTTGATCAGCAAAGACGCCGATGTCTATTCGCTGCTTTCCTGTGCTCCTGGTGAGGCATGGCAACTTGACAATGCATTTCATCGTTGTCCAACAAGGCAGTGCACAGAGGAGTATGGAGTGACCTTGCTATGCGAGACGTGCAATGCTATTCTCGTTGGCTGGTCAAGTATCTTTACTCTCAGTGCGATCATCGCTAACCAGTATCTGGCAGCGACACGCTACGAAGAGCGAGAGTTTACCAGTGTGCGACGCGTGCCAAGAAAGCACGGCGGCAAAACAAAAGCAATAGTGTCAAAGCGTGTCTTCAAGGTCATCGATGCTAATGAAATCCTCATTGAAGTCCCTGCTACTGACGAAGAGGAATCAGAGCGCACATCAGAGTCAAGGGACTCATGGCTTCTCGATGCTCTGGCCCAGGGCAACGTCGAGTATCGCGATGTGCGCACAAGGCCTTTTGTGAGGCAGTATCGACATCCGCGCTATGTCAATATGCAAGGTAAATCAACGAGCTTTCCTGATGGCGTTGTACGTCGTCAGCCTGTGAAGAAAAGCTTGGAAGGGCAGCGAATAACGAAGGTTGTAGCATCAGAATATGAGGAGGGAAATAATGGCTCGTAGGTGCTCAAAATGCAGCAGTGAAGAGTCAGAGCAAGTGCTATTTCCTAAGTTAGGCAATCTTTGCAAGAAGTGTGATGCTGAGCGGAAAGCTGCATGGTATCAAGCAAAAAAAGGTAAAAAGCCTCCGAAGACTTGCGCTGATTGTAGCAATTTATTGCTACTAACACAACACAAATATTGCATGGAATGCAAAGAGAAGCGTAATATTACGTATACTAAGCATCGGCGTGCAAATAAGATTACACAGCCTCAAAATGCGAAAAAGATACCTATATGTGTTTTGTGCAATAATCCTCTTCCTGCACATCGCAGAAAGTATTGCAGCGAAGTTTGCAAGAAACAACAACGTGCCAACGAAGAGCGCGAAAGGAAAGCAAGGAAAGCTGACAAACCAATACCTCCAGCGATCATTGAAGCTACGTGTGAAGGATGCGGAGCCACCATTGCTTCCTATAGAGCAAGGACACTTTGTGATACATGCACCAAAGACAGAGCATTGAAACAGAGACTATGGGAAGCAAAATTCCGTGAAAGAGATCCTGAAGGATATCGCAAATATCAGGGGGAAAAGTATAAACATTACGCAAAGCGTCACCCTGAAAAAATTAAGGAATATCAGCAAACACATCGTGAAATTGTAAATGCTGCTTCTAGGCGCTATAAGCTAAAAAAGAAGCAACATAATCAAGAAGGAGGCAATGCGTGAACGTCCCAGCTCTTATTGCTGCTATTCTGATTGTCAATGCAGGATTTATGCTTCTTGAAGTTATTCTGCACGTTTTGATAATTTTCTTCGTAGTCAATCCTAATCAAGAGAAAGAGCGTGAGGAGATCATAGAGGCCATCAGAGCTTCTTTCTTAGGAAAATGCGGAGTGGCAATTCACCCTATTGCTTTTTGGTGGCTTGAAGCCTATCAGTGGGTGTCTGCATTCTGGCAGTCCTAAAGTTCCTCAAAGCGTCAAAGTCCTGGCCGGCATTGGCCAGGACTTTTTTGTGTGCCCAGAACTCTGCTATAATATCGGCATGACAACACACCCTATTGTCTGGCTCTACGCTCAACATGGAGGTATTGTTTCGCAGGGGTCCGCACAGTGCTACCTCTGTGGATCTCTATGCACATCTGAGTACACCGTGACGAAGGGCATTGCAGATACCTTTAACTCGCATTATTTAGCGCAATGCCCTTCGTCACCGATATTGTGCTCAGCATGCTACTGGTACTTCAATGACAAGGATCATCCTGAATTTCGCAAAATGTCATTGATTGTACAGCGTGACTCATGGTGCAATTGGCAACGAGACGCTATGAAAGCCGATATTGTGCGATGGCTCAGTGATGATCTGGATAATGATGCGTATCTTGTCGTGTCGCTCAGCAAGAAGAAACACATCCTGCTTCAAGCACCAATGAACGCCAAAGGTTCCCGTGAGCTGGCAATACAAGTTGAGGAGCAGGTAGCGCATATGACACTCTCTGAATGGCAACACATTGACAATGCATTTATGGCACTGCTGAGGCTAGGGCACAACAAAGGCGAAATTCTCAGTGGTAATCTCTATGGCCAGACACTGAGAAAACATGGACGTATCGTCGAGGCATTGATGTGGAGCAATGAGCTAGAGCCTTGGCGCAAATCACCTCAAATTGAGCTATTGAGTTACGTCACTATTTTTGAGAAAGGACATGAAATTGATGGAGATGGAACAACAACAGGAAACAGTGCCATCATACGAGAGGGAACTGGATATCAGGCGGATAGCATCAATCTTGCTTCGGGCCGTGTGGAACGGCATAGACAAAGAGTTCCTCAGCAAGTACCGGATGGAGATCTGGAGAATGTTCGAGGAAAGAGTAGCAACAGCAGCACGGATTACACCCAGCTTGATCTCTTTTCTCTCTAAGCTCTCAACGATGCTTCAAGTCGCTGAGATAGGCCGTGACGATGCTGAGCGGCTCTTTGTGCAAGATATTCTCAGAGGTGAGTATGGTCATCCTGATGAAATCTTGCAAGCATTACGGCGTGATCCACAAGTCTGTGTGATGTTGCTCAGAGTGCAGAAAGACGAGGAAAAGCGCGATGCAGGATACAAATAGTTATAGATTTGAAGGCATTGCTCGTGCATTGTCTGCTGTGTCTCATCTGGGAGACAGTGCAGGTGGAACAACATCTATTTTTCGTCGCGAGAAAGTACTAGCAGGTGGCAGAGTACTAGAGATGCCGATCATCTCAGGCAATGCATTCAGAGGTCAGCTTCGCGATACCGGTATGAGGTTCATGCTCAGAGAGCTAGGTGATCCACAGCTTTCTCCTGCTGCTTTTCATTTCTTGACCAGTGGTGGAGCATTGACCAAGGACAGCGGACGCGGTCTTGACATTGGGCAAGCTCGAAAGCTTCGAGAGTTAATACCGCTTGTTGGCGTCTTTGGTGGCGCGTGTGGTCGTCAGATCTTGGAAGGAAAGCTTCAAGTTGGCAAGTGGTATCCGGTCTGCGCAGAGATGCGAGAATTCCTCCCGCCGCACTACCAGCATCTACCAGAAGCCGAGCTGAGCGTCTATGAAATGACGGACCTGCACAGCTTCACCAGGACTGACGACGCGAAATCTGAGAGTTGGCAAAAATATCTCCCAGGTGAGCAAAGAACACTCCTAGAAGCACCCAAGACCAAGACCGCGAAAGACGGCACTGAGGTTGCAGAGAAACCAGGGACTGCTCAGCAAATGCGCTACTCGCAAGAAGTGCTCATTGCTGGCACGAAGTTCTACTGCTGGCTCTCGTTGCAGGACGTGACTGATCTTGAGTACGAAGCTTTTGCGTCGGCTCTTATTGAGTGGTCTAAGGCACCATTCGTTGGAGGCCAGAGCAGACATGGATGTGGTGAGGTAGAGCTGAAATTCGATAACTGGATCTCAGTGTCACCGCTTGCTAAGACTGATACAAAGGCGATAGGAATGCCGCTAGGCCAAGCATACGCTGAGCACCTGCGTAAAAGCCGAGAAGATATCTTGAAAGCACTGGGAGATATTGCATGACACCAATGCAAATCACGGCCTACGTTGCTGGCTCTATCGCACTGGCGAGGCCAGAGGACCTAGCGCTAGACGGCATATTGTCCTATCAGCTCCTACGACGGCATTTCAAGGATGAATTCTATTATTTGCCAGACCCCAAAGAATGCCTTTATTTCTCAAGGATACCACTAGAGATGCGAGGGGAGCCTTCACCACTCATGAGAGAAATGGCAACAGGAGCAAAGTGGATTGTGTCATCTGAAGATATCAAAGATGATTCATTGTGGTATTGGGCGTGCAGCTCTGCGCAGATTGATGTGAAGGGCCGTGATACACAGTATTGGAACAAACGTTTCGATACACAGGCATCGCTCTCTGATCATATCGACTTTGGAGGAAAGGTTGAGAAGATCTTGATCGAGCAAGGTAGGTACAAGGCTTATCATATGCCATTGCCGACACTGGTATGTGATAAGGTGATATGGTATGCCTATGGTGATATGGAGAAGGTTGCCGATTTGCTCACTGGTATTGCTGCGATTGGCAAAAAACGCGTGCAAGGCAATGGGTACGTGCAAAAAATACTTATCGAACCATTGGGACAGGACTGGTCAGAGTGGCGCAACAACAAGCTGACGAGGCCAATGCCAGGACCGCTGGCAAAGAATGTCCAGTGGAATGGCGGATTCAATGCGCAGTACACGGCGTTTAGAGCGCCCCAGTGGCACTCAGCAAATCAGGCGATGTGTGTGACGAGAGGGGAACGCTGTGCCTGAGCTTGTTATGATCATCGGCCCTTGTGGCGCTGGCAAAACAACTTATGCACGTCAACACTACCCGAAGCACTTTCATCCAGACTATGAAGCTATCATACGAACACTCTTTGCGTCTCAGGATCTTTTTCGTTTCTATCCCCAAATACGTGCTACGGGCCATATTTTATATCGTACAGCAACAAGAGAGCTGTTGAAGAGAAAGATGGATGTCTGTATTCCAGATACTGGATTTAACAGCAAAAAACGCGGTGAATTCGTTGAAATGGCACGGGAAAATGATGCTTCAGTGCATGTCATCAGGCTTCTTGTCGACAAAGAAACAGCGATAGCGCGTGCTTGCTCAGACGAACTGCGCCCAAAAACTTCAAGACCATACTGGGGGGAAATAATAGAGCACTGGTTTCGGGATTGGGAACCTGTTGACTGCGAGAAAGAAGGCATTGCATCGTACAGGGAGGTAGAATGGTGAGGGATATTGAAAAGATGCAATTTGAGCTGCATGCAAAATTACCAACATTCAAGCGCAAAATCGACAAGGCTAGGGCCATCATTGACGAAGCTCTGGCCATTAATGTGCGTTGGAGCTTATCATTTTCGGGTGGTATTGACTCAACAGTGTTGCTTGACTTACTGAATGATGCTCATATCACAACACACTTCGGTGATGACGGTGCTGATTACTCGCAGACTCTGCAATTCCTCTCCGAGACAGAGCAACGCTATAACTTCGAACTCCAGCGTATTCGATGCTTAGAGCCGTGGCGAGACTGGAGCATAGAAATGGCAAGGCATGATCTTGCGGTACCAGGACCAGCAATGGATGCAGCGTGGCTCAATCCTCATCAATGGCACAGCACATGGCCATCGCTAAAACACGCCGTATATCATGGCTATAGCGGCGTGTTTCTGGGACTGCTCGCTAGCGAGTCTCGCAGTCGTAGCTATGCTCTCAAAGGTGGTCATAAGCCACTCTATCAGGTTGTCAGCGGGCACGGCATGTGGCATTGCTCTCCTTTAGCATCATGGACAAAACAAGATATTTTTGCATATGCAGTATCACGCAATATTGCCTATAATCCTGTTTATGATCGATTAGCAGAGCTTGGAGTGCCACTAGAGAGACGACGTGTAGCGCCGCTATCCTGCTTTCGTGTCATGCAATATGGTAGCCATGGTTATATTCTGAAGAGCATCGATTATGAAATGTATAACAAGCTTGGTGCAATATTTCCAAAAATACGAGAGTACAGTTAAGGCAGATCGCCGAATCCACCAGCATAATCCTTTCTTGATTTTCTGGCACGCACTGACTTAGTGCCAGGATGCTCAACGATATAATTATCAATGTCCTCTCTTGGATAGACATTGAAACGCTCATTGATGCTTATTTTGCTTATCTGTCCACGCATTGCAAGTATGCGGACATAGCCAGCAGATACTATTTTGCCGCTATTCTTGCTGAGTACAGCAGCAGCTTCTTTGGCCGTGTAGTACTGCGATAAATCAATATCAGGCATAAAATCCTCCTTAAAGATACGTTGTAGCATCCTTATTTTAGCATGCACACCAGTTTTTGGCAATTTTTCAAAACTGGTCAAAAATTGCCCCAAAAACCCTTGACTTTAACGATACGTTGTAGTATCATTCAAAGTGTCAAGAGGAAGTGCCTCTGACAAAACAAAAAGTTGTTCGGCCTATCGCTGCTATCGGTGGTAGGTCGGTGCGAGCCAAGTGGCTTTGAAGTTTATAGTGCCTCAGTGAGGCGAAGGAGAATTAAAAATGGGCTGGATCAATTCAGCATATAGCGAAGAAGCATCATTGGATATGAGGGGTTTCGGCCCCAATCCTTTCGCAGTTTCCCCCGAAGAGAGGGAGAGAATAGAAAGGGAGAGAATAGAGCGCCAAAAGAAAAATGATGAGGATTTTAAGCGAAGAAAGGAGGAGGAAGAGCGGAATAGATATAAAAATGAGGAAATTGTGGTAAATGGGGAAGCATTTGTGTTCCCTGTGAATAAAGTTATTCTATTTTTTGCAGGAAATCTCTCTCTAGGGTATGTGGGGGAGGTGGACATAGACGGGGAAATATTCCCCGTTTGGAAGGGCCCGAAAATGTTTGATAGTTGGGGATTGGACCCAGCATTAATCCGTCGGAATAGCATGGAGGCGCAATGCAGCGCATTTGTATATGAAAGTCTCCCTCCAGAGATGAGGGAGATAAGGCAAAAAACCGGAAAAATCGGGTATGAAGCATAGTCCTCTCGATTGACCCAGTGCGTCGCGTCGCATGCGTGGCGCTCTGAAGTGAGTCGAAGAGGCTCGGAGTTGAAATAACGAAAGTAGTGAAAGGAACAAAAAAAATGGGATATCGATACGATATCAATGAGGCAAAAATTCGTGTTGAGGCTGCAAAAATGTCTCAAATGTTTGAAGCTTTAGAAAATCTCGCCAAAGAGCATATCAAGAACAAATCTCTTTGGAAGATAAAACAGAGTACACAGCGCCTTAATGATGGGCGCGATAAGGCGGAATTCTATGTAGATCGTCTAAATAATGAAATTAAGGATAATGAGGAGATTATCAAGTTTCTTCCTCATCGTGAATTGTCTCGTGATGAGATCCTTGAAAATCTTGAGTGGAGCTATTATTTCGATGGTGATGATAACCTCACTGGCATGTATCATGGGGAAGAGTCCTGTGATGTCAATGAGGAGGAGCTGGAAGCCATTGCTCCCTTTGTCAGTGATGGTTCCTATGTCGAAATAAGCGGGGAAGATCGTGATGATCTCTTCCGCTATGTCTTCCGCAATGGTGCGATGAAAAAGATCAATGCGGTCATCTCCTTTCCTGAGGATTAGTGTTGTTTATGCTCATATCGCAAGGTGTGAGCAGCAGAGTGCTCCTGAGGCTGTTGTTGAGCCAGCCAAGGATAATCTGAAGGTCCTGAAAGCCACTAGAAAGGAGTTTATCGTAACCTACTACGTCAATGACGGTATCATGCTTCACGAGAAGAAAATACCGTGTAGAGATGAGGCTCTTGCAAAGATACATGTGGCACGCCTCAAGTATCAAGGCTATCGTGAAGCGTTTTATAGAGCAGCATAGGAGAAAGCCATGAGGGAATATCTAGTAACTCAGGTGATTGATTGGAATGGCAAGCCTCTTGATCATCTAGTGCAATTCACGGTAGAGGCACGGTCGCCTAAGCAAGCGATAGCCAAGCTTGCCAAGAAAGTCAGTTTCCCTGAGAAAATGTTTAGTGCGATTTTGAAGAAAGAGGAGAAAATTCATGTTTGAAGAGCAGATCGCTAAAGGCGTTGAGTACCTTGATCAGGATCTTGGGCCGACATGGGTTGAGGATATTGAAACCAGAATTCTCGATTTGGAAAGTGAGTGCAATTGTGTTCTTGGCCAACTTTTCGGAGATTTCAATAATGCAGTACATTGTCCCTCTCGTAATGATGAGGAGTGTGGATTTGTAATTTTTCTAGGCAACGAAGAAAATTACGCGCAACTCACGCTAGAGTGGCGTGAGAAGATCGCTCAGCTTAAAGCAGAAAGGATAAAATAATGAATTGCATATTTTGTCCTCCAGATGACATATATCCAGTCAAGGAAGGTTGCGGCAAACCATCATGTGAGTGGTGTGCGTATGTTGACGAGCTAGTGCAAGGCTATGAGTCAGGCGAGATTGCGCCGCTCTCTCCTGAGGACATCGGCAAGCTGGCAGGTGCTCAGGAGAAGGACAATGAGCCTTTTGTCTGTTCTGGATGTCGAGGTGGCTGGTGTCCTGGCTGTGTAGCTGACATTGATCTGTAGTGCGGTTAGGGGAGGCTTGATGTGAAGACTAGCCTCCCTTGTAAGTAGTGGGCTGGCCCGACATCAGACCTCGGGCCACAAAGAATTATACATCAAGATAGCAAAAGAAAGCGAGATTTTACAATGGCAGACATCATTTCTATCTAGGGAGTATGATCTCTCGATCCAACAGTACAGAAGAGAAGATCGTCCTGCCAGGCGCTGGACTTTCGAGTAAAAGTTGTCTGGTTTTTGCCTGTCGTGCGATGGCAGGCAAGCCAAGTGGCTTTGAATTCATAGTGCCTCAGTGTGAGGCAAGGAGGAATCATGGAAAAATGGCGTATTTTTAGAAGGATCGATAAGAGATTTAATCATTCTGTCGAGTCTTTCGAGTGCGAAAGTCGGCATCAGGCGATCGTGAAGTTGTTAGATCTTTCCAAAGAAGATCCCAATTGGAAAGATTTCTCCATCCAAGCGTTTGTGGATGGAGAGTGGGCCTCAAGCCCCTCAGCCTGGCTTGAGGCTGAAGATATCATTGAAAATGGTGGAGGTGAGACCGAGTGCGATTTCGATCCTCCCTGCGAGAGCTGTCGGTTGGCAAGAAATCAGCAAAATCTCAAGCGCTATCCTCCAACGGATTTGGAGGAGGCGACGCGCAAGCTCCGGCCTGGAGAATTTTGCGCAGATTGTGGCTATGGATATGGTCAATGCCGTTGTGGCACCGCATAATCTTTTTTCCTAGCTTGGGCGTGGCAATTCTTCGAAGACGCTCCTCCCATCGCTTAGCACTGCCAACTGCGAAAAACCCCTGCACGCATTATGCCAACTTCGACATAATCTGTTGCAGGGGATTGAGATCAAAACCAAACAGCATTGCCTGTATTGCTATATCCCTTGAGTTCGCCCGTGATAGACAGGGGAGGTACTCCAATGTACTTCTTGGAATCAATGCCACTGATCCGGGCAGGGAAATCGTCGAGATTTGGTACCCACAACGCGCCTGTGACATCCCCGAGAGCGCCGCCAATCTGTAATCCCGCATCGTCCCCCATCAAGAGCCACCCAGCTTTTCCCATGTTTTGCCCCGAAATCACAGCTACCAAGGCTACACTGCACGGTGCGGAAGAACCGTTGTAACGCGTTGTCCACCCTGTTATTCTATGTCTTCCAATCCAGTGCTGTGCATATATATCCTCATCCCAATATTCCACATCCCAATCCACAACACCCTTTTTTCCGACAATAAGCTGATAGCCATCCCACTTTCTTGAAAGAAGCATGATATGTGTTGACGGTAGACCTGGAGATCTTCCGATTGGTGCAGCATGAATGGTTTCCTGCTCCGTCAATCTGTACGCACGGAGTCCCCTGAAGATCCCTGTGAGATCGGTGAGTGTCATCTCGCCGTCAACGAATGTCCCAAGACAAATTCCGACGAGTTGTCCATGCTGCTCTGCGACCAATGTAAAGTTCGGTGCCTGCGACATTACTGGCCCCACGGAAATCATGGGGGCGAACGACCTAAATTTCATCCCCTCAAAGAAAACGTCAAATGTTTCGCTATAGCTATGGTATAGCACGAATCGCGCAAGCCGAGCACTCCCTGACTCATAGCAAAAGTACCCAAGACGCATTTACATTAAACCCTTCCTTCTTCTGGTTATAGTATACGCAATCGAGCAATCTCGATCTTTCAACTAAATAATTCATTTTTCTTCTAAAATTATTACGGGTTTTCATAAAAAATGGGTATTCTCATGAATACCCTACAAATGAAGGCTTTACATTACTGTTTGAAAGAGAATAATTTTTGCCTCATTGTAGGTATAGCAATAATTTTTCTTTCTGTCAAGAAAGCTCATCCTTATAGTACGAAATATCTTGACAATTTGCCAGGGGGATTGAGGGACAGTTCAAAGGTCTTCTGGGAGAGCAGAGAAATCAAAGAGGGATTGTGCTGGAATATCAAAAGCATTGGATAAATTTGCAAGCATTTTTAGAGACACAGAGCGTTCACCTCTCTCCAGATAGTAGATATAATTAGGAGAAATTTGTGCGATAGTAGCCAATTCTTCCCGTGTCCACTCCTTTCCTTCTCGGAGTTGTCGGAGCCGTTTCCCAAACAGCCTCCTTAGCTCTTGTTCTGTCAACATTACACGATATGCCTACATCCTCATTGATGGGCTTAAGAATAGCGTAGTGTTGACAGAAGTGACACTAACTAGCCGTTAGAACTGCTTCCTCTGCTTTCCTTGCAGCTTCCCTGACTGCTAGTGACACAGCCGTGCTGCTCATCGATCGTGCGAAGGCTACGCACTGCTCTTCCCCGGTTTCGATGAAGTGCGTTGGGCTATATTCGAGTCGTGGGAAGCCAAGCTCTGACATGCGATCGACGAGGTCTTTCCTAAGCGTGCAGTTTGGACACCATTGTCCTCCCATGGCATCAAAGACCCGTGCAATGCCCTCACAGCCATCGGAGCTACACATCTTGGAAGTCTTTGGTTTCTCTTTGCGGGTTCGAGGAGAAACCTTGACTGGCTCTGTAACGGGTTCTATGGGCACGTGTTGTTCAATCTCGCAAACAGTATTTGTCTCATTTGACACGGGTTCCTGAGCAGGTTCTATGACGGGCAATGGTTCCCCAGGCGCGTGCTCTGCACACCACGCACGTCCATAGACATCAAAGCTGTCCAGATCCTCGCCACACTCGTAGCAGTAATCCTCGAGTTCCTCAGGGATCTCTATGAGTACAGGGAAGTGCTCTGCGCACCACGACCGGCCATAGACATCCTCGTCAATCGAAGCTGCTGCACAGACACGGCATGGCTTTCGTGGAACAAACCCAGCCAAGCATGCATCAACGAGAACGGCCTTATCCTTGAGCCAGGAATCGTTGATGTCTCCGTGAGGCGGTGTCCATCGCAGACTATCAGGGAGTCGACGGAGCCAATACTCTGCTGCATTGCTTCCTGCTCCATCGGGATCATTGTCGAAAGCCACGACCACGCGGTCACACAAGGCAAGCTTCATCTTCCACCGACTCACCTTACTGCCATCGGTCGACCCAGTGGCAACGACTGCTACGCCCTCTACCCCTGCCTCTGCCAAGGCTTGCTCCATGCAGAGCGCATCGAAGACTCCCTCGGTCATCACAGCCTTCCCCTTGAATTCGAGGCTCGCATAGCCGTACAAGGCGTTAGCAGATCCTTCAATGGTTCTGTAGCGCTCTTTTTTGATGTTCGTTGCCCGTCGGACCTCAAGCTTCCATAGCTGATCTTCTCCAAGATATGGGATGACAATCCCCCGGTAGAGTTGGATCTTCTTCCCTGTTCCCCAATCGACAATCATATCCTGCGGGCAAAAACCAAGATCATGGGCGTCAATGAGTTCGTCGAACATCCCCCGATCTCGGAGCCATTGCAGTGCCTTTGCACCGACCTCACTCCATAGAGCTGCCTTGCACATCCGTGCAAAGCCACGCGCAGCCCATTGCCACTCCTGCCATGGCGATCCCTCGACTTCAGCGGGGGTGAGCTGCTTTGCTTTCCCTGAGTAGCGGTGAGATCCGGGGGTGAGTTCATCGAGGCTCTTTGATCCTTCAACGATGGCATGGGCTTCATGCCATGAAATGCCCTCCTTGCGTTGGAGTAGGGTTTCAGCTGTGACCCAGGCGTTGCACTGCCTACAGAATGCGTGAGGAGGCATCTCACGGCCATTGTGCGTTGATTCATAGGGCAGGATGACAAAGCGATCTGTGCCACCACAAAAGGGACACGGTGACGACCATTGTTTGTTCGTTGATTTGCTGGGAGAGGCATAGCGAGAGACTATGTCAAGCAAGGGGAGAGTCATGACAGGGGTTCCTTTCAGAAGTCGGCGTCGGGATCACCGACCCTGAAGAGCGGCAGCCCAAGACGATGCCACAGACGACAAACCTGTAATCTATCGTCGATGACCATGACCACGTTGTATAGACCTTTGATATGCTGGCTGTACAGTTCTTGCTTCACAATATAATCACTGCGCTTATCATCGGTCTGACGCATGTAGAGGTGATGGTAAGGGACTGTGTTCATCATCAACCACTCCACTGTTTGCTCTCTATGCTTCTGTTGCCTGCCAGACAGTAGAAAAATGGTAGTGTCTAACGAATATCGATGAAGCAATGTGTATATGGATTTATTTAAATCGTCTTTGGTGAAATCGCGATCATAGGGGCTGACTTTATCACGGTCAAAGAGAGCAAGGGTCCCATCGAGATCAACGATGATGCAGTCAGTCAATGTGGGATCATAGACAGGCTTGGCTGGCTTCGTCTCCAAGTACTGCCGATGCATCTGGCGTATCACGCGTTCCCCAACAGAGCGAGTCCTTGCTAAATCGCGTCGGATACATTCCTCCAGTGGCACATCTGTGAAGTCCTTGATCTCGACGATAGCCCTGTGTTTGGCTGCGATCTCTTCCATGCGTGCAAGGTGCTTGGGGTGGAGATTTGTATCGTCCACGACCACGTCATGGCCGTCTACGAGTGCCTTATCAACAATGAAATCACGCACAGCTAGAACAAAGTTTTCTTTGCCTTTGGAGTGCTTGCTGTCATGCAGCATGGCTCTGAGTTCGTCTTTGTTTGTCCTAACGGTTCCTGGATGCTCCGATTGGTATTGCTTGGCCCATGTACTTTTGCCAGCGCCAGGAAGGCCACGGGTCATGATGATTTTATGCTGTTTCTTCATGCGTCTATGCTCTCCTTAAATGGTTTTTCAGCTTGTGGCTTTAATTGCTTCCAGATAATGTCTGCGTAGGGTTTTCCGTCAAGCATGCTGAAGACAACAGCAGAGTGAGGATGCTTGCAGATGATAGCAGCTTGTTCTTTGCGGGTTGGGAGATCTTTGACTTGTGCATGGATCTCTTTAGCAAGGGTTTCGATAGCATCGTATTGCGTTCGAAGAGTATTCTTAGTGGTCTTGACCCAACTGAAGAACTCATCAGGCACCCTCTCCAGAAGGTCATCAAACTTTTGGTCGTTACGTAGCAGCTCCCAGATGGTCCGTGCTGTGCATTGTGTCAATATGCGATGTAATCGAACATAGTCGCTAAATTTGCATTTTAGCCGCAACCCGCTTTCAAAGCGTATAACGAAGCCTTCTTTGTTTGGCTCTTCAAGCTTCTTTAGTTCATTGATGTCTTTAATACCATCATAAAGTTTCACGATAGGAAAAGGCCATACTTCCACCCAAACAGGATGATGGATGCTGTATTCTTCACCTGTCTCAGTTTTAATAACTGCGAGAAGCACCAAATCTTCCATATCACCGTAATCAACCACCACTCTGTTGGCCTTAAAAATGATCTCAAAGAGATAAGTGTAGTATGGTGTTTGTTTAAAAAATGGTATAAAGTCTCTATACTTGTCATAGAGTATCTTTGTACCACGGATGGCCTGTTTGCTTGTAAAGCTTCCTCTAGTTGCTATTTGAGGCTCATTGTCGATGAAGTAGAGAATACCCAGTGATCCATCCATTTTCTCGGTGACAGTGAATGGCTCTAGTGGTATCGGACCTTGATGTTCTTCGATATTTCTAAACTTGCGAAAAGGTCTCGCCACTATAGTCCCATCAGGCTTGGTGATGAGTCCTCTTGCTTGCAAAGTGACTTCATTCCAAGCTTTCTCGAATTGGCAATGCTGGGTATAATTCCATATGAGGAGATCGTGAGTAGGGTGCTGACGACACGTGATAAGTCCTTGCTTCTCATGCTCTCGAAATAGACTAACGCTAATTTTTGCCATTGTTTATCTCCTCTCCAGAATGCTCAGCACAATATCATCAAGCTCCCTAAAAGAACGGTGCTCTCCATGCTCGTCAGGGCCATGCTGCAACCATCGATCAAGATGCTGCTCTGCAAAGGTATTCAGTACTG
>Ga0335069_10003348_pt1 | contig 24272 bp, 20 predicted proteins | sample Lox_Sample_11_FD_206714 | JGI IMG/M metagenome (GOLD analysis project Ga0335069, IMG submission 206714) | Soil microbial communities from Loxahatchee National Wildlife Refuge, Florida, United States - Lox_Sample_1.1 | ecosystem: Environmental > Terrestrial > Soil > Wetlands | place: USA... | reverse complement strand
AGCACGGTCTGCGCGGTGAGAAGCAATACAACATGGCCGAGTCCGCCGACTACGTGGAGCCGCTGCACCGCATTCCGGTGTTCAGCCTGTACGGCAGTGTGCGCCGGCCGACCGCTGCGATGATGGACACCTTCGATGTGCTGCTGGTCGATCTGCAGGATCTCGGCTGCCGCATCTACACCTTCATGACCACGCTCCGCTACGTTCTCGAGGAGGCGGCCCGGGCACGCAAGGCGGTGTGGGTGCTCGACAGACCCAACCCCGCGGGGCGGCCGGTGGAGGGACTCACGCTGCGTCCGGGCTGGGAAAGCTTCGTCGGTGCCGGCGCGCTGCCGATGCGTCACGGCCTCACCATGGGCGAGCTCGCGCACTGGTTCATTCGTACGCTGCGCCTCGATGTGGAGTGCGAGGTGATCCGCATGCAGGACTGGCGGCCCGAGGAGCCGCCGGGTTGCGGCTGGCCGCTGCTCGAGCGCAGCTGGGTCAACCCGAGCCCCAACGCGCCGAATCTGTGGATGGCGCGCTGCTATGCGGGCACGGTGATGCTGGAGGGTACGACGCTGTCGGAAGGTCGGGGCACGACACGGCCGCTCGAGCTGCTCGGTGCCCCGGATCTGGAGGTCGAGATACTCCTGAAGGAGATGCGGGCACTCGCGCCGGCGTGGCTGCGGGGCTGCCGGCTGCGGCCGTGCGCCTTCGAGCCGACTTTCAACAAGCATCTCGGCAGCCTCTGCAGCGGCTTCCAGGTGCACGTCGAGGATCCCGAGCATTACGACCATCAGGCGTTCCGGCCCTGGCGGCTCATCGCGCTCGCCTTCAAGGCACTGCGGCGGCTGCGGCCCGATTACCCGCTCTGGGCGGACTTCCCCTACGAGTACGAGTTCAACCGACGCCCCATCGACCTCATCAGCGGCAGCGAGCTGCTGCGCAGCTGGGTGGATGACCCCCACGGGACTCCGGCGGACCTCGACGCGCTCGCCGCGGCTGACGAAGCCGAGTGGCAGGCGCAGCGCGCGCCGCTGCTGCTTTACTGAATGCGCCTGCGGCGCCGCGCTGCTGCAAGCCGCGCGGCGCAGGGGCTAAGGCGTACCGCAGCTCGCTGCGGTCCCGCCGGCCGTGATGGGACAGAGCCGGATCGGATTGAGCCGCGCCAGCTGCCCGTTCCAGTAGCCGACGTCGATGTGCGGCGCCTGGGCGGAGTCGCGGCCGCGCTCGGTCCACTGCAGGGTGTAGTAGTCGTTGCTGCCCTTCACGGTCAGCATCACCGCTGACTCCCCGTACGCGGCCTTGTCGGACCCGACGCGGCCGCAGCTCACGATGATCTCGTAGGCGTCGTAGCCCGCGACCTTCTGCGGTCCCGGGGCTGCGCTCGCGAAGCTGTCGGGACAGTTGCGCCGGAAATCGGCGCTCATGCGGGCGAGCATCGCCTGCGGGGTGACGCTGGGGTTGGCCGCCAGGCCGCGCGCGCCGGTAAGGGTGAGCATGCGCGACCAGCGCGCGAGCGTCTCGCCCTCGGGAACCTGCTCGCGGATGTAGAAGCTGCCGCTGTTCCTCTCGTAGGTGGGTTTGGCGGAGCGGAACTCGGCCGGCAGCGAGAATTGCACCAGCTGCGAGAAAACCGCGGTGGTCGCGGTGAGCCCCGGCTCCGCGGCCGGGTCGGCCCGCGCGAGCGGTGCGAGCCCGAGGGTAGCGGCGGCGAGCCCGAGGGTAGCGGTGGCGAGCAGCGCTGCGGCGCCGCTCAGGCGAGTCTTCAGGCAGTGCATATCGGTACTATAGCCCAGCGCGGTCCCTGCCAAGTCCAAGATGAGGTCCTGACCGCGCCCCGCCGGTTCTGCTCTAATGTGCGGCTGCATGCAGCCCGCAGCCGACATCACCGCCTACCGCAAGCACTGGGCCGCGCGCTTTGGCACGGCGCCGTTTTTGCCGATGTCGCGGGCCGAGATGGAGCTGCTCGGCTGGGACAGCTGCGACGTCATCATCATCACGGGTGATGCGTACGTCGATCACCCGAGCTTCGGCATGGCCATCATCGGTCGCGTGCTCGAGGCGCAGGGCTTTCGTGTCGGCATCATCGCGCAGCCCGACTGGCACAGCCCGCAGGCCTTCGCCGCGCTCGGCCGGCCGAACCTGTTCTTCGGCATCACCGCGGGCAACATGGACTCGATGGTCAACCGCTATACCGCCGATCGGCGGCTGCGGAGCGATGATGCCTATACCCCGGGCGGTGCGGGCGGGCGGCGACCGGACCGTTCCGTGATCGTCTATGCGCAGCGCGCGCGCGAGGCATTCAAGGAGGTGCCGATCGTGATCGGCGGGATCGAGGCTTCGCTGCGCCGCATCGCGCATTTCGACTACTGGTCGGAGAAGGTGCGCCGCTCGGTGCTGCTCGATGCCAAGGCGGATCTGCTGGTGTATGGCAATGGCGAGCGGCAGATCTGCGACATCGCGCATCGGCTCGCGGCGGGCGCTTCGATCGGGGACATTACCGACCTGCGCGGCACGGCATTCGCACGCAAGGCGGTCCCGGCGGGCTGGATCGAGATCGACTCGACCCACCTCGACGCGCCCGGCCCGCTCGCCGCGCCCGCCGATCCCTATGCCATGAGCGCGCGCCCGCCGCAGGGCAGCGCGCAGGTCGTGCGCTTCGTGCGACGCGTGAAGAACGCCGATCGCGAGCGCAGCGTCATCCGCATGCCCTCTTACGAGACCGTGGCCGCGGATCCGGTGCTGTATGCGCATGCCTCACGCATCCTGCACCTCGAGTCGAACCCGGGTAACGCGCGGGCACTCGTGCAACGTCACGGCGACACCGACGTGTGGCTCAACCCGCCGCCGGTTCCGCTCAGCACCAGGGAAATGGACTGGGTGTACGAGCGGCCCTACGCACGCGCGCCGCACCCCTTCTACGGCAAGGCGAGCATACCCGCCTACAAGATGATCCGCTTCTCGGTCTCGATCCAGCGTGGCTGCTTCGGTGGCTGCACCTTCTGTTCCATCACCGAGCACGAGGGCCGCATCATCCAGAGCCGCTCGGAAGACTCGGTACTCCGCGAGATCGAGACGGTGCGCGACAGCGTGCCCGGATTCACCGGCGTCATCTCGGACCTCGGCGGCCCCACGGCCAACATGTATCGCCTCGCCTGCCGCAGCCCCGGGATCGAGAGCGCCTGCCGGCGACCCTCGTGCGTCTACCCCGCCATCTGTCCGAATCTCAACACCGACCACTCGCCGCTGATCAACCTGTATCGTCGCGCCCGCGAGCTGCCGGGAATCCGCAAGGTGCTGATCGCCTCCGGCGTGCGCTACGACCTCGCCATCGAGTCACCGGAGTACGTCAAGGAGCTCGCGCAGCATCACACCGGCGGCTATCTGAAGATTGCGCCCGAGGCGCTCGCCGAGGGGCCGCTCTCGAAGATGATGAAGCCGGGGGTGGCCGCGTATGACCGCTTCCGCGAGCTCTTCGAGCGCTACTCGCGCGAGGCGGGCAAGGAGCAGTACCTCATCCCGTACTTCATCGCCGCGCATCCGGGCACCTCGGACGAGGACATGCTGGAGCTCGCGCTGTGGCTGAAGCGAAATGGGTTTCGCGCCGACCAGGTACAGGCGTTTCTGCCCGGCCCGATGGCGACCGCGACCGCGATGTATCACTCCGGCAGGAACCCCCTGAAGCGCATCACCCGCGACAGCGAGCGGGTGTTGATTCCCAAGGGGCTGAAGATTCGGCGCCTGCACAAGGCATTCCTGCGCTACCACGATCCGGAGAACTGGCCGCTGCTGCGTGAAGCGCTGCGCCGCCTGGGACGCGCCGACCTGATCGGCAGTGGCCGGCGTCACCTGGTGCCCGCCTTCCAGCCGCGGCCGCGAAGCGCCGGTACCGGCGGCGCGCCCGAGGGTCGGCGCGCCACGGCGCGGCCGTTCCGTACGCAGCACTCGGGACTGCCGCGGGTGCCGCGGACCCGGCCGCGGCGCGCTGGGCCGGAATCCTCCTGACACCGCGACTCTAGTGGGGGCGCGATTGCGCGCGCCTCCGCCGCGAGAGTAGGGTGGAGCTCATGAAGGTCCTGCTGCGCGAGGCACGCCGCCGCGGAATCGCCATCGCGCTCGTGCTGGCCGTCGCGATCACCGCTCAGATCGCGGCGCCGCCCGCCGTGGCCGCAGGCGATGCCGGCAGCGCGGCCATCCTCGAGGTCAACGGCGCCATCGGTCCGGCGACCTCGCGCTACCTGGTGCATGCGCTCGAGACGGCGCAGAACAACACGACGCGCCTGGTGGTTCTGGAGATGGACACGCCGGGCGGCCTCGACAGCGCCATGCGCGACATCATCCGGGCGATCCTCGCTTCCTCGGTGCCCGTGGTCGCCTATGTGAGCCCCTCGGGAGCGCGCGCGGCGAGTGCCGGCACCTACATCCTCTATGCGTGTCACATCGCCGCGATGGCCCCCGCGACCAATCTCGGCGCTGCGACGCCGGTGCCGATCGGGGGCGAGCAGCCCGAGCCGGGGGCGGTTCCAGTGCCCGGCGGCGGCACACGCCCCGCCGACAAGCCGCCCGAGGCGGCCCCCGCGCCGAGCGAGCCCGCGGCCACGCCACGCACCGCCATGGAGCGCAAGGTCGTGAACGATGCGGTCGCCTATATCCGCGGGCTCGCCGAGCTGCGCGGTCGCAACGCGGACTGGGCGGAGCAGGCGGTGCGCGGCGCCGCCAGCCTCTCGGCCAATGCAGCCCTGCAGCAGAAGGTGATCGATCTCATCGCGCGCGACGTGCCCGATCTGCTGGCGCGGATCGACGGTCGCGAGGTCCACATCGGCAACCGTACCGAGACGCTCGCGACCCGCGGGCTGTCGGTGGTGCGCATCAAGCCCGACTGGCGCACACAGCTGCTCGCGGTGATCACCAACCCGACCGTGGCATACGGTCTGATGGTGATCGGCATATGGGGACTGCTGCTCGAAGGCTACAACCCCGGCGCGGTGCTGCCCGGGGTCGCAGGCTCGATCTGCCTGCTGATCGCACTGTTCGCCTTCCAGATCCTGTCGGTGAACTACGCCGGACTCGCGCTGGTGGTGGTCGGCACGGCGATGATCATCGCCGAGTTCTTCTTTCCGACCTACGGCTCGCTCGGTGTCGGCGGCATCATTGCGTTCGTCGTCGGCTCGCTCATCCTCTTCGATACCGACGTGCCGGGCCTCAGCGTCGGCAGACCGGTGATCGCCGCGCTCGCGACCGTGGGTGCGCTCATGATCGTCGGCATCGTCTACATGGCGACCCGCGCCATGCGGCATCCGGTGGCGACGGGCGCGCAGGGGATGATCGGCGCCAGCGCCGAGGTGGTGGCGGATTTCTCCGGCCGCGGCCGGGTGCGCTACGGCGGCGAGCTGTGGAATGCACGCAGCGATCGCCCACTGCGTGCCGGCGATACCGCACGCATCGTGAAGGTGGAAGGTCTAACATTATGGGTGGAGCCGCAGTAAAGCGCCGCCACCGGAGTTTCGCATGCCGTTCGTGCTCGCCATCGTCGTACTCATCGTCGTGCTCGTGTTCAGCGCCATCAACGTGCTGAACGAGTACGAGCGTGCGGTCGTGTTCACTCTCGGGCGCTTCACCGGCATCAAGGGGCCGGGAGTGGTGCTGATCTTTCCGGTCGTGCAGCGCATGCGCAAGGTCGACCTGCGGGTGATCGTGCTGAGCGTGCCGAAACAGGACGTGATCACGCGCGACAACGTGTCCGTGAAAGTGAATGCGGTCGTCTACTTCCGTATCGTCGATCCGGGCAAGGCGATCATCCAGGTGGCCAATGCCTTCGACGCCACCAGCCAGGTCGCGCAGACGACGCTGCGCTCTGTGGTCGGCCAGCACGAGATGGACGATCTGCTGTCGCAGCGTGACAAGCTGAACGTCGACCTGCAGCGCATTCTCGATCAGAGCACCGAGGCGTGGGGCATCAAGGTCTCGACCGTCGAGATCAAGGACGTCGATCTGGATGAGACCATGATCCGCGCGATGGCGAAGCAGGCGGAGGCCGAGCGCACCCGCCGTGCCAAGATCATCAACGCCGAAGGGGAGAAGCAGGCGGCGCAGACCCTGGTCGAAGCGGCGCAGGCGCTCGCCGTGGCGCCGAGCGCACTGCAGCTGCGCTATCTGCAGACCCTCGCCGACATCGCCCACGAGCGCACCCAGCTCCTGGTCTTTCCACTGCCGCTCGATCTGATCGAGCCGCTGCTCGGCAAGCGCACTGCGGGCAGCTAGCGGGATTGCGCTCACCGCACGCGACCCGTGCACATCGAGCGGCAGCGCGCGACCGGGCCCGGCAGCTCCGCCGGGACTCGCGCACTCGTGCTCGCGGGGCTGCTGCTGGCGCTCGCCACCGTCTGCGGCGCTTTCGGCGCTCATGCGCTGCGGAGCCGGCTCCCGGCCGAGCGGCTGCAGCTGTGGGACACGGCGGTGCGCTACCATTTCTTTCAGTCCCTCGGCCTGCTCGGCATCGGACTGCTGCTGCGTTCTCTCGAGCCGGGTGCGCTGATGCCGCGCGCGGCGGCCTCGCTGCGGGCGGCGGCGGTGCTGAGCGCCGCCGGTGTAGTGTTGTTCTCGGGAAGCCTGTATGCGCTCGCGCTCGGCGCGCCGCGTGCGCTCGGTGCGCTCACCCCGCTCGGCGGGATCGCCTGGATTGCGGCATGGCTGCTCCTCGCCTGGGGAGCGTGGCGTGCGCAGCGCTGAGAGAAATGGAGTCGTCCCCATGCTGACCCGTCGCCTGTCGGCCTCGTTGTTCGCTGGCTGTGCCCTCGCGCTGGCCGCCACGGCCGCCCCCGTGGCCCCGCCCGCCGCCGCCGGCAGCGCCGGCGAGGCGCAGATCGGCAGCTTCGGCCTCGATCTCGCCGGCGGCGATCCGGGCGTGAAGCCCGGCGATGATTTCGCGCGTTACGCCAATGGTCGCTGGCTCGATACCACGCAGATTCCACCCGATCGCGCTTCCTGGGGCAGCTTTGCCATGCTGCGCGAGCGCTCATTGCAACAGCTGCGCGAGCTGCTCGAGGCACTGCCGCCATCGAGCCCCACCGGCAGCAACGCGCAGAAGCTCCATGACTACTATCACGCCTACCTCGATACCGACGCCATCGAGCACGCCGGGCTCGATCCGGCGAAAGCGGTGCTCGCGCGCATCCAGGCGGCAGGCACCCACGAGGAGATCGCGGCGTTCATGGGGCGTCCGGAGCTGCGGCTCAGCGCGCCGGTGCGGTTCGACATCGACGCCGACGAGAAAGATCCCGACCACTACATGGTGGCGGTCTTTCAGGGAGGGCTCGCCCTTCCCGACCGCGACTACTACCTCAAGGCGGATTCGGTCTACCAGGAGCTGCGCAGCAAGTACGTGGCGCACATCGAGAGGCTGTTGACACTCGCCGGGCAACCCGCTGCCGCCCAGGCCGCGAGGTCGATCCTCGAGCTGGAGACACGCATCGCGACGGCGCACTGGCCGCGAGCCAAGACGCGCGAGCGCGACCTCACCTACAACGTCTACAGCCGGCAGGCGCTCGACAGGCTCGCGCCGGGGTTCCCCTGGCCGCAGCTGCTGAGGGGTGCCGACCTCGAGAGCCAGCCGCGCTTCATCGTGTTCGAGCCCGATGCGGTGCAGGCACTCGGCACGCTGTTCCGTGAGGTGCCGGTGGAGCGCTGGCGGCAGTACCTCACTTACCACTACCTCGCCGGTAACGCGGACACGCTGCCGCAGGCGTTCGACGAGGAGGTGTTCGACTTCTACGGCCGCACGCTGCACGGGCGGCAGGAACAGCAGGCGCGCTGGAAGCGCGCCGTGGCCGCGGTCGATGCGGGGCTCGGCGAGGCGGCCGGCGAGCTGTACGTGCAGCGTTACTTCCCTCCCTCTTCCAAGGCGCAGATGCTCGAGCTGGTGGAGAACCTGCGCGCCGCCTACCGCGAGCACATCGAGAAGCTGCCGTGGATGACAGCCACCACCAAGAAGGTGGCGCTGGAGAAGCTCGCCGCGTTTCACCCCAAGATCGGCTACCCGGACAAGTGGCGTGATTATTCCGCGCTCGAAGTGAGGTCAGCGGACGCGTTCGGCAACGTGGCACGCGCCGAGGCGTTCGACTGGGCGCGCCAGGTGAAGAGGCTCGGCGGACCCACCGACCGTGGCGAATGGGGCATGACCCCGCAGACGATCAACGCGTATTACAACGCGACCTTCAACGAGGTGGTCTTTCCGGCCGCCATCCTGCAGCCGCCTTTCTTCGATCCGCACGCGGATGCAGCGGTCAACTACGGAGCGGTGGGCGGTGTCATCGGGCACGAGATGGGACACGGCTTCGACGACCAGGGGGCCAAGTCGGATGCACGGGGCGTGCTGCACACCTGGTGGCTGCCGCAGGACACCGAGGCGTTCCACGCGCGCGTCGACCGGCTCGCGGCGCAATACGACAGCTACACCGTGCTGCCCGGGCTCAACATCAACGGGCGGCTCACACTCGGTGAGAACATCGGCGATCTCGGTGGGCTGTCGGTGGCGAATGATGCGTATCACCGCTCGCTGCGCGGCCAGAGCGCGCCGCGCCTTGCCGGCTTGAGCGGCGATCAGCGGTTCTTCCTGTCGTGGGCGCAGCTGTGGCGGCAGAAGCAGCGTGAGGAGGACCTGCGCTCGCAGGTGATGAGCGACCCGCACAGCCCGGCGACCTTCCGTATCAACGGCGTGGTGCGCAACGTCGATGCCTGGTACCACGCCTTCGACGTGCTTCCGGGGAACAAGCTGTATCTGCCGCCCGCGGAGCGCGTGCACATCTGGTGAGCCCGGGGCTGCCGATCGAGACAGCGCTGCCCGCGCTCCGGGCCGCGTTGCTGGCGCACTCCGCGGCAGTGCTCGAGGCGCCGCCTGGCGCCGGCAAGAGCACGGTCGTGCCGCTCGCCCTGCTCGAGGAGCCGTGGATGAGGGGCAGGCGGCTGCTCATGCTCGAGCCGCGCCGGCTCGCCACGCGTGCCGTGGCGGCACGCATGGCGCAGACGCTCGGCGAGCAGCCGGGCGCGACCATCGGCTACCGCATGCGGCTCGAGACGCGTGTATCGCGCGCGACGCGCGTCGAGGTCGTCACCGAGGGGGTGCTGACGCGCTTGCTGCAGGAGGACCCTGCTCTCGAAGGCGTAGCCGCCGTGATCTTCGATGAGTTCCACGAGCGTAGCCTGCAGGCGGACCTCGGCCTCGCGCTGTGTCTCGATGCGCGTGCGACACTCGTTCCCGAGCTGCGCATCCTCGTCATGTCCGCGACACTCGATGGTGCGGCGGTGGCGCGGCTGCTCGGCGATGCGCCACGGGTGAGTGCCGTGGGGCGCAGCTTCCCGGTGGACACCCGCTACGCCGGGCAGGGGCCGCCGGTCCTGCCGGCACCCGCAGGCACTCGCGGCGCGCGCTCGCCGGAGAGTGTCATCGCACAGCTGGTGCTGCGCGCGCTGCGCGAAGAGGAGGGCGATGTGCTCGCCTTCCTGCCGGGCCTGGCGGAGATCCGCCGCGTGCAGGCGCTCCTCGAGGCCGCGCCGCTTGCCGGGGTCGCGGTGCTGCCGCTCGCGGGCGACCTGACACCCGCGGCACAGGATGCGGCCCTGGCACCCGCCGCCCGCGGCCGGCGCAAAGTGGTGCTCGCTACCAACATCGCCGAGACGAGTCTCACCATACCCGGGGTTCGCGTGGTGATCGACTCCGGCCTGACGCGCCGGGCGCGCTTCGATCCGGTCACCGGCATGAGCCGTCTTGCCACCGAGCGCATCTCGCGTGCCGCGGCCGAGCAGCGCCAGGGGCGCGCCGGGCGCACCGCCCCGGGAGTCTGCTACCGCGCCTGGAGCGAAGGTGCGCACACGCTGCTTGCCGGCACGAGCCGCGCGGAAATCCTCGAAGCCGACCTCGCGCCGCTCGCTCTCGAGCTGGCGAGCTGGGGCACACGCTCGGTGTCCGAGCTGCGCTGGCTCGATGAGCCGCCCGCGGCCATGCTGGCGAGCGCGCGCGATCTGCTGCAACGGCTCGGAGCGCTCGATGAGAGCGGGCGCATCACCGCGCACGGTCGCGCCGTGGCGCGGCTCGCCGTGCATCCGCGGCTCGGCCACATGCTGCTCGCGGCGCGTGAGCTCGCAGCGGTACCGCTCGCGGCGCAACTCGCGGCAGTGCTCTCCGAGCGGGATCTGCTGCGTGGCGGGAGCGCGGCGCGCGACGCCGACATCCGCAGCCGCCTCGAGGTTCTGGGCGGCACCCACCGCGCGCACCCTGTCGCGCCAGCTGCGTTGGAGCGTACCCGCCGCAACGCACGCGCGCTCGAGCGCGCGGTCGCTGGCGCGCCGGCCGCAGCGGTGGATGTGCGCCGGCGCGAGGGTGCCGGGCTCGGCGCCGACGCCGCCGGGCTGCTGCTCGCGTTCGCCTACCCCGACCGCATCGGCCGGCGCCGCCCCGGAGCGGAGGGTCGTTACCTGCTCGCCAATGGCCGCGGTGCGATGTTCGCCGGGCCGCAGGCGCTCGCCCGCGAGGAGCTCATCGTCGCTGCCGAGCTCGATGATCGCGACCGCGATGCGCGCATCCTGCTGGCTGCGCCGCTCGCCCGGCAGCAGCTGCTCGAGCATTTTGCCGGCCGCTTGCGTCATCGTGAGCGCGTCGAATGGAGCTCGCGCGAGCAGGCCGTGCTCGCGCGGCGCACGCTGGAGCTCGATGAGCTGGTGCTGGAAGACAGGCCGCTCGAGGCGCCGGCGGCGGAGGCCGTGCGCACCGCGCTCCTCAGCGGCCTGCGCGAGCTCGGGATCGGGGCCTTGCCGTGGGACCGCGCCGCGCGCGATCTGCAGGCGCGCATCGAGTACGTGCGGCGGCAGCTCGCGGACACCGACGAGGTCGCTTCCTGGCCGGACGTTTCGGACGCCGCGCTGCTCGCCGCGCTCGCGGCCTGGCTCATTCCGTGGCTCGAGGGCGTCAGTCGCCGCGAGCATCTCGGCGCGCTGCCGCTCGTCGAGGCGCTGCGTGCGCTCCTGACCTTCGAGCAGCACAGGCAGCTCGATGCGTGGGCGCCGAGCCAGCTGACGCTGCCCGGTGGCGCGCGCGTGCGGGTCGATTACCTCGATGAGAACGCTCCGGTCGTGTCGGTGCGCCTGCAGGAGGTGTTCGGGATGGCAACCACCCCGTTGCTCGGCCCGCAGCGCCGGCCCGTCACGCTGCGCCTCCTGTCCCCGGCGCAGCGTCCGCTGCAGGTGACGCGCGACCTGCAGAGCTTCTGGCGCGGCAGCTACGCCGAGGTCCGCAAGGACATGCGCGGACGGTATCCCAGGCACTACTGGCCGGAGAATCCACTCGAGGCACAGCCGCCGCGTCGCCCGCATTCGCGGCGCTGAGGCGCCCACCGCATCGAGGGCGCGGCTGCGGACGTCCGGCGCTCCTCCTGCCGGGTTATATTCCCACTCGGGAGTCGAGGGAGTTCTCCATGGTCATGATGGCCGCACTCGAAGCACTCGAGGCGCTGCGTGCCGGCAATCGTCGCTTCGTGAGCCGTCTCGGGCTGCCGCGCGAGGCGGGGCTCGAAGAAGGCGCGGTGCGCGCCCGCACGCGCGAGCTTCCGGTCGGACGGCAGGAGCCGCTCGCGATCGTTCTGGGTTGCTCGGACGCGCGCGTGCCCGCGGAGATCGTCTTCGACCAGGGTCTCGGCGACCTGTTCGTCATCCGCGTCGCCGGCAACATCGTGGCTCCCTCGCAGGTGGGCAGCGTGGAATTCGCAGCTTCCGCCTTCGGAACGCGCCTCGTGGTCGTGCTCGGGCATTCGAGCTGCGGCGCGATCCAGGCGACCCTCGAGCAGCTGGCACGCCCCTCGCGCGAGCAATCGCGCAATCTGCGCTCGATCGTCGACCGCATTCGCCCCGCGGTCGAGGGTCTGCTCGAGCGAGTCCCGGCGCACGAGCGACAGTCGCTCGAGCAGCAGGCGGTGCGCGCCAACATCCGCATGTCCGCCGACCACCTGCGGCACGGCTCGGAGCTGCTCGAGCAGCTGATACAGAAGGAAGGGCTGCGGGTTGTCGGCGCGGAGTATTCGCTCGAGACCGGGCTGGTCGATTTCTTCGACGGCGTACCGCCCTAGAGAGAGCTACACCGCGGGCTCGGACGAGAGCCTGACCGGGGCGGCCCGCCCGCGGCCGCGGTCGTACCAGCGTTGCAGCCAGGCGTCCACCGACACCACGCCGGGCCCCGCGATCGCGAGCCACAGGAAGAGCGCGAGATACTCGAACTCGTCGAAGCCGAGCAGCGTCTCGAGTGAGTCGACGTCGGCCCACTTCGCGGCGCGGATGGCGACGATCATGGTGACGCCGAGCGCTCCCGCGGAGATGCGTGTCATGAGCCCGAGCAGAAGCAGGAGGCCGCCGAAGAACTCGACCCCGGAGACGAAGGGGGCCAGCAGTCGCGGGTGCGGTACGCCCCAGCCGATGAAGTTCTCGGTGACCTGCGGCAGGTTGTGAAGCTTCCCCCAGCCACTCAACAGGAACACCCAGCCCACCGTAACCCGAGCGAACAGCGGCGCGAGCCAGCTGAGATGGCCGGCGATCCGCCGGGGCCAGTCGATGAGCCATTGCACGAGAAATCTCATGGGCGCTCCTGATGTCTGTCCGTGGAGGGAACGGTTGGCCGAGAAGACCGGGCAGTTGGACGCGATATTGCCAGGGACCCCGTGCAGCCGCGCGTATAATCGCCGCCTCGGTACGCCAGGCGGCCCATGCGCAATCCCCAGCCCGAATCCCCGGTCTCCTCGATGAGTGAGCGGCTGTCCGGAGCGGAGCGGCGCGCGTCGATGACGCAGCTGTTCGAGTCGCTGCGACCGGAGCTGCTGCGTTTCGCTCACTGGCTGGCACGCGACCGCTCGCTGGCGGAGGACATCGTGCAGGAATCGCTGCTGCGGGCCTGGCGATCCCGCGACAGCCTCAAGGACGGTGGTGCCGCACGCCCGTGGCTGCTCACCATCGTGCGACGTGAGCATGCGCGGCTGTATGAGCGCAAGCGCCTCGAGCTGGTGCCGCTGGAGGAGGCACTCGACAGTCCCGCGGTCGAGAAAGCGCCGGAGGCGGACGGCGATCTGTTCACGTTACGCAACGCGATCATGAGACTACCCATCGAATACCGCGAGCCACTCCTGCTGCAGGCCCTCGGCGGCTTCTCGACCGAGGAGATCGCGCGGGAGCTCGACCTGTCCTCCACCGCAGTGCTGACGCGGCTGTTCCGTGCCCGCAACAAGCTGCGGGCGTTATGTGGCATGACGCCGGTGGCCGATGTGAGCGCCAGCGCGGGGGCGCCGTGAGCTGCGAGCAGTCGAGACTGCTGATCGGTGCCGACCCCGCCGCCAGCACGGCAGAGCTCGAGGAGCACCTGCGCGGGTGCGAGGGCTGCCGTCAGTTCCGCGAGGAGATGCGCACGCTCGAGGCCCACATCCGCCGCGCGCTGGAGCGTCCCCCGCAACTCGCGAGCGCACCGCGACTGAGTGCGCCGTGGCGACCGTGGGCGCTGGCGGCGAGCGTGCTGCTCGCCATGCTGGCAGTGCTCGGGGTATGGCTGCTGCGCCCGAGCGATACCCTCGCGCACGAGGTGGTGGCACACGTGCGCGCGGAGCCCGAGAGCTGGCTGACCAACCAACACGTCGATGCGCAGAGCATCGCGGCGGCGCTGCGGGGTGCCGGCGTCGAGCTCGATCTCGCCTCCGACCGCATCAGCTACGCGCAGAGCTGCTGGTTCCGCGGGCACTATGTGCCGCACCTCGTGGTGCAGACCTCACAGGGACCGGCGACGGTGTTGATACTGCGCCATCAGTGGGTGAGCGGCCGGCGCACCTTCCACGAGTCCGGCATGAGCGGCGTCATCGTGCCGGCGCCCGCGGGAAGCCTGGCGGTGCTCACGCACACCGGCGTCAACACTGCGGCGGTCGCCGAGCAGATGCAGCGGCACGTCCACTGGCTTCCTGATGCAAGCTAGCGAGGCGGCGGCCGGCGCGCGCAGCGGACGCCGCGCCGCAGCTTACGGGGGAAATACGCGATGAGCGGTTTGAGCCGCCGGCATCTTTTCGTCGGACTCGCTGCACTGTTCGGCGCATTGCTGGCGCGACGTACACGGCCCGCCAACGCCCGCGGCATCCCGCCGGCGCCCGTCGCAAGAGTCGCGGTGGTGAAGGACACCTACTTCGGCGAGACGCTCACCGATCCGTACCGTTGGATGGAGAACGACAAGGATCCCGAGTGGCTGCCCTACCTCCAGGGGCAGGATGCGCACGCGCGCGCGGTGCTGCGAGCCATCCCCGGACGCGCGCAGCTCCTGAAGCGCATCCAGGAGCTCTCCGGGGACGCTGCCAGCACCCGAGCGGCGCGGCGTGCCGGCGGAAAGCTGTTCTTCGAGCAGCGTCCGGTGGGCGCCGACAACTTCAAGCTGTTCGTGCGGGAAGGCGGTGCCGATCGTGTCCTGATCGACCCGACACTGCTCAGCGACGCGAAGGGTCATCAGTCGCTCGACTGGTGGAAGCCGTGTCCCAAAGGCATGCATGTGGTCTACGGGCTCTCGAAGGACGGGAGCGAGGACTCGGTCCTGCACGTGCTGCGGGTCGCCGATGGCCGCGATCTGCCCGAGCGCATCGCCAATACACAGGCCGCCAATCCGCACTGGCTCGATGACGGCAGCGGGTTCTTCTACAACCAGCTCACGGGTGCGGTCGATACACCCGAGCGGTTCCTCGATAGCCAGGCGCGCTTTCATCGCCTCGACACGGACCCCGGAGCGGACCCGATCCTGATGAAGCGCGGTCTCGATGAGCGCGTCCAGTACGAGCGTATCCAGGCGCCCGTGATCGAGACCTTCTACGGCTCCGGGTACGCGCTGCTGCGGCTCGAGGATGTGCGCCGCGAATTCCGCGCCTTCCTCGCGCCCGTTGCCGAGGTCCTCGCCAACCGCGCCCGGTGGGTGCCGGTGGCGGGGTTCGAGGATGAGGTGACCGACATCGAGATGGAGGGAAGCACGCTGTGGCTGCTCGCCAACCGCGAGCACCCGCGCGGCCGCATCCTGAAAGCGAGCGCGAGCGCCCCCGCGGCGGCGGGCGCCACCGAGGTAGTGCCCGAAAGCCAGGTCGTCATCGAGGCATTCGCGCGCGCCAGGGACGGTTTGTATCTGGAGATGATGGACGGTGGCGTGAGCGGGCTGAGACGGCTCGATCGCGCCGGCGAAGTGCGGGAGCTTCCGCTGCCGTTCGATGGCACGCTGCGAGCGCTCAGCTGCGAGCCGAGCGAGGAAGGCGCACTGTTCTCCTTCACGGGGTGGCTCACGGCGGGTGACATCTGGTCGGTGGATGCGACCGGCAGGGTCGCACCCACGCGCCTGACGCCGACACCACCGATCGATGTCAGCGGGTACGAGGCGCAGCGTGCTTTCGCCACGGCCCGCGACGGCACGAAGATTCCCTACACGCTGCTCTATCGCAAGGGGCTGAAGCTCGAGGCGCGCAGCCCCGCATGGCTATCCGCCTACGGCTCCTACGGCATCTCGGCATATACGCCCAGCTTCGCGGGCAGGACGCTGGCGCTGCTCGATGCGGGCTTCATCGTCGGCTACGCCAATGTCCGGGGGGGCGGCGAGTACGGAAGGCAATGGCACAAGGCCGGCCAGCTCACCAACAAACCCAACACCTGGCACGATCTGATCGATGTGTGCGAGGAGCTGTGCCGCAGGTCGTACACCTCTCCGGCGCGGCTCGCCATCGGCGGCCGTTCCGCTGGAGGCATCACGGTCGGGCGCGCAATGACCGAGCGGCCGGAGCTCTTCGCGGCAGTGGTCGATGGCGTCGGCTGGTCCAATCCGCTGCGCTACGTGGCCGAGCAGAATGGCTACGGCGAGGAGCCGGAGTGGGGCGCGATCAGCGAGAGGTCGGGGTATCGCGCGCTCAAGAGCATCGACAGCTACCAGCACGTGCGCGACGGCGTGGCGTATCCGGCGGTGCTCCTCACGACCGGCGTCACCGATCCGCGCGTCGCGCCATTCCACGCCGCCAAGATGACGGCGCGGCTGCAGGCGGCGACCCGTTCCGGCAAGCCGGTTCTGCTGCGTGTCGATTTCGATGCCGGCCACGGTATCGGCTCGACCCGCACGCAGCAGGATCTCGAGGCACTCGATACCTATTCGTTTCTTTTGTGGCAGACCGGAGTCAGCGGCTATCAGCCCGGTTGATGGCCGCAATCCTTTGCCCCTCCAGCTGTAACACGAGCCTGGCTGTCGCGCAGGGTAGGTAACCTCCGCAATCCCGGCTCATGCCGCGTCGGTTAGACTGTCGGCGCTCGAACAACATCTACTACAAAGGAGGGCCCATGCTGGCGGACATTCTCTCGCGATACTGGTGGATGACCCTGTTGCGCGGGTTGTTCTGGATCCTGTTCGGCATCGTCATCTACGCGCGTCCGGGCATATCGGTGCTCTCGCTGACACTCGCACTCGGGCTGGTGATGTTCGTGGATGGTGTCATCAACGCCGTCAACGCCTTCAGCGGACGCAAGGAGCACGACGACTGGTGGGTGCTGCTGCTGGTCGGTCTGGCGGGCATCGGCGTCGGCGTGCTGACCTTCTATAACCCCGCGGCGACGGCCATCGCGGTGGTTCTCTACGTAGCCATCTGGGCGATCGCCACGGGTCTTCTCGAGATCGTCGCGGCGGTGCGCCTGCGCAAGCAGATAACCGGTGAGTTCTGGCTGGCGCTCGCAGGCATTGCATCGGTCGCGTTCGGTGTCCTGCTGGCCGCTCGCCCGGGTGTGGGAGCGCTGACGATCCTGTGGCTCATCGGAGCCTACGCCATCGTGTTCGGCGTCATCCTGGTGCTGCTCGCCTTCAAGGTGCGCAGCGGGGTGAAGCGCGTCGCGCACGCCTTCGGCTCGTAGACGGGCGGCAGGCAGCGTGCGCGCTGGACGGCGCGAGCGCGAGCGGCTCAGCGCCGTCATCAGACCGGCTCGGGGCGGTAGCCTCTGCCCCGGGCCGCCATCCTTCGGCCGACGGCGCGTATGATCCAAGGCGCAAATCGCTCGAGCGCCACGAGCGCCTTGCCGTGACCGGTGATGATCGCTTCCCGCCGTCTGCGCATGACCGCGTGCAGTATCTGTCGCGCCGCTTTGCGCCGGCTCATCACCAGCCAGGACGGCAAGGGCTCCCGAGCATCGGCGTGGAGCCGGCCCTGGTTGTCGACACGGCGGAGATCGCTCTCGACGAAGCCCGGGCTGATGAGCGTGACGGTCACACCGAGCTGTGCGAGCTCCGGTGTGATCGAGTTGGCGAGTGCGCGCAGCGCGAACTTGCTCATGGCGTAGGCGGAGGTTCCCGGGGTTGCAATCCAGCCAGCGACGCTCCCGGTGATCGCCAGCTGGCCGCGAGTCCTCGTGAGCTCGGGCAGCGCGGCGTACAGGGTGCGCAGCACGCCGAAGACGTTCGTCTCGAGCTGGCGGCGGTAGTCTGCCAGGGAGAGCCGGGTGAGCAGTCCCGCGACACCGAACCCGGCATTGGCGAACACGATGTCGAGCCTGCCCCGCTCACGCACGGTCTCGGCGACGGCGCGCTCGACATCGCCATCGCGGGTAACGTCGCACGCGATGGTGAGCGGCGTCGGCCCGCCGTGCGCCGTAATCCGCGTGGCGAGCCGCGCGAGGAGGTCGGTGCGTCGCGCGGCGAGTGTCAGCAGCGCCCCCGAGCGTGCGAGCTGCTCTGACAGCTCTTCGCCGATGCCCGAGGAGGCACCCGTCATGAGAACGACCTTGCCGCCAAAGTCCCCCGCGGTACTCACCGGCTCACTTTCGCGGAACTTCGAGACCGCGCACTACGGCCGGGCGCGCGAGGAAGGCAGCGAGCGCGCGCGTGACGTGCGCGAAATCACCGATGCCGACGAGCTCCCCCGCGCCATAGAAGCCGACGAGATTGCGCACCCAGGGAAACACCGCCATGTCGGCGATCGTGTAGTCATCCCCCATCAGCCATTGGCGGGTCTCCAGTCGCAGATTCAGCACGCGCAGCAGCCGCTGCGCCTCGCGGACATAGCGGTCGCGTGGCCGCTTGTCGGGGTATTCGCTGCCGGCGAACTTGTGGAAGAAACCGAGCTGTCCGAACATCGGCCCGACACCGCCCATCTGGAACATGAGCCACTGCAGGGTCTGGTAGCGCGCCGCGGGCGGGCGTGGCAGGAACCGGCCGGCCTTCTCTGCGAGGTAGATGAGGATCGCGCCGGATTCGGCGAGCGGCAGCGGCGCGTCGCCGGGGCCGCCGGGGTCGATGATGGCGGGAATCTTGCCGTAGGGGTTGAGCGACAGGAACTCTGCCGACAGCTGGTCTTCACTCTCGAAATTCACGCGGTGCGGCTCGTACGGCAGCCCGATCTCCTCGAGCATGATCGAGATCTTCACGCCATTCGGCGTCGGCAGAGAATACAGCTGCAGCCACTGCGGGTGTTGCGCCGGCCACTTGCGCGTGATGGGAAAGCTGCTGAGGTCGATCACCCGGCCAACACTACGCGCCCGCGCCGTGAGTGCCAATACGACCGCGGAGCGGAGTCCTGACAGACCGCCCCCACGACCGGAGAAGCCACATGATCCTGATACCGCTGACCGATGCCTCCCGTCGTCCCACGCGCATTCCGGTCGCGACCGCGGCCATCATCGCGGTCAACGTGCTCGTGTTTCTGCTCGAGCTCGGCGCAGGCGATGCCATGGTGTCGCGATGGTCGGTGATCCCCGCCGACGTTGCCGCCGGCCGTCACTGGATCACGATCCTTACTGCCATGTTCATGCACGGCAGCTGGCTGCACATCATCGGCAACATGGTCTTCCTGTGGGCCTTCGGGCCACAGGTCGAGGATCTGATGGGGCGCGGACGCTACCTGGCTTTCTACCTCCTCGGCGGAGTGATCGCGGCCCTGGCGCAGGTAATGGCCGATCCGGCGTCCACCGTGCCCAACCTCGGCGCCAGTGGCGCGATCGCTGCGGTCATGGGCGCCTTCCTGGTCAGCTATCCGCACGACACGATCCGCTCCCTGCTCGTGATCTTCGTGTTCGTGCGCGTCGCTTATGTGCCGGCGGTGCTCCTCATCGGCGTGTGGGGTGTGATCCAGTTTCTGAGTCTGCGGACGGGTGCGCCGCAGGGGGGCGGCGGCGGGGTGGCCTACGCCGCGCACGTCGGCGGCTTCATCTTCGGGACCATCGCCGCGCGGCTGTTCGTGCGCGGCGGCGGCGATTCGAAGTTGGAATGGGCCCGGTAGGATTCGAACCTACGACCAAGGGATTCACTCTGCCCCGGTGTTTCCACCGGGAGTGGACTATCTCTTCACCCGTGCACCCGGCGACGGTGCGTGTGGGTGCGGGATGCTCCAGCCTGTCATCAAGGGCGCTCGAGCCCTCAGGTAGTCTCTGCACCTTCCGCCGGTGTACCGGCGGCTCGGCTCAGGGTTGCCATGGCCTGCGAAGCGCCGAAGGTTTCCCTGAATTCATCCCGTCCACTTCGCGCGTTTCCGCGCGAAGGCACCTCATCGATGAGTCCCCTGCACTAACCGCTGTGCTACAGGCCCAACGGCCGGCGATTGTAGCAGCGGCCCCGCCCTCACAGACGAAACAGCGTGCGCCGCGGGTGCCGCTCGGGGCAGCGCTCGCCGTGGCCTGCAGGTCTGCGGGCGCCCCTCTTGCCATGGCTGAACTTGCCGTTAGCATGACCCGTATCGGCAGCGGCGCAGAGAGCGCTGCGATGCGGACCCCAGGAGGAGACCCGAGATGAAGCTGTATTATTTCCCCGGTGCCTGCTCGCTGGCTTCGAACATCTCGCTGCGCGAGGCGGGACTGAAATTCGAGCTCGTGCAGGTCGACCGTCGCACGCGCAAGGCCGCGGACGGCCGCGACTTCATCGAGGTCAACCCCAAGGGCTACGTGCCGGCACTGACCCTCGATACCGGCGAGGTGCTCACCGAGAACGTCGCCGTGCTGCAGTACATCGCCGACCGCAACCCCGCGGCGAAGCTCGCCCCACCGGCCGGCACCCTCGAGCGCTACCGCCTGGTGGAATGGCTCGCTTTCATCAGCTCGGAGGTCCACAAGAATTTCTCGCCACTGTTTCGCGAGGATGCGCACGATGAGGTGAAGCAGTACACGCGCAAGAACCTCGGCACGCGCCTCGATTACCTGAACCGTCGCATGGGCGATGGCGCGTTGCTGATGGGCGAGACGTTCACGGTGGCCGATGCGTATCTGTTTACGGTGCTCGGCTGGGGGCGCTTCGTGCAGGTCGACCTCGCGCAGTGGCCGCACTTGCAGCGTTACGTGGAGCGCGTAGGCGGCCGGCCGCAGGTCGTCGAAGCGTTGAAGTCAGAGCACCGGCAGAAATGACGGCGGCGGGCGTGGGCGCAAGCCGGGCGTTAGCGCTGCGTCATGCCCGTTTGCTGTTACCATCGAGACTACCCTGCAGCGTTTCCGCGAGAGGACGCAATGGCTACCAAGCTGAGCAAGCAACTGAAGCGTGAGATCGAGGTGGACGGCAAGCCCTACATGGTCACGCTGTCGCCCGAGGGGGTGAAACTCACCGAAAAGGGCAAGCGGCTCGGGCGCGAGCACAGCTGGAAGGATCTGCTCGGCGGCGGGGGTGGCGGCAGCACCGCAGCCCCCTCGGCGCCGGGCGCCTCGTTCGGCCCCGCGGAATAGCGCCGCCCACGACGGCGATGGCCGAGGAGAGCCTGAGGGAGTTGCTCGCCCGGCTGCACGAGCAGCTGAGCGCGAGCGGCCGCGCTCTCGATGGCGAGTCGCGGCAGTTGCTCGCCACGGTGATGCGCGACATCGAGCGCACCCTCACCCCGGCGGCACAGGCGGTCGAGCCGGCCGACGGCACGGCCGCGGCGCACACCCCGCGCCTGGAGGCGCTGGCAGTGCGGTTCGAGGCCGGACACCCGGCTCTTGCGGAAGCGCTGCGCGAGCTCATCGACGCGCTCGGCAAGGCTGGAATCTGAGCCCAAAGCAAACAGGCCCGGCGTTTCGGCAACGCCGGGCCTGCTCGCGGACGTTCGAGCCGCAGTCCTGTCGTTTCAATCATCCATCAGGAAGCTGCGCAGCTGCTCGCTGCGGCTCGGGTGGCGCAGCTTGCGCAGCGCCTTCGCCTCGATCTGGCGGATGCGCTCGCGCGTCACGTCGAATTGCTTGCCCACCTCCTCGAGCGTGTGATCGGTGTTCATGTCGATGCCGAAGCGCATGCGCAACACCTTGGCCTCACGCGGAGTGAGCTGCGCGAGCACCGCGTGCGTCGTTTCCCGCAGCGACTCCATGGTCGCCTGATCGATGGGCGAGGCAACCGAGGTGTCCTCGATGAAGTCTCCCAGATGGGAGTCCTCGTCGTCGCCGATCGGCGTCTCCATGGAGATCGGCTCCTTGGCGATCTTCAGCACCTTGCGCACCTTGTCCTCGGGCATCTCCATGCGCACCGCCAGCTCTTCCGGCGTGGGCTCCCGACCCATCTCCTGCAGCATCTGCCGTGAGATGCGGTTCAGCTTGTTGATGGTCTCGATCATGTGCACCGGGATGCGGATGGTGCGCGCCTGGTCGGCGATCGAGCGGGTGATCGCCTGGCGAATCCACCAGGTGGCGTAGGTGCTGAACTTGTAGCCACGGCGGTATTCGAACTTGTCGACCGCCTTCATCAGGCCGATGTTGCCTTCCTGGATGAGATCGAGGAACTGCAAGCCGCGATTGGTGTACTTCTTGGCGATGGAGATGACCAGGCGCAGGTTGGCCTCGACCATCTCCTTCTTGGCGCGGCGCGCCTTGGCCTCGCCGATCGACACCTCGCGATTCACTTCCTTGATGTCGTTGATGGTGAGGTGGTAGTGCCCCTCGAGCTGCTCGAGCTTCTTCTGTCGCCGCTCGATCTCGTCCTTGAACTTCGCGAGCAGCATGGAGTACTTCTTGCCGCTCTTGACGTGCTTGCCGAGCCAGCGCGGGTTGGTCTCGTTCTTCGGGAATGAGGCGATGAAGTCCTTGCGCGGCATCCCGGCATCGCGCACCGCGATGACCATGATCTCCTTCTCGAGCTGACGGACCTCCGCGACGTGCGTGCGCAGGTTGAGGATCAGCGCATCGAACATGCGCGGCGACAGCCGCAGCTCCATGAACTCGTCGGCGAGCTTCTTGCGCTGGCGCAGTGTCTTCGGATCGCGCGCGCCGAGCTTGGCGATCGAGCCGAGCACCTGCGCGTGCAGCTTCGCGAGCGAGGCGAAGCGCGCGGCGGCCTCGACCGGATCGGGGCCGGTGTCGACCGCCTCCTCCTCCTCGCCTTCGCCGTTCTCCTCGGACTCCTCGTCCTCCTCCAGCTTCTCCTCCGTCGCAACCACCTCGACCTTGGTCGGGTTCTGCGGCTGCGCGATGACATCCGGCGCATTCGGATCGATGAAGCCGACGATCAGATCCACCAGGCGCCCCTGGCCGGCCTTCACCGGCTCGTAGGCTCTCAGCAGGAAATCGTAGGTGGGCGGGTACAGCGCCAGCGCGCTGCGCACCGCATCGAGTCCCTCCTCGATGCGCTTGGCGATACGGATCTCGCCTTCGCGAGTGAGCAGCTCCACGGTACCCATCTCGCGCATGTACATGCGCACGGGGTCGGTGGTGCGGCCGAGCTCGGCATCGAGCGCCGCCAGCGCCGCAGCCGCTTCCTCGATCGCCTCCTCGTCCGCCGGCGCCGAAGGCTCGGAGGCGAGCAGCGACTCGGTGTCCGGTGCCTTCTCGTACACCGGAATTCCCATGTCGTTGATGGTGTTGACGATGTCTTCGATCTGCTCCGGATCGACGATCTCGGACGGCAGATGATCGTTTACCTGCGCGTAGGTGAGATAACCCTGCTCCTTGCCGCGCGCGATGAGCAGCTTGAGCTGCGACTGCCGATCCTCCGGCATGACCGGCACCCGCCGCTCGAGCCCGAGCGGTCGCTTGTCGGCGTTGAGCTTGCCGGCCGGCGCCTTGGAATTCGCATCCGCAGGACGTGTGCCATCGTTCACACGCGCATGGGCCGCACCGGGCCGCACGCCCATGCCGACCATCGCCTTGCGCGCGATCACAGCCGCATGCTTGCTGCGATCCTTCTCACGCAGACCCGCTACCGTCGCGGCCGGTTTCTCGGGCGCGGCCGTCTTCACGGGCTTGCTGTTCTGCGCTACGGGTCGCTTCTTGTGCGAGTTCTGTGGCTTGTGCTTGCGTGTCATGGTACCGGCGGGGGTTACGGCCTCGTTTCCCCTATGTGCTGCCCGGAGGAGCCCGGCTCAAGGGGGCCAAAGGCAAAGCGCGCAATTTTATTTGACGCGTGCCAAATCACCAAATTCAATTAGCCACCGCTGGCGGCCCGTTGTCTCAGTCTCTTGATAAGTCCTTGAAATTCCACGAGTTCGTCGGCTGAAAGGCTTCCGGCCCGGCTTTTGGCCTCGAGAGCTTCGAGACGCCGGCTGGCGGCCTGATCTGCGAGCTTCACCAGCGCAGCCCGCAGCTCGCCGCCGGCGGCTTCCGCCCCGGTAATGACCTCCTCCCGCGCCAGGAGTTTCTGCAGCGTTTCACCTTCCTGGTGTGTCACCCAACGCTGGATCACCTGCGCAGGTATCCGCGCCGGTTGCTGCCGGAGGTCATCGAGCAGCTCGCGCAGCAACGCGACGCCAGGCTCCTCGCTGGCCTCGAGTCCGGCGCGCTCGGCGGCAGTGACCTCGAGCGCGATGGCCGGGTGATGCAGCAGTCGGATGATGGCCTGCCGCACGAGGCTCCCCCGTCCCGCGCGTGTCGCCCGTGCCGGTGCTGTTGGCGCCGGAGGCGCAGGCGTCGGTCCGGGAGAAGTTGCGGATGGCCGGCCGCTCCACAACGCCTCGAGGCGTTCAGGCGCAAGACCGACGACCTGTGCGAGCCGCTCCAGGAGCAGCTCGCGATAGACACCGGCGGGCACTCGCGCGAACAGCGGTCGGGCCTGCTCGGCGAAGCGCGCGCGCCCGTCCGCGGAGCCGAGCTCACTCTGCTCGGAGAGCTCGCGTATCAGATACTCAGAGAGTGGCACGGCGGCGGCGAGTCGCTGCTCGAAAGCGTCCCGGCCTTCGGCGAGGATCAGCGTGTCGGGGTCCTGACCTTGTGGCAGGAACAAGAAACGGATCTCGCGTCCTTCGCGCGCTTCGGGCAGAGCCTGCTGCAGAGCGCGCCACGCGGCGGCGCGCCCCGCGCGATCGCCGTCGAAGGCAAACACCACGGTCGGCACGAGCCGGAAGATGCGC
>Ga0335069_10003347_pt1 | contig 24277 bp, 23 predicted proteins | sample Lox_Sample_11_FD_206714 | JGI IMG/M metagenome (GOLD analysis project Ga0335069, IMG submission 206714) | Soil microbial communities from Loxahatchee National Wildlife Refuge, Florida, United States - Lox_Sample_1.1 | ecosystem: Environmental > Terrestrial > Soil > Wetlands | place: USA... | reverse complement strand
GACGAAAAAACCGAAGTCGTTGATGAAATTCGGGATGGTTACGTGAAAGCCGTAAACATTGCCGCTCGCAAGTGAGCGTGCGAGATCGTGATTGAACGGGTTTGAGCGTCAATAAAGGCGGTTTTCGGAACAGGGATTTTGGGTGTCTCCTGATTCGCGAAGGAGATGCTCTTGACGCCCACCAAACTCCTCATCGGAACCGTTGTCTCGGTCTTATGCGTTGCGATAGGTGGCGTGTGGTTCGCAACCGAGTGGGCAGCCTGGCACCTGGGATTTCAACCGCAGCTTGGGGCGCCCTGGTTTGTCCTGTTTGGAATGCCGGTTTATCCGGTCTGGGCGCTGTTCGTCTGGTGGTACGCCTATGACGCCTATGCGCCCGCAATCTTCAATCAAGCGGGCAGCATCGCAGCGCTTGGCGGTGTTGCCGGGTGCGGTGTGGCAGTGGCGGGATCGCTTTGGCGGGCAAGGCAATCCAAGCATGTCACGACATACGGTTCTTCCCGCTGGGCCACGGACCGAGAGGTCGCCGTGGCGGGGCTGTTCGAGCCGGTCGGCGTCTTTCTGGGGCGCCTGTCGCATCACTATCTGCGCCACAATGGCCCGGAACACGTCATGGCATTCGCGCCGACCCGTTCGGGAAAGGGCGTGGGCCTGGTCGTCCCGACTTTGCTAGCCTGGACCGAAAGCGTTGTCATTCACGACATCAAAGGTGAGAACTGGCAACTGACTGCGGGCTGGCGCAGCCGGTTCTCTCACTGTTTGTTGTTCAATCCCACCGATCATCGCAGCGCCCGTTACAATCCACTGCTGGAGGTCCGCAAGGGACCACATGAAGTCCGCGACGTTCAGAACATCGCGGACATTCTGGTGGACCCGGAAGGGGCGCTGGAACGCCGCAATCATTGGGAAAAGACCAGCCATTCCCTGCTGGTTGGTGTAATCCTCCATGTCCTGTATGCGGAGGAAGACAAGACCCTGGCACGGGTGGCGAGCTTGATGTCCGATCCGCGCCGCTCATTCGAAGCCACCTTGCGCCACATGATGGCGACCAACCACCTTGGGAGCGAGGAAGCCCCGGTGGTGCATCCGGTGGTCGCGTCGGCGGCGCGCGAAGTTCTCAACAAGTCGGAGAATGAACGCTCCGGTGTCCTGTCCACCGCCATGTCGTTCCTGGGATTGTACCGCGATCCCACGGTCGCACTGGCGACCTCCGGCTGCGACTGGCGCATTGCCGATCTTGTGGATGCTGCTCGTCCGGTGTCCCTCTACCTCGTCATTCCGCCGTCCGATATTTCTCGCACCAAGCCGTTGGTGCGCCTGATCCTCAACCAGGTCGGCCGGTGCCTGACCGAGCGGCTGGAGGGCGATCCCTCCAAGAGCCGCAAGCACAAGCTGCTTTTGATGCTGGACGAATTTCCGGCGCTGGGGCGGCTGGACTTTTTTGAAACAGCCCTGGCGTTCATGGCGGGCTATGGCATCCGGGCTTATCTGATTGCCCAATCGCTCAATCAGATTTCCAAGGCTTATGGCGAGAACAACGCCATCCTCGACAACTGTCATGTCCGAATTGCGTTTTCGTCCAATGACGAGCGCACGGCCAAGCGCATATCCGATGCGCTTGGCACCGCGACCGAACTGCGCGCCCAGCGCAACTATGCCGGCCATCGCTTGGCGCCCTGGCTCAGTCACGTCATGGTGTCAAAGCAGGAAACCGCCCGCGCCCTTCTGACGCCAGGCGAGGTGATGCAACTGCCGCCCCAAGACGAGCTGGTGCTTGTCTCCAGCTTGCCGCCTATCCGGGCCAATAAACTCAAATATTTCGAGGACGGCAATTTCACGCGCCGTGTGCTGCCGGTTCCGGATTTGGGAAGCGGTGGGCAATACCCGGATTGCCCGCCATCCCGGCCCAACGATTGGGGCAAACAGGTTCGCAGCGCCCATTTCGATCTAACGGACGACAGGGCTCAAGGCGTCGAGACCGACGAGGGTGGCCGGAGCCAAGAGCGGACGCCCGGCGATGACGAAACTTTGGTCCGGCCAAGCGCCGAACCAGAAGCGGAAGCCGATCTAGAGGAATCCTCTGCCGGCGATGACGCGCTGACCAGGCTACGGCAGGCGGCCAGCATCGGCCGCGCCCACGCCATGAACGAAGGCGACCACCGTTCTAACCACGACGACATTCTTCCGGCCTTTTGACCATGCCCACGACCAAGCCCCGCCACAATCTGCATCTCGACGAAGATCTGACCCGCAAGCTCACGGCGCTGGCGTCCAAACCGGGCATGAGCAAGGCGGCGATTATCTCAGCCGCATTGCGGGCCTATCTCGACAGTCAGGGCGCAGGAACGCTCGATCAATTGTTGCAGACCAGGCTCAATCGCTTGAGCGGCCAGTTAGACCGGCTGGAACGCGATCAGCGCGTCGTAGTGCAAACTCTGGCGGAATTTGTCCGCCATCATTTTCTGGTGACGGCAGCGCCACCGGAATCCGAACTGGCGTCCCGGCGCGCGCAAGCCGAGGCACGATACCAATCCTTCATTGAAACCGTGGGCCGTCAGCTCGCGGCCGGACGCCAGCCCAAATCGCCGCCCGTCGCTTTGGAGGCTGCGGAATGACCCGCACCCATGAACCAGACGAAAGCCGGGAGCGCCGGGCGGCGATGCTCCGCACTGCGATGGGGCCTGCTATCGCTGAAGCCCTGGCCGATCCTCTGGTGGTGGAAGTGATGGTCAACCCGGACGGGCTGCTGCGGCTGGACCGGTTGGGGGAAGGGCGTTCTCAAACCGAAGTCAGCCTGACCCCCGGCGAGGTCGAACGGGTGATCCGGCTGGTTGCCAGCCATATGCGGCAGGAGGCACACGCCAACAATCCGATTGTCAGTGCCGAACTCCCGCCGCGCGACGAAGGCGAAGCGGGAGAACGGTTTGAGGGTTTGTTGCCGCCGGTGTCCACGGCGCCATGTTTCTCGATCCGCAAGCCTGCCCGGCGCATTTACGGTCTGCAGGATTACGTCTCCGACCGGATCATGACGGAGGCGCAGGCCGCCGCGCTTAAGAAAGCGGTCCTGGACCGCAAAAACATTCTGGTTGCCGGTGGCACCAGCTCGGGAAAAACCACCCTCGCCAATGCCCTCTTGGCAGAAGTGGCGCGTCAGGACGAACGGGTTATTCTGATCGAGGACACCCGCGAATTGCAGTGCGCCGCGCCCGATTGCGTGGCCCTTCGCACCAAGGCAGGCGTTGTCAGTCTGGCCGATCTCGTGCGATCGACCTTACGGCTGCGGCCCGACCGCATCATAGTGGGCGAAGTGCGCGGGCCCGAAGCCCTCGACATGCTCAAAGCCTGGAACACGGGCCATCCCGGCGGCATCGCCACTGTGCATGCCAATTCGGCGGAAAGCGCCCTCTACCGGCTGGAACAATTAATACAGGAAGTGGTGACGACAGTTCCGCGGCGGCTGATCGCGGAAGCCATCGACTCCATCGTTTTTATCAGCGGGCGCGGCACCGCGCGCCGCATCGAAACGATTTCCCAACTCGACGGCCTGGACACCGAAGGCAATTACCGCCTGTCCCACATTCATCACCAATGGCTCATGGCACTTTGAAGGAGAAGCAAATGCGCGCGCGCTTACCTTTTGGAATCGGCATTCTTTATCTTAGCTTCATCAGCGCGGCCTATGCCGCCGGCACCAACATGCCCTGGGAGCAACCGCTCCAGCAGATTCTGGATTCCGTCCAGGGGCCGGTCGCCAAGATCGTCGCGGTCATCATCATCATCGTGACTGGCCTGACTTGGGCCTTCGGCGAAACCGCTGGCGGTTTCCGCAAGATGGTGCAGATCGTGTTCGGTCTGTCCATCGCCTTTGCCGCGTCCAGCTTCTTCCTCTCTTTCTTCTCCTTCGGCGGTGGCGTGCTCTTGCCATGATCGAGGGATTCGAGGTTCCGCTCTACCGTTCCCTGACCGAGCCGGTGCTTCTGGCCGGTGCGCCCCGTGCCGTTGCCGTGGTCAATGGCACTATCGCCGCCGCGCTGGGTCTTGGCCTGCGGCTGTGGCTGGCGGGACTGATCCTCTGGATTGTCGGTCATTCCCTTGCGGTCTTTGCCGCCAAACGCGACCCCGACTTTGTCGAGGTGCTGCTCCGCCACTTGCGCCAAAGGAGTTATCTCAAATGCTGAACCTGGCCGAGTACCGCCAGAAATCCGACCGCCTGACGGATCATCTGCCATGGGCGGCGTTGGTCGCGCCGGGCGTCATTCTCAACAAGGACGGCAGCTTCCAGCGCAGCTTTCGCTTTCGGGGGCCGGACCTGGAAAGCGCAACCGAGGCCGAACTGGTGGCGGTCTGCGCCCGCGTCAACAATGTCATGCGCCGGTTCGGCTCCGGTTGGGCCATCTTCTTTGAGGCCGAGCGTTTCCGGGCGCCAGGTTATCCGATTTCCGATTTTCCCGATGACGCCACTTGGCTTGTGGACGAAGAACGCCGCGCCCAATTCGAGAGCGGCGGCGCCGTCGCCGACGCAGGTAGGCGCGCCCATCGCCAGCATTTCGAGACTGGCTACTATCTGACTCTGTTGTTCATGCCGCCAGCCGACAATGTGGCAAGCGCCGAACGGGTGTTGATCGAAACCCCCGACGACAAAAGCAGGCGTGATTGGCGCTACGAGCTTGCCGCGTTCCAAGCCGAGACAGACCGCGCTCACGATCTGTTGAGCCAGGTGTTGGCGGAGATAGCGCCACTCGATGACGCCGAAACGTTGACCTATCTGCATGGCACCATATCGGCCAAGCGACACGCCATTCGTCCGCCGGAAACGCCCATGTATCTGGATGCCCTAATGGCGGACACGCCGCTCAGGGGCGGGTTGGACCCCATGCTGGGCGAGGCCCATCTGCGCTGCCTAACCATCCTGGGATTTCCGGGGACGACGCAGCCCGGCATCCTGGACGCCCTCAATCATCTGGAGTTTCCCTACCGCTGGACGACACGCTTCCTTGCACTGGACAAGACGCGCGCCAACAAGGCGCTGACCAATCTGCGCCGGCAATGGTTCAACAAGCGCAAATCCATCAGCCAGTTTTTACGGGAGGTGATGCACAACGAGCCCGTCCAGCTTCTGGATTCCGACGCCGACAACAAGATGGTGGATGCTGACGCCGCGCTTCAGGCGCTGGGTGGTGATAACGTCGCTTTCGGTTATCTGACCACAACCGTCTGCCTGATGGATGCCGACCGGCACCGGGTTGACGAAAAGGTGAGAGCCGTCGAGCGGGTCATCAACGGCTTGGGCTTTACCTGCATCCGCGAAAGCCTCAACGCTGTGGAAGCGTGGCTCGGCAGTCTGCCCGGCCATGTCTATGCCAATATCCGCCAACCCTTGGTGCACACGCTCAACTTGGCCCATCTCATGCCGCTGTCGTCCGTGTGGGCGGGACCGCGGCAGAACGATCATCTTTCCGCGCCAGCGTTGTTCCATGCCGAAACCAGCGGTTCGACTCCGTTCCGCTTCTCAACCCATGTGGGCGATGTGGGGCACGGCTTGATCGTCGGGCCGACGGGCGCGGGCAAGTCCGTTCTGCTGGCGCTGATGGCGATGCAGTTTCGCCGCTATGGGGAGTCCCAAGTCTATATCTTCGACAAGGGCAACTCCTCGCGCGCCGCCGTTCTTGGCATGGGTGGTTCGCACCATGATTTGGGCCTGGATGGCGGGCTGGCATTTCAGCCATTGCGCGACATTGATAATCCGTCGGAGCGGAGCTGGGCGGCGGATTGGGTGCTGTCGCTGTTAGAGCATGAATCCGTGGCATTGACACCAGAGATCAAGGAAACGGTGTGGTCCGCCCTCTCCAGCCTTGCCACCGCGCCAGTTCAGGAACGGACCCTCACCGGGCTGTCGGTTCTGCTGCAATCCAACGCGCTCAAATCGGCCCTGCAAAGCTATACGCTGGAAGGGGCTTTTGGGCGATTGCTCGACGCCGCGGAGGACCGGCTTGCCTTGGCCGATGTGCAATGCTTCGAGACGGAAGGGTTGCTGCACCAGGCGCGGGTGGTACTGCCCGTCCTCACTTATCTCTTCCATCGCCTGGAAAGCCGCTTCGCTGGTCGGCCCACACTTCTCATCCTGGACGAAGCCTGGGTCTATCTCGACAACCCGGCTTTCGCCGCGCGCATCCGCGAGTGGCTAAAGGTTCTGCGCAAGAAGAATGTCTCGGTAGTGTTCGCCACGCAATCACTGGCGGACATCGCCAATTCCGCCATCGCGCCCGCCATCATCGAAAGCTGTCCGCAGCGCATCTTCCTGCCTAACGAGCGGGCGGTTGAGCCGCAGAGCCGGACATTTTACGAACAGTTCGGCTTGAACGACCGGCAAGTGGAACTCATCGCCCGCGCGGTGCCCAAGCGCCAATACTATCTCCAGTCGCGGCGCGGCAACCGACTGTTCGAGCTGGGTCTAGGCCCGATCGCTTTGGCATTCTGTGGCGCGTCCTCTCCGCTCGATCAACTTCTCATTGATCGCATTGCAGGGGAAGGACGGGCTGGCTTTGCGCGCCGATTCCTGGCCGCCCGCGGACTGACATGGGCCAGTGATCTTCTTGAAACCGAACAGACTTTGGAGGCCGCCGAATGAAGAAGCTGCACGCCTTGTTGCTGGCTGGTTTGCTGACCACCAGCGTCCTCGTACCCGCCGCGCAAGCGCAATGGACGGTCTTTGACCCGCAAAATTATTCGCAGAACTTGCTCGAAGCCGCGCGCGCATTGCAACAGATCAACAATCAGATCCAGGCGCTGCAGAACCAGGCGCTGATGCTGCAAAACATGGCGACCGAACTCAATCCGCTGAAGGACGTGTCGCAGTTGAGCGGCATGGTCACGTCACTTACCCAAATCACCAACCTGATGAATCAGGCCCAAGGTATTGCTTACAACGTCGATGCCACAATGGCGGCCTGGTCGCGAGCCTATCCCAGCTCCTATCCGGCCGGCACTGGCAGCGCCACACTGGCCGCTGACGCACAGCAGCGCTGGCAAAATTCTATGTCGGCGTTTCAGGACACGCTCAAAGTCCAGTCACAAGTTGTCCAGAATGTGCAGGCCGATACCACTACGCTCACCAAGCTCACCAACGATTCGCAGAATGCCACCGGCAATCTGGCGGTATCTCAGGCCACCAACCAGCTCATCGCACTATCCACCAAGCAGCAGCTTCAAATTCAGAGCCTAATGGCGGCGCAGTATCGGGCGACGGCGCTCGACCAGGCCAGAAACGCGGAGGCCGAACAGGACGGCCAGACTCAGTTCCAGACCTTCCTGGGCAGCAACAACGCGTATACGCCGCAATAGGCCGCTTGCGATGAACAACCTCAACGTCATCGACCAGTTCATGCAGACCTTTATCACCTACATTGATAGTGGGTTCGGTCTGCTTCAGGGCGACGTTGCAGGTTTGAGTTCGATACTCATAGGGATCGACATCACCCTGGCGGCACTGTTCTGGGCGATGGATGGTGAGGCGAATGTCTTGGCGCGCCTCATCAAGAAGGTACTCTACGTCGGCGCCTTCGCCTACATCATCAACAACTTCCATATGCTGGCGACACTGATTTTCAATTCCTTTTCACAGTTGGGATTGACGGCAGCGGGAAGCGGCATGGCCGCATCGGATTTGCTGCGGCCGGGCAAACTGGCCGGAACGGGCTTCACCGCTGCCTATCCCTTGCTTCAGCAGGCCGGCAAGCTCTTGGGCTTCACCACGGTATTCACGCATCTGGTGACAATCCTGGTGCTGGTCGGCGCCTGGTTCATTGTGGTGCTGGCCTTTTTTATTTTGGCCGTCCAACTTTTCATCACCATTCTGGAATTCAAGCTGACCACGCTAGCCGGCTTCGTGCTGGTGCCGTTCGCCTTGTGGGGCAAGACTGCGTTCTTGGCTGAGCGGGTTCTTGGCAACGTCGTCTCCTCCGGGATCAAGGTGATGGTGCTTGCCGTCATTGTCGGTATTGGCACGACCTTCTTTTCGCAGTTCACGGCCGCAATCAATTCGCCCGAACCCAATCTGCAACAGGCCATGACATTGGTTCTGGCTTCGCTATCCCTGTTCGGGCTTGGCATCTTCGGCCCCGGTATTGCGACCGGGCTGGTATCGGGTGCGCCGCAGCTCGGAGCGGGCGCCGCGGTCGGCACAACTGGCGCCTTGGTGGGGGCCGCTACCTTGACCGGAGCCGCCGCCCACGGGGCTATCCGCACTACAACCCAGACGGGAAAAGGTGCAATCCAGGCGGGAAGCGCGCTGGGGGGCGGCGCCATCATGGCCTACCAGATGGCCCGCGCCACGTCCGGGGAAAAGGGCGCTGCCGGAGTTGCCGCAGGCTTAGGCGGGGTTGCTGCTGCCGGGATGGGTGCTGCCCGCCAAGCCGCCGAGAGCTGGGGCGAAGGCCTTTGGGGCGACGCGACGAACCGGGCCAAAGCGGGCGGCGAGGCGGCATTCCGAGCCACAGGAGGCCGTCGCACAGGGCGTGCGGCGAATGAAAACGGCCCGGCCGCGCCCGGCGCCGGAATGACCGCCAATGGTGCGCCTCCCGCTTGGGCCAGGCGCATACAGAGCGAGGGCCGCCGCCGCGCCCACACCCACGCCACCACCCAAGCCATCAAAGACGGCGACCGCCCAGCCGCCGCCGCTAACCCCGACCTTGACCAAAAGGAGGCCTGAATGTTCCGCCGTCCCATCCAACGCTATGGCCTGACCCCCGAACCGGCGACGCCCTATCAGCGCGCAGCCCAGGTTTGGGATGATCGGATCGGATCGGCGCGCGTTCAGGCCAACAACTGGCGTCTTATGTCATTTGGCGGATTGGGCCTGGCGCTTTGCCTGGGCGGGGCGCTGGTCTGGCAGTCCGTTCAGAGCCGCGTCACGCCCTATGTGGTCCAGGTGGACAAGTTCGGAGCGGTGCAAGCCGTCGCGCCTGCGGTGCAGAACTATGTCCCGACCGACGCCGAGATCGCCTGGTATTTGGGCCGCTTCATCACCGATGTTCGCGGCCTCAGCTCAGACCCGGTAATCGTCCGCCGCAACTGGCTGGAGGCCTACGACTACACCACCGACCACGGCGCCATCGCCCTCAATCAATATGCCCAGGCCAACGATCCCTTCAAAGCTATCGGCCAGCGCACCGTCTCGGTGCAGATCAACAGCGTGGTCCGCGTATCAGACACTTCGTTTCAGGTGAAGTGGACCGAACAGGTCTTCGACCATGACGCGCTGGCCAAGACGGAGCGCTGGACCTCGATCCTTTCGGTCGTGACCAAGCCGCCAGCCACAGCCGAGACGCTCAAGCGCAATCCGCTGGGGCTCTACATCAACGCTCTCAACTGGTCCCGCGAACTGGATAACTGAAGGAGATTGTCATGCAAACTGCCTACCGCGCCCTTATTCTTATTCCTCTCTGCACCAGCCTATCAGCCTGCGCCAATGCGGGCTGGTTGCCGTCCTTCCTGCGGAGTGATCCGTCCGTGCCCATGCAGGCCGCGCAGTTGCAGGAGGACGAACCGGCGCCACACATCATACCAGCCGCCTTTGTCCAGTCAGTTCCGGTCATGACGATAGCGGCGGTGACACCTATGCCATCTGCCAAGCCCCTCAAGAACAAGGCGACAAAATCTCCGACCCAGCGCGTCACGGCGGCCAACCTGGCGGCCCTGCAGGAGCCTTCGACGGATGGCTATATTAACGCCATTCAAGTTTACAATTTTTCCGACGGCGCCCTGTACCGCCTTTATGCCGCGCCACAGGAGGTCAGCGATATTGCGCTTCAGCCCGGCGAAAATCTGACGGCGATTTCTGCCGGCGACACCACCCGTTGGGTGGTTGGCGACACCACAAGTGGTTCCGGCCCAACCAAACAGGTGCATGTCCTGGCAAAGCCTTATGCCGCCGGCCTCAAGACCAATCTGGTCATCACCACCGACCGGCGCAGCTATCATCTGGAACTGCAAAGCACGACCGACGCCTTTATGGCGGCGGTGTCATGGACCTACCCGCAAGACAATCTGGTCAAGCAGATTGCGTCCGCCGCCGTGCCGGCGTCGCCCACCGATGGTTTGCCCGCCATCGAAAATCTGCATTTTGGCTACGCCATCAGCGGCGACAATGTGGCGTGGAAACCCGTGCGCGCGTTTGACGATGGCACGCGCGTCTATATCGAGTTTCCCAAGGCCCTTGCCCAAGGGGACGCGCCGCCGCTGTTCGTGTCGGGACCGAATGGCGATCACGATCTGGTCAACTACCGAGTGCGCGGCAGCTACTATGTGGTGGACCAATTGTTCACCCAGGCGGAATTGCGCTACGGCCAGGACCATCAGCAGGTCGTGAAGATCAAACGAACGGCGCCGCTGCAAACGGCGGATGCCAGGGCCACGCAGGCGCAATAGCCATGAGCGACGCAGCGATACCGGCTGGCGCCGGCAATCCAAAGCTCGACCCTGAAAGCCTGGTGCTTCGCGCCAATCCGCGACCCGTCACGCGGTTCAAGCGCAAGGTGGTTATCGCCGCGCTGGGTGGCACGGCGCTTGCCGTTTTCGCTGCCGCGTGGCTAGCACTGGGCAGTAACGGACATCGTAGTACGACGCCAGGCCAGGAGCTTTACAATATTGACCGTCAGCCAAAAGCCGATGGCTTGGCGGCAGTGCCGGGCAGCTATGACAAGGTGCTTCCGCCCGCGCTTGGGGCACCTCTGCCCGGTGACCTTGGACCGGCCGAATTGCGCGCACGCCGGGGGCTGGGGCTGCCGGTCGCGGGAGCGGGGTCTGAGAATGACTCAGCCCGGGCGGAGGAGCTGCGCTTGGCGCAATTGTCCCGGCAAGCGAATGAAGGCGGCATATTCTTTGGTTCGACGGCCGGTCATGGCGATGTGGCAGGAGCCGTCGCCAGTGCCGCCGGACTGCCGCCCATGTCGCCTGTCGCCGGACAACCCAGCGCCGGCCTGGCCCTCGATCCCATGCGCGATCCTGCCGATGCAGGCCGCAAGCTCGATTTCGTCAATAACACCGATGCGCGCAGCATCTACAATCCGCACCAGATTCAAGACCCTGTTTCACCCTATGAGGTCATGGCAGGCACTCTTATTTCGGCCAGCCTGATAACCGGCCTCGATTCCGATTTGCCAGGCTTGGTCGTGGCGCAGGTGACGCAAAATGTCTTTGATACGGTGTCCGGCAAGATCCTTCTGATCCCCCAGGGTTCACGGCTGGTCGGAACGTATGACAGCGTGGTGGCATTCGGGCAGAGCAGGGCGCTTCTAGTCTGGCAGCGGATCATCATGCCTGACGGCTCTTCGATCCAGATCGACAATCTGCCCGCGACGGATTCCGCGGGCTATTCCGGCTTGGAAGACCAAGTGGACTACCACACTTGGCAGCTCATCAAGGGCGTTGCGATTTCCACCCTGCTGGGCGTGGGCAGCGAACTTGCCATCAATGGACAAAGCGACCTCCTGCTTTCGATACGGGAATCGACACAGGACAGCGTCAATCAGGCTGGTCAGCAGATCACGCAGAAGAATTTGAATATCCAGCCCACCATCAAAGTGAGGCCGGGATGGCCGCTGCGCGTGATCGTTCACAAAGACATTGTCTTACGTCCCTACAGAGGTTGAAGGAGAAGCTCATGTCGGAACTAAAGCTCGCCAAATTGCCGGATCGCAAGCCGGTGAAGATCGCCATCACGGTCAGTCCCAAGCTCAACGAGAAATTGGACGCCTATGCCGACGCCTACAAAGGTGCCTATGGCGACGAAGAAAAGGTCTGCGACCTTATTCCGTTTATATTGGAGCAATTCCTGGACGGCGACCGCGGCTTCAGGGGTAAGCGGCGCGAAAAAGCATCGAAAGGGTAAGGCATGCCGGTCGTTGGGATCTTCAAGCCATCCAAGGAAGGCGGATGGGATGGGCGAATCTGCACCCTATCTGTGAATACCAGGGCACGATTCATGCCCAACGACAATCGCCGCACCGAAAACTCTCCCGACTTTCTTATCACATCAGCCGGCTGCCAAATCGGAGCGGCTTGGCGTCGTCAATCCACAAAAACGGGAAATAAACTCTATCTGGCTGTGCAGATCGATGACCCGTTCCACCCAGGACCGATTCTTGCGGCATTATTTCCAAACGACGACGAGACCTCCGCAAACTTAGTGTGGAATCCCAAGACCGATGGAGTAGCGCATGAGCAGTGATCCAGCTTTGTCAGACTCTAGCCAGCGAGCATACCAGCGCGATTCCGCGCAGTTTAAAGATCGTCTGACTTGTACTGTTCGAGAAGCGTACTCGGTCACTGGAATCGGCAAAACGAAGATGCACGAGCTTATCAGCGGGGGTGCCGTGGAAAGCGCAAAGATTGGTCGCCGCAGGCTAGTGAAGGTGCCGTCTTTGCTACGCCTAGTCGGCCAAGAATCTGTCCCGTTGAGAGGACAGCAGCAAACGTTCTAGGCTGGCCAAATTGCATGGCAGCCTGCCAACCTGCCTGGCTGGGAAAATCAGCGAACAGTGGGTATGGGGGCAAATATGCCTGTGGATTTGCACGAGCGCCTGTCCGAGTTTTCTTACGGCTACGGGGTCACACGCGAGGTCGAAGACGAGCTTCGGGGCCGGGGATTGTCAGCCACGCCATTTTTCCCGAACCTGATTCACGAGGCTGAGCTTGGCTTTGATGTGGGCTTTAATCTCCCAGGCGTACCACTACTGCTTCAGTTCAAACTCGGACAGGCAGTCCGCCGATTTGTGCCGGGCCCCCGGCCGTCTCTTGCTCAGCCATTTTGGCGCTACACAATCGATACAGCTGAACCCGATGGACAATTTGAACTACTTCTGAAAGCTGAGGTTGACGGAGCCGACGTTTTTTATGTGGCGCCAAAATTTCACGATTGGGAAATTTACCTCCGTGCCTTTGAAAGGCGGGAGGTCCTTGATCGATCCCTTGTTGTGAGACCGAGCACAATCCGCCAAGTTCTCACCAGCCACAGCATCCCGGATGAGAAGCACAAAGTCGTCTACGACAACATGAGAGCTTACCTCTGTTCGACTCCCATGGTTCTGGAGACGGTTGAAGCGGCGGATGTTTGCAAGAAGGTTGAAAGCCGCGTGCGATCAATTGAGACGCCGATCGGCGAGACTCTTGAAAGGATCTACGCCGGTTTTTCGGAGCGAGCTGCAATTCGACGCGTGAGAGAACAACGGGTTTCCGAGGATAGCGACCGGACGGTATATGCCATACCATCCGAAGAGGGGGAGCAACCGGAACTGCGTCAGGAGCGATTGAACCGCTTCCAAGGCGCAGGGAGAAGCCGTGAAGAGGCTATCGCCCTCGCAGTTGGGGCTGAGGCATGGTCGTCGGGCGCCCAACTCATCTTCGTTACAGGATGAGCAGCAGATTGAGTGATAGGTTGGCGCCAAAAGTACGAAAGTCTTTTCTGGGTACGCCAAATCAGGATAAGATCGTGAAGGTTCGCGGCAGGTCGCGAGCTTTCTGGGTACTTTCTGGGTATCCGACAACGAGGAGGGACTTGTTAGGCTTTCCCTTTCAGTACCTTAGGGCAAAACTGCCAAGTCCTCTTCTGGCACCAGCACATAGTCCACCGGCGTCCGCTGCGGTCTGTGCGCTTCAATTATCATACGGTTTTTGAACGCTTTTATTCCACCGAAGTCCACCGGCGTTCGCTGACAGCCAAAAAATCCGACGGTATCTCTGACGGTATCACCAACACCGTTTGTGAGCGCGTACCGTCATGGCGTCGACCGACACGGCGATCCGGAATTCGAAATCCCGGGGCGGGTGCTGCACGCTGTCTCAGGCCCAGGGATTGCGGCCGGCGCCTGTGAAAGCGTCCCGATCCTTGGGATCGGTGCCTCTGTTCTTGTCGATCGGGTAGAGCGCGTTCATGCCGATGAGCTGCGCGAATTCGGGTGAATTGCGCGCAACGATCGCGGCCGGAATTTCGTTCCGGAAATCGCGGACCTGTTTCATGTAGCAGCGGCAAAAGGCCATGATCAGGTTGACGCGGAGCCCGGGTGCCTCGCGCGGGAAGCTGCCGTGCCACGTCGTGCCGCCCCAGACGATCAGAGAACCCGCTTCGCATTCGATCGGATAGGCCTTCACCGGCGCGCCGTCCTTGAGGAAATCTTCTTCGTACGGCATCGGCATGCGCCCATAGCGATGACTTCCCGGCACGATCGCTACCGGTCCATTGTCACGCCTGTAGTCGGTGAGCGCCCAGGTGATGTTGAGCACCTGCTGATAGGGCGGCAGCGGCGGCGGCGTTCCCGCCTGATCGATATGCAACAAGTGCGTGGGCGTCGGATCGCGGCGCTTGATCAGCGCAACCGCATCGGAGAGCAGTACGCTCTTGCCGCAGAAATAGCGCGCCAGCGTGTAGACGATCGGGTTCATCACCGCCTCTTCGAAGACGGGGTCTTCGCCGAGAAGCGACCAATGCGTGGCCAGCGGCCGATCGCCTTCGAGCGTGCCGTTCGCCAATTCGTTGGCGCCGAGGCGATGTCCGGTGCGGCGCGCATGGACCTCGAGGATGGCGTCCCTGAGCCGTTCGGCGAAGCCGCGGGGCGCCACCTGATCGCGGGGGATGACGGTGAAGCCGAAGGCGTCGAACTCGGCGACGGCGCGCTCCAGATCGTTGGCGCGGACATCGGCATAGATCGCATTCAGCTCGGGGACTGTTTCCCATTGCCCTAGTTCCACCGCATCCTCCGTTGCTGCTCGCGTCTGTCTTCCAGGAAAGACACCGCAAAAGGCCCCTTCCGCTATTGCCGAAGCCCTGCCGCATTGCGGAAAATCGCCGCTCGCGTGTCTTTCGGGCAGTCATCGGCAGGCTAAGGGAAGAGCCATGGAAATCGGCAACTGGGCGTCTTCGGCGGAGATCAACGATTGCGTGCGGACCGCGCGCGAACTGGGCATCGAGAGCAACCTCTTCGAGCTCGACACCTTCGGCTTCACCATCATCGAACCGGAAAAGGCGGCGCCACCCGGTTTCGCCAAGCGCCTCCTCGAAGCCACCCAAGAGCTTGCCGCCCGGGAAGACGCCGCCGATGTGGCGCTCAACAGCTACGAAGCCGGCAATGTCGACGGCCGCCACATGTTCCATCTCATCGCCAAGGGCGACATCTTCTGCGAAGCGATGATGAACCCGGTCGTGATGAACATCGCACGCTACACGACCGGACAGCTCGGCCGCCTGCATGTGACGGTCGGATTCCTCAAGGACAACTCGTCGAAGAAGCCGACAAAGCTTCATTGCGATGCGTCGGGCGTCACCGCGCCGATGCCGTTCTATCCGACCTTCATGAACATCAGCTGGATCCTGACCGACTACACGGAAGAGAACGGCACGCTCGCGATCGTGCCCGGCAGCAATCGCTGGTGCCGCCCGCCGACGCCGATCGAGCAGCCGAAATGCCTGGGCGGCGTGAACGACGACATCTGCATCCCCATCATCGCGAAGCCCGGCTCCATCGTGGCCTTCGGCGGCAACACGTGGCACGGCGCCTATCCGAAAAAGAAGGAAGGCCTGCGCGCGCATTTGTCTTACGGCTTCAGCCGCAGCTTTATCCTGCCGGCAGAGATCTGGGACGATATTCCGGAAGAGACCATCCGCAAATACGGTCCGGAATTCGCGCAGCTCTTGGGCAAATATGACTGGCAGGGCTGGCGCGGCGAGGGACCGCACTTCGACCGCGCCGTCGAAGGGCAGGCGGCACGTGCCGCGGCTCGCGCCAAGGCTGCCGAATAGGAGTCCCGGCTTGAACAGAAAAGCGTGGGGCAACACGGTCGAGAATCGCGAAGAGATTTTCGACCTGAAGCGCACGGCGGTGATTCACACGGCGGCGCGTCTGATCAAGGCGCGCGGATATGAAAACGTCTCGCTGGTCGACATCGCGGACGAACTCCACATCGCCAAGCCGACGCTCTATCACTACTTCAAAAGCAAGGGCGAACTGGTGCGCGAGCTCTTCGGCATCGCCACGACTGCTTTTCTCGATCCGGCCATCCATCCCCAAGATTATCCGCTTGCCGACGGGCTGACGGGTGCCGCGCAGCTCGAGCGCTTCATCCGGCGCGCGGCACGCGTCGTCACCGACGATATCGGCAGTGCGCTCGTCACATTGCCGATCGGGCGGCCGGAGCTGAAAGACGTCCAGCCGGATGCGCAGCGGGTGCGCCGCATGGCGGAGAAGATCATCCACACGGGCATCGAAGACGGTTCGTTGGCGGCTTGCGACGTCGAAACGACTTACCAGTTCATTCTCGGCGCGCTGCGCCACATGCCGATCTGGCTTGCGAATGCGCATCGTTCGCTCGCGGATGTCTCCGACGCGCTCGTGCGTCTCGTGCTCAACGGGACCGGCTCTAGGAGCCGGTGATTCGTCGCGCGCGGGCCTCGCGCTGCTCCAGGCGCTTGCGGATGATGGCGTGGCGGCGGGAATCGAGCGGAAAATAGAGCAGCAGGATCGCGCCGGATACAAAGAACGGCAAGATGCCGTAACAGAACGTGTATTTGAGCGCGAGCAGCGCCTCCGGCGAATTGTGGCCTGCAGGATTGAAGCCCAGCCATTTGAGCATGGGCAGCGTGACGGCGATGCTGAGGGCCGGCGTGACCTTCTGCGTGAACGACCACACGCCCCAATAAAGCCCGCCGCGCGGCACGCGATGCTTCAGTGTGTCGTAATCGATCACATCGCCGATCACGCCGATGGGAAGCGTCACATAGCCCGAGCTCACAGCACCCAGTACGGCGGCAATGTAGACGAACCGCATGCCCTGGCCGTAATGCAGCAGAGGCACCGCAAGCCCGAAGATGGCCATGGCGAGCAGGAGCGAATAGGCGATGGCGCGGTGCTTGCCGATGCGCCGACTGATCCAGAGCCACAGCGGTACGGCGAGAACGGTCGTGACGGCCAATACCAGAAGTGAAAGGCCTATGATCGTCTTGGCGCCGAGATATTCCGAGAGATAAAAAACCATCGTCGCATTGGCGATGCTGGCGCCGAGATTGAACAGCACATAAGCGCCGCACAGGTTGAAGAAGGGGCCGTTGCGGAGAAGCTCTGGCACTGCCCGCAGCCATTTTATCTCGACGCGCTTTTTCGCCGGCGGCTCGGCCACAAACAGCATCGATATGAGCACCGTCAGAGGCGTCAGGACGATAATCAGCCACCCCAGGATGCTCATCGTGAAATGATCGACGCCATGGCCGTAATGGCCGGTGATGGCCGGGACGAGAGCAGCGAGAAAGCCGCCGGTCACGCCTGCGGCTTCGCGAAAGCCGGCCATGCGAGCCCGGCCGTGATAGCTTTCGGCCAATTCCGTTCCCCAGGCAGAGTAGGGAAGGCCGACCGTCGAACCGCCCGCGTAAATGACGAAGGAGGCGATCAGCAGGTACCAGCCGCTCGGCGCCACCGGCGGCATGAAGAGGAGATACGCGCCCGCCATCAAAATCGGCGAACCGATCAGCATCCAGATCTTGCGCCGTCCCATACGGGCGCGCGTGCTGTCGGACCACTTGCCGATCATGGGATCGAGCACCACGTCGACGCCGCGCGAGATGAGCAGGAACCAGCCCACATCCGTCAGGCTCACATGCAGCGCGCTGGCATAGTAGGCGGGCATCAATATCGCGACGGGCAGATAAAGGAACGCGATCGGGATCGAAGGCAGCGCATAGATGGAAAGCAGCCAGTTGGAGATCTCGGGTGCGCGTGCAGGCGCGGGTGCCGCCGTTTCGATCTCGGCGCCCGCCTCCGCGACTTCACCCAATCCCAATGTCATGCGCGGGGCCCGAACGCGGGTCGTTTGTCCTTCCACGGCCTTGCCTGTTCGATCTGCGCGCCCAGGCGGAAGAGCGTGGCCTCGTCGCCCATCTTGGCCGCGAATTGCAGACCGATGGGAAGCCCGTCATCGCTCCAGCCGAGCGGCACCGACGCGGCAGGCAGGCCCGCGACGTTGAACGGCTGCGTGTTCGGCATGAAATTGTAGAGGCGCTCGCTATAGTCGGTGAGATCGGCCGCGTTCGTGTCCATGAACCCGAGCGGATACGGCACGCGGCAGTTCGTCGACATCAGGATGACGTCGTAATTCGCAAACGCACGCGTGAAGCCGCGCGCGAAACTATGCAGCGTGACCATCGCTTCGGCGTATTTGATGGAGGCGGCTTTCTTGCCCTCCTGGTAGACGAGCCAGGTGAGCTTCTCGACTTCCTCTTCGCGGATCGGCGAGCCGCGGCGTTCGGCTTCGCGCTCGAGAACAGCCGCGATGTTGGAGCCGACGACGACGTTCACCGCGACCGCCATCATCTGATAGTTGCCGGCAAGCGCGACTTCCTCGACGTGATGACCGAGCTGTTCGCACAGGGCCGCCGTTTCGCGCACGGCGCGCACGCATTGCGGATCGGGTGTGCCCCAGGTGAGCGCCGCGGTGGTGAAGCCGATGCGCAGGCGGCCCGGATCGCGGCCCGCTTCTTCGAGGAACGGACGTTCGGGCGGCGCGATGAAATAGGGATCGCCCGGCTGCGGCCGGCATTCGACGTCGAGCAGTGCCGCGCTGTCGCGCACCGAGCGCGAGACCACGTGCTGTACGCCGAGGCCGCCCCAGCCTTCGCCCGCCGGCGCCATCGATACGCGGCCGCGCGACGGTTTCAGGCCGAACAATCCGCAACAGGATGCCGGCGTGCGGATTGAACCGCCGCCATCGCTCGCATGTGCGGCGGGCACGATACCGGCGGCAACCGCCGCCGCCGCACCACCCGATGACCCGCCCGTCGTGCGACCCGTGTTCCAGGGATTGCGCGAAGGCCCGAACAGCACAGGTTCGGTCGTTGCAGCGAGGCCGAATTCCGGCGTGTTGGTTTTGCCGAAAATCACGAGACCGGCTTTACGATAGGCTGTGACGATCGCACTGTCTTCGGCTGCGGGCTCCGTGAAGACGCGCGAACCCGCGGTCGTCACCACGCCTTTCATCATTGCGCCGATATCCTTCAACAGGAAAGGCACTCCGGTGAGCGGCCCGTCGGGCACGCCGTCCTTGATCGCCTGCCGCGCTTCGCTTTCGAGATTGCGCACCACGGCATTGACCGCCGGATTGACCCCCTCCATGCGCGCGATGGCCAGGTCGAGGAGCTCGCTTGCGCTTACATCCCTTCGTTTGACGAGCTCGGCGAGCGCCACTGCATCGTGTTTGGCGTATTCCTCGAACTTCATCGTGACACCTGTTGGAAATCGAATCGTCTGTAGGAAGTGTGGCAAGGCGGCCCCGGCGCCACATGCATCGCGGGCATATCGGAAATCTCGCAGACGATCGAGCCGAACGTAAAACCGATCTGCGCGTCGTCGCGCGCGTTGCTGCCGTCGCGGCAGACAGGCGCTGCGGGATCGTCCTTCGCTCTCAGCGTCTCCATGGCATAGGCCACATCGATCATACGGTCGTTGCCGATGCGCTTCGCCACGGACTGAAGCCGCGCCGGGCTCGACGGCGAGCGGCAGCGATCGGCAATAGAGCCGTTCGGCACGTGATGATCGACGTAGGATGTGTCTTTGTTCGCGAGCGCATGATTGGTGTGATAGACGCGGCCGATGGCGCCCGGGGGATGAAAGCCGGTGACTTCGTGCGCCGAGCATTCGAGCGACAGGACGCCGTCGCGTCCGCCGATAATGTAGTTCTGACCGGAGGCGTGCCGAAATTCACGTGCGCGTTTGGCGGCATCGGCTGCCGATGCCGATTGGACGAGGCTACGGAAGACGAAAGCGACCGGAAGTCCCGCCGGATTGGAATCGAGATCAAGCAACGTGTTGCAGCAGACCGCGGGACCGTTGCTGTTCATGCCGCAAAGCCCCAGATAGCCCGCGAAAGTCAGCACCTGGATATCGAAGCCCGCGTCGCGATCGATGTGGCGCACCACCGCCTGATGGCCGTCGAGCCACTGACCGAGGTCCATGTTCTGCGCCACGATGGTGTTGTCGCCCTGCCGCACGGCGAAGCCGCTGCAATGTCCTGCGTCGACGGCCATCGCGTATTTCTTGTTGCGCACATAGACCCATTCCTCGTCCATGAGCTGCGCATAAAGCATGCGCTCGAAAGGCTGGTTCGCGCCCTCCGCGATGCCGCGGACTTCCTCGAACAGATCGGGCGTGCGGCTCTCGATCGCGGCGAGAAACTTCGTCTCCCGCAGGAAATCGGCCTGGAATGTCTTGGCCGCGATGCCGCGTTCTTTTTCACCGGCATGGTCGATGGAGTCGAGACAGGCTGCGATGCGGTGCCTCATCGCCTCACCCACGGCGTTCCCGCGTTCGCGGAAACCGCCTTCGACGGTGAGGGATGGCATCGCTTCGGTCTTCATGGCGCCTTCAACACGTCCTCAAGCGCTTGGATCAGTGTATCAGCATCGGTCTTCGAGAAAACGAGCGGTGGCCGTATCTTCAGCACATTGGCGCGCGGGCCTGTGGCGCTGATCAAGACGCGGCGTTCGCGCAGGCCGTTGACGATCTTCGTCGTCAACGCATCTGACCCCACGGACGGATTTGGCGAGACGATTTCGACACCAATGAAGAGACCTGTCCCGCGCACGTCTCCGATTTCGGGATGGCGCTTGGCAAGGGCGCGAAGTTTGACCGTGAGATAGGTACCGACGCTCTTTGCGTTTTGTTGCAGCTGTTCCTGCTCGATGATGTCCAGCACCGCCATGCCGGCCGCACAGGAGACAGGATTGCCGCCAAACGTGTTGAAGTAGCGCGCATTGCGCCCGAAATCCTCAATCACGTCGTGGCGCAGTACGAGGCCTGCGATCGGATGACCGTTGCCCATCGGCTTGCCGAGCGAAACCATGTCGGGCCTGAGGCCATGGCGCTCGAAGCCCCACAGCGTATCGCCAGTGCGGCCGAAGCCGGGTTGCACTTCGTCTGCGATGAACAGCGCGCCAGCCTTTTTCACATCCGCCACCGCGTCGCGCAGAAAACCCGGCGGATCGGAGTACACACCATCGCTGGAAAAGATCGTGTCGACGATCATTGCGGCCGGTTTGATGCCATGGCGCTTCATGTCGTCGATTGCCGCACGTACGCCGCGGGAGAAATAAGCGCCGAGTTCGCCCGGCGACACGCGGAAACTGTCTGGCGCGGGCACGGTGCGCACATGCTCGCCGAGATTGACGAACTTGCCAAGCGAAGGCGACATCTGCGAGACCGCGTCGGTGACGCCATGATAGGCGAGCTCGGTGACGATGAAGCCCGTCGCGCCGGTGAAGCTCTTGGCCACGCGGATCGCCAGATCGTTCGCTTCGCTGCCGGTGCAGGTGAACATCACATGCGCGAGTTCGCGCGGGAATTTGCTCAAGAGGCGCTCGGCATAGCCGACGACCACCTCGTTCAGATAGCGCGTATGCGTGTTGAGGATCGCGGCCTGTTTGGCGATGGCTTCGACCACGCGCGGGTTGGAATGGCCGACGGAGGCGACGTTGTTGTAGGCGTCGAGATAGGCGTTGCCGTCGGCGTCGTAGAGTTTCGAGCCTTCGCCGCGCACGAAACGGACGGGGTTCTGATAGAAGAGGCGATAGGCGGGGCCGAGCGCCGCCTCGCGCCGCGCGATCAGTGCCTTATCTTCACTTGAAAGCGCCGCCGGCTGGCCGGTGTAAGCATTGATCATCGCCATGGTCAGGTCTCCAGCCCACAGGCTTTGCGGAACTTTTCCTGTGCCGCCGCGCGCGAAACTTCGTCGAGACGCGCGAGGCCGAGGCTCGCCGCGGGATGGTTCTTCAGGATGTAAGCGCGGTTTTCGGGATAGCGCCGGGCACGCCATTCGGTGATCAGGACCGTCATCGCCATGCGCATCGAGATGAGGTCAAACAGCAGATCGGTCTCCTCCGCGCTCAGGGGATGCACGGCATGATAAGCGCGCACGACCTCGAGAATGGGCGCGAGCGGTTCGCCGTGCGGCGCAAAGTGATAGGAGGACGCGATCGCCAGGTCGTTGATCAGCGGCGCCCGCACGAGGTCGCCGAAGTCGATCACACCGAGAACGCGCGACGGCTCGGCCTCGTCGACCAGCACGTTGTAGAGGCTGAGATCGTTGTGGATGACCTGTTCGCGCAGGTGCGGTTGCGCCGGAACGACGAACGTGTCGAATCCATCCAATGCCCGTTCCGCGCGACGGCGGTTGGAACGGTTCTCGATGTGGACGAGCAAATGGCGCAGGCGCGTCGCATGTTTCAGGTCCCAGGAAAGATCGTGGTCGACATCGGGATAGGCGAACCCTGACAGTGCAACATCGAGGCGCGCCAGCGTTCGGCCGACAGCCGTACGCAACGCCGACGACGGCATCACGTTGACCGCCATGGTGCCGGGCAGGAAGCTCATCAGCCGTGCGATGCGCGTTTCGCCGCCGGTATCGATCTCCGCTTCGTAAGTCCCGTTTTCCGACCGCAGCAGCGCCGGCACAGGAAAATCGGGGTCCACCTTGTTCACATGCAGAAGCGCGCGCGTCTGGAAATCCGTGACACGCCGGTCTTCAGCGGGGTTGGTGATCTTGAGCACGAAGGCGCCGGAGGGCCCGCCCAGCAGGAAATTCTGGTCGCGCTCGCCTTTCAGCGGCTGCGCCGTGCCGTCGATGCCGAAGAGCTTTTTAGCGAAAGCGGCCGCTTCGCCGGGCGTGACGGGTGAGAGGTTGGTCATCAGCGACGAACTGACGAGTTGGGTGTCGCTGCGGGCCATAACGGATATCGGGTCCCCATGATGTTCAGAACGATCCGACGCGCCGTTCAGGGCTTCAACATGCCGCGCAGGCATTCCGCGCAGTCGGAGATATCGGCCGCGATGGCCTTGCGCGCGGCTTTGGCGTCGCGGCGCTGCAATGCTTCGAAGATGTCGTGATGATTGGGCATCGACGCCAGCATCGAGTCGCGGTCGGGAAGCATGAAGCGGACATAAGGCCCGATCCGGAGCCACAGCCCTTCCACCAGCGAGAGCAGTTGCGGCATGTGGCTCGCCTTGTAGACGGCGGTATGAAAGGCCCAGTTCTCGAGAATGTAGCCTTCGATGTCACCCGCTTCGGCGGCGGCCTGCATGCGCTCGACGCGCCTTCCGATTTCGGCGAGCTCCGGCTTCGTCACCGTCTTCGCCGCGCGCTCCGTCGCAAGGCCTTCGAGCTCGACGCGGATGTCGCGCAGTTCTTCCATTTCCACGATGCGCAATTCGGGAATGTTCAGCGTGCGCCGCGTGAACTGCGTGTTGAGTGCCCCTTCGGCTTCGAGCCGCTGCAGCGCACCGCGCACCGGCATGTGGCTCACCCCGAGCGCTTCTGCGACGGATCGCAGCGTGAGCGCCTGGCCCGGCCGGAAGCGGCCTGCCATCAGCGCCTGGCGTAGCTGGAGGTAAACCTGATCCTGAAGTGTCTCACGACCAACAGGGGCAAGCACGGAGAGATCGGCGTTCGGGGCGGATTCCACCGTTTTCAGCTCGGGGATCCGGCGCTTCAAAGTGGGCGGCATTAGAATCTCCTGGAAGACCGATAGCACGATCTCCGCGCGCTCCTCTTGCTTAGAGGCCAAATTCGTGATCAAAAGTCAACCAGTTTTGATCAAAACGCATTGATCAAGGGTGCAGAAGGGGAGTTCCAATGGTCATCGAAACTTCAAAAAGCGTGTCGGTCGTGCGGGGGCTCGGACTGGCATTACTGGCGTCCACGGCAATTTCGGCGTGGTCCGGCCAGGCATTCGCGCAAACCACACCGTCGACCGCGCCGGCGACCACACCATCGGCAAGTCAAAGGGGATCGAATGTCGAAACCGTCGTTGTGACCGCCGAAAAGCGTTCGGAACGTCTAATCGACGTGCCGACATCGATCTCGGTCGTCACGGCAGCTGACATCCAGGACAAGACGATGATCCAATTGTCGGACATCGCGATCCAGGTGCCCAACGTGCAGTTCCAGAGCAGCTCGCTATTTCCGAACATCGCCATCCGCGGCGTCGGTTCGTCGAGCGGCACGCAGACGGGCGTCGATCCGGCCGCGGTCGTCTATGTCGACGGCGTCTATCAGGGCCGCGAGCGCGCGGAAAACATCCCGCTCGCCGGCATCCAGCAGGTGGAAGTGCTGCGCGGTCCGCAAGGCACGCTCTACGGCGAAAACACGATCGGCGGCGCCATCAACATCACGACCGTGAAGCCTGACGGCGAAGAACGCGCCGAAGGCGACATCATGTTCGGCAACATGGGTTATGTGCAGACCTCGGCCT
>Ga0335069_10003346_pt1 | contig 24281 bp, 22 predicted proteins | sample Lox_Sample_11_FD_206714 | JGI IMG/M metagenome (GOLD analysis project Ga0335069, IMG submission 206714) | Soil microbial communities from Loxahatchee National Wildlife Refuge, Florida, United States - Lox_Sample_1.1 | ecosystem: Environmental > Terrestrial > Soil > Wetlands | place: USA... | reverse complement strand
CCGGTGCTGGCGCCCGAGCCGCGCCACTACGACTAGGAGCGGAGACCGAACATGGCCACGCACCCGAACGGCAAGACCGCGGCCCCCGCCCCGACGCACATCGAGCTGCGCGTCAAGCGGCAGGACGGCCCGGGCCTGCCCGCGCGCATCGAGGCGTTCAAGATCCCCTACAAGCCCAACCTCAACGTCATCTCCTGCCTCCAGGAGATCCAGCGCAACCCGCTCACCGCCGACGGCAACCGGACCACCCCGGTGGTCTGGGACTGCAGCTGCCTGGAGGAGGTGTGCGGGGCCTGCAGCATGGTGGTGAACGGGAAGGTGCGCCAGGCCTGCACCGCCCTCATCGACCAGCTGGAGCAGCCCGTCACCCTGGAGCCCATGTCCAAGTTCCCGCTGGTGCGCGACCTGATGGTCGACCGCCAGCGGATGTTCGAGGCCCTGAAGAAGGTCCGGGCCTGGGTGCCCATCGACGGGACCCACGACCTGGGGCCGGGGCCCCGGCAGGCCTCCAGCGACCAGGAGTGGATGTACGTCCTCTCCACCTGCATGACCTGCGGATGCTGCCTGGAGGCCTGTCCCCAGGTGAACGAGCACAGCCCGTTCATGGGGGCGGCGCCCATCAGCCAGGTCCGGCTCTTCAACGCCCACCCCAGCGGCCGCCTGAACCAGGCCGAGCGCCTGCGGGCCCTGACCGGGAGCGACGGGATCCAGGGCTGCGGCAAGAGCCAGAACTGCGTCGAGGTCTGCCCCAAGCGCATCCCCCTCACCACCTCGCTCGCCGACCTGTTCCGGGCCACCACCGTCCAGGTGGTGAAGGACTGGGTCCGGCGCGAGCGGCCGGCGGAGTAGCGCATGAAGATCCACGAGTACCAGGCCAAGGAGATCCTGGGCCGCCACGGGGTGGCCGTGCCCCGGGGCGTGCTCGCGGCCACCGCCGACGAGGCGGAGGCCGCCGCCCGGCAGCTGACCGGGACGGTGGTGGTGAAGGCGCAGATCCACGCCGGCGGCAGGGGCAAGGGGGGCGGGGTGAAGCTGGCTCGCTCCCCGGAGGAGGCCCGGGCCCACGCCCAGTCCATGCTGGGGATGATGCTGCGGACCCCGCAGACCGGGCCGGGCGGCCAGCGGGTGCGGAAGGTGTACGTCGAGGAGGGCTGCCGCATCGCCCGCGAGCTCTACCTCGGCCTCACCCTCGACCGCGAGGCGGGGCGGATGGCGCTGATGGCCTCGTCCGAGGGCGGCGTGGACATCGAGGAGGTGGCCGCCAAGCACCCGGAGAAGATCCTGCGCGAGTGGATCGATCCGCTCCTGGGGCTGGCGGGCTTCCAGGCGCGCCGGGTGGCCTTCGGGTTGGGGCTCGCCGGCGACGCCGTCCCCGCCTTCGTCCGCTTCGCCACCGGCCTCTACCAGGCCTGCCTGGCCACCGACGCCTCGCTGGTGGAGGTGAACCCGCTGGTGCTCACCGCCGAGGGCGGCGTGCTGGCCCTCGACGCCAAGATGAACTTCGACGACAACGCGCTCTTCCGCCACAAGGACGTGGCGGCGCTGCGCGATCCGGACGAGGAGGATCCCAAGGAGGCCCAGGCCAAGGAGTTCGACCTTTCCTACATCGCCCTCCAGGGCAACATCGGCTGCATGGTGAACGGCGCCGGGCTGGCCATGGCCACCATGGACGTGATCCAGCTCTCCGGCGGCCAGCCGGCCAACTTCCTCGACGTGGGCGGCGGCGCCGACGAGAAGAAGGTGACCGCGGCCTTCAAGATCCTGCTGGCCGACCCCGAGGTGAAGGCCGTCCTGGTGAACATCTTCGGCGGCATCATGAAATGCGACGTCATCGCCAACGGCATCGTGGCGGCGGCGCGCCAGGTCGAGCTGCGCATCCCCCTGGTGGTGCGGCTGGAGGGGACCAACGTCGAGCTGGGGAAGAGGATCCTGGCGGAGAGCACGCTGCGCATCACCTCCGCCGACGATCTCGGCGACGCCGCCCGCAAGGCGGTGGCGGCGGTGCGGGGGGGCCAGCCATGAGCATCCTGGTCGACCGGAGGACCCGGGTCCTGGTCCAGGGCATCACCGGATCGGCGGGCAGCTTCCACGCCCGCCAGATGATGGCCTACGGGACCGCGCTGGTGGCCGGCGTCACCCCCGGCCGCGGCGGCAGCCACTTCGAGGACGAGGTGCCGGTGTTCGACACCGTGGCCGACGCGGTGCGGAAGACCGGCGCCACGGCCTCGGCCATCTTCGTCCCGCCGGTGGGCGCCGCCGACGCCATCGTCGAGGCGGCCGAGGCCGGGATCGCCCTGGTGGTGGCCATCACCGAGGGCATCCCCATCCTGGACATGGTGCGGGTCAGGCGGGCGCTCGAGTCCCGGCCCGGTACCCGGCTCATCGGCCCGAACTGCCCCGGTGTCATCACCCCGGACCAGTGCAAGATCGGGATCATGCCCGGGCACATCCACAGGCCCGGCCGCATCGGGGTGGTGTCGCGCTCGGGCACCCTCACCTACGAGGCGGTGAAGCAGCTCACCGACCTGGGCCTGGGCCAGTCCACCGCCGTCGGCATCGGCGGAGACCCGGTCCACGGGACCGACTTCATCGACGTGCTGAGGCTGTTCGAGGCCGACCCGGGCACCGAGGCGGTCATCATGATCGGCGAGATCGGCGGCTCCGAGGAGGAGAGGGCGGCCGCCTTCGTCCGCGATCACATGCGCAAGCCGGTGGTGGGATTCATCGCCGGCCGGACCGCGCCCCCGGGCAAGCGCATGGGGCACGCCGGCGCGGTCATCTCCGGCGGCAGCGGCACCGCCACCGCCAAGATCGAGGCCATGCGCGAGGCGGGCATCACCGTGGTAGAGGGCCCGCACCTCCTCGGCCAGGCCATGAAGGACCTCCTCGCCCGCCGCCCCGCGCCGCGGACGCGCCCGCGAGGGGGCGACCGCCGGCGGGACGGCACGGAGCGCCGGGCCAGCGCCGACCGTCGGGGCGGGGCGGCGCGCGTCTCCCGCAAGGCCGCGGGGAAGAAGGGCTCCCCCCGGCGCCGCTGAGGCCCGGGCTGGTTTCCGGCCGGGGCCGAGGCCCGGGCCGTTCACGGAAGAGGGTACGGAATGGCGGTCGAGCGGACGCTGTCGATCATCAAGCCGGATGGGCTGGAGAAGGCGGCCATCGGGAAGGTCATCGCCCGGCTCGAGGAGCGGGGGCTGAAGCCGGTGGCCCTGCGCATGGCCCGGCTCTCCCGGGCCGAGGCCGAGGGGTTCTACGCGGTCCACCGGGCCCGCCCGTTCTTCGCCGACCTGGTCGCCTTCATGACGAGCGGGCCGGTGGTGCTGATGGTGCTGGAGGGCGAGGGCGCGGTGGCGCGCAACCGGGAGGTCATGGGCGCCACCGACCCGGCCAAGGCCGCGCCGGGATCGATCCGCAGGGAGCTGGCCTCCGACGTCCAGCGCAACACCGTCCACGGCTCGGACAGCCCGGAGAACGCCCGCATCGAGATCTCGTACTTCTTCTCCGAGGTCGAGATCTGCGGCTACACCTGGACCCGGACGCCCTGATCAGGGGAGGCGGGGCGAGCCGGGACGGGAGAGGGGAGCGGCTTGCCGGCCGTGTCGATGGGGAGGTGGCTGCTCTCGGCCGTGGTGCTGGCCGGGGCGGCGTTCTGCTCCGGCACCGAGACCGCGCTCACCGCGCTCGGCGACGCCCGCGCCCGGCAGCTCAGGGAGCAGGGCGGGCGCCGCCCGCACCTGCTGGGCATCTGGGTCGACCACCCCGAGCGCGTCCTCTCCACCCTGCTCATCGGCAACACGCTCACGAGCGTCGGGGCGGGCGCGCTCGCCGCCGCGCTCTCCCTGGACGTGGCCGCTCTCACCGGGCTCGCCCCGGCCAGCGCGGTGGCGGTCACCACCGCGGCCATGACCGCCGCGGTCCTCTTCCTGGGGGAGATCGTCCCCAAGATGCTGGCCAAGCGCAATCCGGTCCGGGCGGCGCTCTTCGCCATCCCGGCGGTGCACGTCCTCTGCTTCGTGCTCTGGCCGCTCACCTACGCCTTGACCCGGGCCACCGGGAGGCTCCTGGCCCGTCTCGGGCTGGGCAAGGCGGGCCCCTCGGTCACCGGCGAGGAGATCGAGTACCTCATCGAGATGGGCACGCGGGAGGGCGTGCTCGACGAGGTGAAGGAGGAGCTGCTCAACAGCGTCCTCGAGTTCGCCGACCGGGTGGTGCGGGAGGTGATGGTGCCGCGGACGCGCATCGTCGCCCTGGACCGCGATCTCCCCGCGGCCGAGCTGGCGCGGGTGGTGGGCGAGAACCCCTACAGCCGCATGCCCGTCTACCAGGGCTCGATCGACAACGTGGTGGGCCTGCTCATCGTCCGGGAGCTGGTGGGTGGGCTGCGGGGGGGCGGCGAGATCGACCTGGTTCGGCACCTCAAGCCCGCCTACTTCGTGCCGGAGGGGATGAAGATCTCCCGACTGCTCAAGGAGATGCAGCGCCGCCGCACCCACCTGGCGGTGGTGGTGGACGAGTTCGGGGGCACGAGCGGCCTGGTCACCCTGGAGGACGTGCTCGAGGAGATCGTCGGGGAGATCCAGGACGAGGCCGACGTGGAGCCGGTGCCGGTGCGGGCGGTGGCCCGGGGGGTCTTCCTGGCCGATGCCGCCATCCCGCTCCACGACCTGGAGGCCTTCCTCAACGAGCGGCCGGCGCAGGGCGCGGCCCAGGGCGGGGCCGAGGCCCCGCCCGAGGTGCACTTCCCGGAGGGCGGCGGCTACGAGACGCTGGGCGGGTTCGTGACCGCCACCGCCGGGAAGGTTCCCGAGGTCGGGGTCAGCCTCAGCTGGGGGGGGCTCACCTTCACGGTGCGCGCCGCGGACGAGCGGCGGGTCACGCGGGTGGAGATCGCCCACCCGGGCGCGGCGCCGGCAGCCGGGGTCGCGCCGGGCGGCCGGCGCGCCTAGAAGGAGAGGGCGTGGACGTGCTCGAGCCAGGGGAGGGGGAGGGCGAGCGGCCAGGCCGCGACGGGCGGCCGGACCTGCGGGCGCTCCCCCTCGCGCTCCTCGGAGAGCTCCTGGGGCGCATGGGCGAGCGGCCGTTCCGGGCTCGCCAGCTCTACCGCTGGCTGCACCGGCAGGGGGCGGCCACCCTGGAGGAGATGACCGATCTGCCCCGGGCGCTGCGCGAGGCGCTCTCCCGCGAAGCCCGCCTCACCACCCTGGGGCGGGCCGAGGAGCAGGTCTCGGCCGACGGCACCATCAAGTGGGCCTTCCGGGCCCTGGACGGCAAGGTGGTCGAGGCGGTCTACCTGCCCGAGCCGGAGCGGCGGACGCTCTGTGTCTCCACGCAGGTGGGCTGCGCGGTGGGCTGCACCTTCTGCCTCACCGCCACCATGGGGCTCTCGCGCAACCTGTCCGCCGGCGAGATCGTCGACCAGGTCCACCGCGCCAACCGCCGCCTGCTGGAGCTGGGCATCGCGCCCGGGCCCCGCCCCCTCACCAACCTGGTGTTCATGGGAATGGGCGAGCCGCTGGCCAACTACCGCAACGTGAAGCTGGCGCTGGAGCTGCTCCTCTCGCCGGAGGGGCCGAACTTCTCCCACCGCCGCGTCACCGTCTCCACCTCGGGGCTGGTGCCCAACATCCGGCGGCTCGGGGAGGAGACGCCGGTGAAGCTGGCCATCTCCCTGAACGCCACCACCGATGCCCAGCGCGACGCGCTCATGCCGGTCAACCGCCGCTACCCCATCGCCGAGCTGCTCAGGGCCTGCCGGGAGTTCCCGGCCCGGAACGGGCGGCGCATCACCTTCGAGTACGTGCTGCTCGGCGGCGTCAACGACACGCTGGAGGACGCCCGGCGCCTGGCCGACCTGGTGAGGGGCATCCCGGCCAAGGTGAACCTCATCCCCTACAACGAGAACCCGGGCCTGGGCTTCCGCTCGCCGGCCCCGGAGACGGTGCAGGCCTTCCTCGACGCCCTGGTGGCCCGCAACCTCACCGTGGTGGTCCGCAGGAGCCGAGGCCGCGACATCTCGGCTGCCTGCGGGCAGCTGGCTTCGGAGGGCGGTCCGGGCGACCCGCGGCGGCGCGGGACGGCGCCGTTGACCGCCCCGGCCGGGTCGAGGTAAGCGAGGGCCTCCGTGGCCCCTGGTGGGCCACCGGCCCCGGGCTGGGCAGCCCAGGGCCACACCACCGGACCGCCGGCCCCGGCCGCGGCCCCGAGAGTGAACCCATGTCCCTCGTCGTCGTCGGCTCGGTGGCGCTCGACTCGCTGGAGACCCCCTTCGGCCGGCGGGACGAGGTGCTGGGGGGATCGGCCTCCTACTTCTCCACCTGCGCGGCCTTCTTCGGGCCGGTGCGGGCGGTGGCGGTGGTGGGCGACGACTTCCCCGCCGCGCACCTCGAGTTCCTGGCATCGCGGGGCGTCGACGTGAGGGGCGTGGCGCGCCGGCCGGGGCGGACCTTCCGCTGGAAGGGGCGGTACGAGCTCGACCTCAACGTGGCCCACACCCTGGACACCCAGCTCAACGTCTTCGCCGAGTTCCGGCCCGACCTCCCGGCGGCCTGCCGCGACTCGGAGTACGTGTTCCTCGGCAACATCGACCCCGACCTGCAGGGCCAGGTGCTGGACCAGGTCCGGGCCCCGCGCTTCGTGGGCCTGGACACCATGAACTACTGGATCACCTCGAAGAAGGGCAGCCTGCTGCGCACCCTGGAGAGGGTGGACATGGCCTTCGTGAACGAGGCCGAGGCGCGCCAGCTGGCCGAGGAGCCGAGCGTGGTGCGGGCCGCCGAGCGGATCCTGGGCATGGGCCCCAAGGCGCTGGTGGTGAAGCGCGGTGAGTACGGGGCGCTGCTCTTCTCCCGGGGCGGGGTCTTCGCCGCGGCGGCGCTGCCGCTCTCCGGCGTGCTCGACCCCACCGGTGCCGGGGACAGCTTCGCCGGCGGCTTCATGGGCTACCTGGCGCGGACGGGGCGGGAGGACGAGGATGCCCTGCGCCGGGCCACGGTGCTGGGGAGCGTCCTGGCGAGCTACGCCGTCGAGGGCTTCTCCCTGGATCGGCTGCGGACCCTGACCGCGGCCGAGATCCGGGACCGGTACGCGCAGGCCCGGCAGCTCGTGCAGTTCCCCGACCTGGAGGACGGCGCCCTCGGGGATGCGACCTCGAGTTGACGCTCGCGCGGGTCGGCGACTACCATGCCGCGGCCGGACGGCCCATGCGCATCGGGATCCTGTCGGACATCCACTCGAACCTCGAGGCGCTGACGGAGACGCTGGCCGCCGTCGGGCGCCATGACCCCGACACCCTGATCTGCCTGGGGGACGTGATCGGTTACGGGGCCAGCCCCAACGACTGTTGCGACCTGGTGCGCAAGGCCTGCGCGGTCACGCTGCTCGGCAACCACGACGCCGCGGTGACCGGCCGGATGGACTACAGCTTCTACTACGACGCCGCCCGGCACGCGCTCGACTGGACTGCCGCCCGGCTGACGCCCGAGCACCTGGAGTGGCTGAAGGGGCTTCCCTACGTCCACAGCCAGGACGGGGTCGGCTACAGCCACGGCAACCCGCTCGACCCCCAGGCCTTCGAGTACGTCTTCGCCATGGAGCAGGCCTACGAGCTCCTGCCTCAGCTGGAGCGGCTGCCCGAGGTGAGCTTCGTGGGCCACTCCCACCTGTGCAAGGCGTTTGCCTTGCACGGCGACGACGAGGTCCACGAGGTGATCGCCGCCCGCTTCACCCTGCGCCGGGGCTACAAGTACGTGGTCTCGGTGGGTTCCGTCGGGCAGCCGCGCGACTGCGACAACCGGGCCGGTTTCGTCATCTACGACACCGCCAAGCGCCAGGTGGAGTTCCACCGGGTCCCCTACGACGTCGAGGCCTCGGCGCAGAGGATCTTCGACGCCGACCTGGCCCTGAACTTCGGGAAGCGGCTCTTCCTCGGGGTGTAGCGGCTCACACCACGCTGAGGTGGGTTCCCAGCCGGTGCAGGGTGAGGAGCCCGTCCAGGTCCAGGGCCACCACCGTCAACTCGCGGTCCACCGCCAGCAGGCTGGCCGAGACGCCGGGCAGCGCCCCGACCAGCTCGCCGCTCTCCGCGGCGTGGAAGGCGAGCCCGTCCCCGGCCGCCACCAGCGTCCCGCGGGAGAGGGCCAGGGGGCCGGGGCGGCCGTGCGCGGCCACGGGCGCCGATCGCGCCCAGCGCTCCCGGCCGCTGCGGTCGAGCGCCACCAGGGCGCCGGTCGCGCCGCGCAGGACGAGCAACGGCCCCGCCGGCTGGGCCACCGGCGCCCCCGTCAGCTGCGGGGCCTCGGTCCAGGCCGGACGCCCGTCCCGCTCCAGGACGGTCACCGCCGGATCGCCGGCCACGGTCCCGGGGACGGCCAGCCGGCCACCCCAGGCCACCGGGCCGCCCGCGGGGGCGAGCTCGAGCGGCGCCTCGAACCGCCTTAGGCCGGTGGCGGCGTCGACCGCCAGGAGCGCGCTGCCCGAGGCCGCCTCGCACACCGCCAGGCAGGCCCCGGCCCAGGCCGAGGGGGGGCGAGAGATGGGACCCGGGGCGCGCACGCGCCACAGCAGCCGCCCGGCGGCGTCCAGGGCGTGGAGGAACCCGGAGTCGGATCCGACCAGCACCACGCCCCCCAGGGCCAGCGCCCAGGTGCGGCTGGCGCCGGGCGCCTGGAAGCGCCAGCGCCGCTCGCCGGTGGCCGGGTCGAGGGCGGTGACCGCCCCGGGCTCGACCAGCAGGGCGGCGCCGTCGGCGAGCTGGGCGGCGCCGGTGGGCGGGACGCCGGGCAGGTCCCGCTCCCAGCAGAGCTCGCCGGTCGAGGGGCGCAGCGCCCGCACCCGGTCCGGCCCGGCGGCGATCACCAGGCCGGGCAGGCTCCGGACCAGCGGTGCGCCGGGGACCCGCCAGCGCACGGCGCCGCTGCGCCGGTCGAGGCGGGCGATCCCGCCGCGCCCCGCGGCCAGCACGGTCCCGCCCCGGAGCGAGAGCTCGGCAGGCGCCCCGAGGTCGAGCCGGGCCAGGCGCCGGAAGGACAGGCGGCGCAGGCTGCCGGGCCCGAGCGGCGCGCGCGCCACCCGCGCGGCCGGCGCGGCCCGGGCCGGCGCCGGGCCGGCCGGGGGCAGGTCGCCGGCCTCGAGCTCGTCGAGCTCGGCGACGCGCTCGGCGGCGGCGGCCTCCAGCTCGGTGAGGTGCGCGTTCTCCGCCTGGCGGGGGTTGCGGGCCTGCACCAGGCGGCAGAAGTCGAGCGCTCCCTCGACGAAGGCCCGCAGGAGCGGGAGCGGCGGACAGGCCAGAAGGCGGCCGTCGAGGAAGCTCTCCCGCCGGGCCAGGTCGAGCCGCAGGGAAGAGGGGCGAGCGCCGGGGCGGGCCAGCTCGAAGCGCGCCTGGACATCGCCGCGGCGGGCGGCGCAGAGCGCCCGGTCGGCGGCGGCGGTCAGGTCGCGCAGGCTGAGGAAGGGGTGGCCGGGGACGGCCAGCAGCTCGGCCCCGTCGGCGCCGTGCAGCACCAGGCGGCCGGGAACGAGCAGCGAGCCGAGGTCGGGGCGCCCACCGCCGTAGGCGGCGAGCAGCCCGTCGCGGTCCGAGAGCGCGACCGCGCAGCCGCACCGCCCCGGCTCCGGGCGGCGGCCGCCCAGCTCCGCACCGGCCATCGGCGCCGGGCCGGCGACCTCCACCGGCCGCGCGCGCGCCAGGCGGCGGACCGCTGCCCGGAGGTTGCGGGCGTCGCGCCGGGCGCCGGGGACCGCGGCGACGAGGTCGCGGCAGAACCGCGCCGCCGCGTCCAGGGCGGCGGCGGCCAGGGCCTCGACCTCGACCTCCACGTCGCGCGCCAGCAGGTGGGAGGTGCGGCCGAGCGCGACCAGGGTGAGGAGGGCGGTGCCCCCGCGCCGGCGCAGGACGAGCTCCAGGCCGCTGTCCCCGAGGATCACCGTGGCATGGCCGGCGCCGGCCAGGAGGCTGGAGATCGCGCCGAGGAGCTCCTCGAGCGAGGGGAGCAGCGGCGCCTCCACGCGCCCGCCGGCGAGGTCGACGCCGTCGACCTCGATGGCCAGGGCGTCGACGAGCTCGCGGACCGCCGAGGCGCCCGCGGCAGGCGCGGCCCTCCTCAGCGCGGCCGCGAGGCGCGGGTCGTCCCGCCAGCTGGCACCGGTCCGGATCCGGATCATGCAGTGGAAGAATCGCCGCGGAATCAGGCACTTTCAACGTTGACAGGGGAGGGGGTCGGCACGAATATGAACCTTCAGGGCTGCTCGCCGTCCGGGCGGGCCCCTCCACCTTGTCGACTCGACACCTACAGGCACATACATGACCTTCACGGAAGCCGCCATCGAGGTGCTGCGGCGCGAAGGGAAGCCTCTTCACTTCAAGAAGATCACGGAGATCGCGGTTCGAGAGAGCTTGCTCGACCACGTCGGCAAGGTGCCCGACGACACCATGGCCGACCAGCTCATCGCCCACTGCCGCCTCCCGCACCCTGACCGCCGCCTCGTGCCCATCCAGACGGGCACGTTCGCGCTCACCGAGTGGGGGATGGACGAGGACCCCACCGGGCTGGAGAACCTGGTCGAGCTTCCCCCGGAGGGGGAGCTCCCCTACCGAGGGCGCGAGCGCCATCCCGTCCCGTCCCGCGACATGGCCCGCGGCGCGGGCCGCCAGGAGGGGCGCCGGCGCCGCGAGGAGGAGGGGCCGCGCCCGCGCCGGTTCCCGCCGCCGTCCGAGGTCGCCTACGAGATCTTGGCCGGCGCCGGCCGGCAGCTGTCGCTCGGCGAGATCGCCGCGCAGGGGGCGGAGCGGCTGCTCATGCCCGACGCCTTCGTGCGGGACACGAACGCCTTGCAGGCCGCGCTCCAGGAGGACAACCGGCGCCGCGAGTCGAGCGGCCGCCGCCCGCTCTTCCAGCTGGACGCCGGCGCGGTCACCCTCGTCGCCCAGCCGGAGCCGGGCGAGCGTCCCGTGGTGGCCGCGGTCCGGGCCCCCCTGGGCGCCGCCGACGCGCGGCGGGCCGGGCTGGCCGCGCTGCGCCGCCGGCTGCGCGAGTGCGAACCTCCCACGGTGGAGCACGTGGTCTGCCGCATGCTGGAGCGGCAGGGCTACCGCGAGCTCAAGGTGGCCAAGCGCGGACGGGAGCACGTCATCTACACGGCGCGGCGGCGCCTGGGCGTCGCCGACGTGCGCCACGGCGTCCGCATCCTGCGCAGCTCGACCGAGGCGGGGCGGCGCGACGTGGTCGAGCTGAGGCGCGACCTGGGGCACTACGGCGCCCAGATCGGCATCGTGGTGACCGCCGGGGAGGCGACGCGCGAGGCCCGGGGCGAGGCCGGCGTCGCCGGGCAGCTCCCCGTGCTGCTGCTCGCCGGCGAGGCGCTGGCCGAGGCGTTCGCCGAGGCGGGCGTGGGCTGCATCCCGGTGGTGGTCCCCGAGCTGGACGAAGGCTTCTTCGTCACCGCGGCCGCGCTGGCGGAGCAGGAGGAGGCGGCGCGGCGGGCTCGCCGGGAGGAGCGCGAGCGGCGCGAGAATGCCGACGGCCGGCGCCGGCCCGAGCGGCCGGCCGGCCAGGAGGAGCGGCCGGAGGCCGAGGCGCGGGCGGTCGAGCCGGGCGAGGCGGGTCCCGCCTCCCCGCGGGAGATCCCGGCGGAGGAGGCGCCGGCCACCGTCGAGGCGGGCGGCGCCGAGGACGGGGCGGAGGAGGACGAGGGCCCGGACGGGGACGAGCTGGAGATCGAGCTGGGCTCCGGCGTCGAGGTGGTCGCCTCGGGCGAGCCGGGCCCGGGCGCGGCCGAGCCCGGCGCGCAGGGCGAGCGGCGGCGCAGGCGCAGGCGGCGGCGTCGCCGCGGCGGGCGCGGGCGCGCCCGCGAAGGTGCCCCCGGGCAGGAGGCGGGCCCGGCCGGCGGCCCGGCGGAGGGCGCGCCGGGCGGCGCGGGCTCTCCCCCCGAGGCGGCCGCGGCGGCGCCAGAGGCACCCCCTGCCGCAGCGGCGACCCCCGCACCCGGGGGCGACGGCGGCTCGGGAGAGTAGGAGCGAGGAAGAGGATGCGGCGCGGTGCCCAGGTCGCGCTGACCGCCTGTGGGCTGGTCCTGGCCTTGGGCTGCGGGCGCCGCCCGGCGTACGTGGTCTCGGTGCGCGCCACGGCGGGCCCCTACGGCGAGCAGCTCTCGGCGGTGGGCCTGGGGCGGTCCACCCTGGAGGACGCCGCGCGGCAGGGGCTGGCCGCGGCCGGCCTGCGCATGGGCACCGGCCGCCGCAGCTATCGCGCGCGCGTCGAGGTCGTCGCCTTCCGCGCCGGCCGGGCGCGGCCGAGCGGCGAGCCGAGCGCGGAGGTGGTGCTCGACCTGGAGCTCGAGCCGGTCGGTCAGGAGCCCGAGGCGGGCGCGCTCGCGGAGACCGGCTACGGCGTCCAGCCGGCGCCGGGCGGGCTCGACGCCCGCGCCTGGCAGGATGCCCTGGCCAGCGCCGTCCGCCAGGCGTCCGCCGGGCTGGCGCTGGCCCTCTCGGAGGAGGCCAAGCCGACCAGGCGGCTCGTCTCCGACCTGGACTCGCCCGACCCGCGGATCCGCGAGCAGGCCATGCGCGTCCTGGCGGATCGCCGGGCCAGGGAGGCGGTGGAGTCGCTGGTGCGGCACCTGCGGGACCCGGAGCGCGAACTGCGTGAGCGGGCGGCGGGCGCGCTGGCGCAGATCCGGGACCCGCGCGCGGTGGCGCCGCTCATCGAGCACTCGCGCGAGGCCGAGGACGGCGTCGAGGCGGCGCGGTACGCCCGGATCATCGGCGACATCGGCGGCGAGGAGGCCCGCGGCTACCTGGAGACGCTGGACGCCGGTGACCCGGATCCGCGCGTGCGCGCCGCCGCGCAGGAAGCGCTCGCCGACATGGCCGCCCGGGAGCGGGAGGACAAGGCGCTGGCGGACGACAGCCACCCGGCAACCCCGGGCTCCGTTTCCGGTAGGATGACCCGATGAGAAGCGCACCCGCCCTCCGTCCCGTCACCGCCGTTTCGCTGGCCCTGGCGCTGGCGTGCGCGCACGCGCCCGAGGCCCCGGCGACGGCGGAGGCCCGGCCGACCCCGCTGCCGCCCGCCGCGGCGCAGCCGTCGCCGCCCCCGGCCGCCCCGCCCGCGGCCGCCCCGCCCGCGGCCCCGGCCCCGCCGCGCCCGGCGGCCAGGGCGGATCGCGCTTCGCCCGCGCCGCGGGCCGCCCCCGCCGCGCCGCCGCGCAACGAGCCGCCCGGCCCCGGCGAATACTTCCCGCTGGCGGTCGGGAACGAGTGGGTCTACCTCGACCAGTCGCCGGCGCTGCCGGCCTCGGGGCGCGGCGTACGCCGCACGGTGCGGATCCTGGAGCGCACCGCCGACGGCTTCTTCCGCGACAGCGAGCGCGGGGAGCTGCGCGTCGACGGCGCCTGCGTGCGGGATCGCCTGCGCCGGCTGCTCTGCCAGCCGTTCACCCAGGGCGCCACCTGGTCCTCGGTGGTCTCGGTGAGCTCCACCGAGCGCTACGAGATCGCCGCGACCGACGAGTCGGTGGAGACGCCGGCGGGTCGCTTCGACCGCTGCGTGCGGGTGCGGGCCCATAACCGGGCCACCGCCGACACCGACCACGTGCTGGAGATCACCTACGCGCCGCGGGTGGGGCCGGTGCGGATCGAGACCTACGTGGTGGTGGGCGGGCGGATCACGCCGCAGGTGAAGGCGCTGCTCGAGTCCTTCCGGGTGGGCGTGGCGCCGTGAGCCGCCCCGGGCGCGACACCCCGTGGCCGGTGGGGACCATCCCCCGCTCCCCGAAGCGGCGGGGCTCGACGGGGCCATCGCGCGGCGGGCGCGCGGGGCCGTCCCCGGGGAGGCACCGCAAGAGCATGATCCCGCCTCCCGCCAGGGGCGCCCGCGAGCCGGCGATCAGCGGAGGGTCTAGCCAGTGAGCATGCGGGAGGTGGGCGTCGGGATCGCCGGGGCCGGGACGGTGGGCGGGGGGGTGCTCTCCATCCTCCGCAGCCACGCGGCCGAGATCGAGGCCCGCCTGGGCGCGCGCATCGCGGTGCGGCGAGTGGCCGTGCGCGATCCGGGACGGCGGCGGGCGGTGGAGGTGGACCGGGCGCTCCTCACCACCCGGGCCGAGGATCTGGCCGAGGACCCGCAGGTGGCGGTGGTGGTGGAGCTCATGGGCGGGGTCGACCGACCCTTCGAGCTGGTGCGGTCGGCGCTGGAGCACGGCAAGCACGTGGTCACCGCCAACAAGGCGCTGCTCGCCGCCCGCGGCGACGAGATCTTCCGCCTGGCCCGCCAGCGCGGGGTGGACGTCTACTACGAGGCGGCGGTGGCCGGGGGCGTGCCCATCATCCGGACGCTCCGCGAGGCGCTGGCCTCCGATCGGATCAACGGGCTCTACGGCATCGTCAACGGGACCACCAACTACGTCCTGGGCGCCATGGCCGAGCGGGGCCAGAGTCTGGCCGGGGCCGTGGCCGAGGCGCAGCGGCTGGGCTTCGCCGAGGCCGACCCCACGCTGGACGTGTCCGGCGCCGACGCGGCGCAGAAGCTCTGCATCCTGGCGCAGCTGGCCTTCGGCGCTCGGCTTCACCCCGACGAGGTGCTCACCGAGGGGATCCTGGGGGTCACCCAGGAGGACATCGGCTGGGGGCGGGAGCTGGGCTGGACGCTGAAGCTCCTGGCCGTGGCCCGGCGCTGCGGTGCACCGCAGGGCGGGGTGGACCAGATCGAGGCGCGGGTCCACCCCACCTTCATCCCCGCCGGCTCCCTGCTGGCCGGCGTGCGCGGGGCCATGAACGCGGTGGTGCTCCAGTCGCAGGCGCTCGGCTCCTCGATGCTCTACGGGCAGGGCGCCGGGGCCATGCCCACCGGCAGCGCGGTGGTCTCCGACATCATCGACCTCACCCGCAACATCCTGGCCGGCAGCCCGGGCCGGGTGCCGCTGCCGCCGGAGAGCCCGCTGGCGACCCTGCGGCCGCACGCCGAGATCCGCTGTGCCTACTACCTCCGCTTCGCGGTGCGGGACGCCCCGGGCGTCCTGGCCCGCATCGCCTCGCAGCTGGCGGCGCGGAGCATCTCCATCGCGGCCGTACAGCAGCGCGAGCAGAACGACCAGGGTGCGCCGGTGCCGCTGGTGATCGTCTCCCACGAGGCCCGGGAGGCGGACCTGCGGGCGGCCATCGCCGAGATCGACCGGGAGCCGACCACCCTGGCCCCGTCCCGGCTCATCCGCATCGAGGGCGTCTAGCGGGAGGCCCGGCGGCCGGCCCCAAGGGGGATTCGATGGTCAGGACCGAGATCCGCGTGATCTACGGGGACACGGATCAGATGGGGGTGGTCTATTATGCCAACTACCTGCGCTACTTCGAGGCCGGACGGAACGAGTTCATCCGGGCGAAGGGCCTTCGCTACCGGGACTTCGAGGCCCGGTTCGGAATGCAGCTTCCGGTTGCCGAGGCAGGAGTCGTGTACCGCCGTCCCGCTCGCTACGACGACCTGATCGCGGTCGAGACCTCGCTCGCCGACCTGCGGCGGGCCTCGGCCCGGTTCGGGTACCGGGTGACGCGGGAGGGCGAGCTGCTCGCCACCGGGTTCACGATCCACGCCTGCCTCGACGCCCACGGCCGCATGCGCCGGCTCCCGGCGGAGATGGTGGGCCGCCTCCAGGCCGGCGAGGCGCTCCGGCCGGTCCGGGAGGGGTGAGCGATGGATCGCAATCTGGCGCTGGAGATGGTCCGGGTCACCGAGGCCGCGGCCCTGGCCTCGGCGCGGCTGATGGGGCGGGGCGATCGCAACGCAGTCGACCAGGCGGCCATCGACGCCATGCGCCACGTCCTGGCCGACGTGCCCGTGAACGGCGAGGTGATCATCAGCGGGGGGCGGGCGGACGCGCCATCCTTCCAGGCCGGCGAGCGGGTGGGGAAGCGGCGCGACGGCGACGCCGAGCTGGAGATCGTCCTCGACCCGCTGGAGGGAAAGGACGCCTGCGCCACTGGCGGAACCAACGCCATCAGCGCCATCGCCATGAGCGAGCCGGGCCACCTGCTCCGCGCGCCCAACGTCTACATGGAGAAGGCGGCGGTGGGCCCCGGGGCCCGCGGCGCCATCGATCTCCGCCGCCCGCCCACCGAGAACCTGCAGCGGGTGGCGGAGGCCCTGGGCAAGTACGTCGAGGACCTCACCGTGGTCATCCTCGACCGGCCCCGGCACGCCGCCCTGATCCGCGAGGTGCGCGAGGCCGGCGCGCGCATCAAGCTCATCAAGGACGGGGACCTGGCCGCGGCGGTCAGCACCAGCTTCCCGGACACCGGGGTGGACCTGCTGCTCGGCATCGGGGGCGCGCCCGAGGGCGTGGTGGCGGCAGCCGCCATCCGCTGCGCCGGAGGGGAGCTGCAGGGGCGGTTCGTCTGCAAGACCGAGGCGGACCGCGAGCGCCTCCGGGCCCAGGGGATCAAGGATCCCGACCGGCTGCTCACCGCCGAGGACATGGCCGGCGGGACGGTGATGTTCGCGGCCACCGGCGTCACCGAGGGCGACTTCCTCCGCGGGGTGGTCTTCACCGGCGACGGGGCGCGCACCCACTCGATGGTGATGCGGGCCAAGACCGCCACCATTCGCTTCATCGACACCATCCACCACTTCACCCGCAGCCCGAACTACGGCTGGTGAGGCGGGGAGCATTCGGAGGTCCGCTTGGCGATCGTCACCCGGGAGGTCGTGGTCGAGGCCGGCATCGAGGCCCTGTTCGACGTCCTCGTCGACTACCCCCGCTACCCTGAGTTCGTCCCCGGCATCAAGGCCTGCGCGGTACGCGAGGTGGGCGGCGAGAAGCACGTGGAATACGAGCTCGACGTGGGTCTTCGGCGCATCCGCTACGTCCTGTGCCACCGGGAGGAGCGGCCGACGCGGGTCTCCTGGTCGCTGGTCTCGGGCGACGCCCTCAAGGTCTCGAACGGATCGTGGGAGCTCGCTCCCGAGGGCGAGCGGACGCGGGCCCGGTACTCGGTGGACATCCAGCTCGCCCGGCTGCCCCTCGTTCCCCAGGCGCTCGTCGACCGGATGAGCGACCAGCTCACCCGCGTCCAGCTCCCGCGGACCCTGGAGGCCTTCCGGGCCAGGGCCGAGCGGCGGTAGCCCGGCCGACCGGCGTGGCGCCGGCGCCACGCCGTGGCAGGGAGGCACGCCACATCGCCCCGAACAGGTTCCGGCAGCTCTCGGGCGGGGCCGCTGACCCATCCTGGGTCGGCCGCACTGCCCGGTTTCAAGGCGTTCCGCCGGTCACAGTGAATTGGCACCGGGGGCGGTACCGTCGTTAGATGGGGATGGAGGTGTGTGTGTTGCGGGTGCTTGGCCCGTGCGGCGGGAACGCCGCTTGCATAGGGTCATGGCAGGGAAGACGGGGCAGGGTGAGCCATGCTGGACGCCTACGTCATCGAGGAGATCAGGCGGCGGGAGCGAGAGAGGGTGCGGGAGGACCGGCCGTCCGCCGAGCTGCCCCTGCCCGTCACGCCTCCGCGCGGCCCCGATGAGCATTCCCCGGAGGATCGCGACGACGGCGGGGGCGTGGTCATCATCGACTACGGCTAGGATCCGGTCGTCCAGATTGCCGGCGCTCGCCAGGGGCGAACGGCCGGCCGAGGGGCGGAGACCAGACGGTCTCGCGCCCTGTTGTTTTTCTTGGACCCGGTGATCTCCGCGCCGCAGGCCCCGGGGGAGCAGGGGCCGGGCGGCGATCCGCCGCCCAGGAATGCCGTTGACCTGCCCGGCGCGTGCGAGCAGATTCCGCGCGGACTCCCCACGGGGCTCGACGCCCGGAGGCTTCGCCAGTGACCGAGATCATCAACGTGACCGCCCGGGAGATCCTCGACTCCCGTGGAAACCCGACGGTGGAGGTGGAGGTCGCGGTCGGGACGGGCGACGTCGGCCGCGCGGCGGTGCCCTCGGGGGCCTCCACGGGCGAGCACGAGGCGCTGGAGCTCCGCGACGGCGAGAAGGCGCGCTACGGGGGCAAGGGCGTCAGGAAGGCGGTGGCCAACGTCGTCGACGTGATCGGACCGGCGGTGGTCGGGCTCGACGCCTCCGACCAGGCCGCCGTCGACGCGAAGATGCTGGCCCTCGACGGCACCCCCACCAAGTCCAAGCTGGGCGCCAACGCCATCCTGGGGGTGTCGCTGGCCTCGGCCAAGGCGGCCGCCAAGGCCCACGACCTGCCGCTCTACCGCTACGTGGGCGGGGCGGGGTCGCGGACCCTGCCGGTGCCGCTCATGAACATCCTGAACGGCGGCGCCCACGCCGATTCCAACGTGGACATCCAGGAGTTCATGGTCGTCCCGCTGGGCGCCCCCAGCTTCGCCGAGGCGCTCCGCTACGGAGCCGAGGTGTTCCACGCCCTCAAGAAGGTCCTCAAGGGCAAGGGCGCCAACACCGGCGTGGGCGACGAGGGCGGCTACGCCCCCAGCCTCGCCTCCAACGAGGAGGCGCTGGCGGTCATCATGGAGGCCATCAAGCAGGCGGGCCTCAAGCCGGGCGAGCAGGTGGCGCTGGCGCTCGACGTGGCCTCCAGCGAGTTCTACGAGAAGGCCTCGGGCAAGTACGCGCTCGAGGGCGAGGGCAAGACCTTCGATGGCAAGGGCCTGGTCGATTTCTACGAGGGCCTGTGCCAGAAGTACCCCATCGTCTCGATCGAGGACGGCTGCGACGAGAACGACTGGAGCACCTGGAAGCTCCTCACCGACAGGCTGGGGAAGAAGATCCAGCTGGTCGGCGACGACCTGTTCGTGACCAACGTCACCCGGCTGGGCCGCGGCATCCAGGAGGGCGTGGGCAACTCGATCCTGGTCAAGGTGAACCAGATCGGCTCGCTCACCGAGACGCTCGAGGCCGTCCGCATGGCCCATCGCGCCGGCTACACCAGCGTCATGAGCCACCGCTCGGGCGAGACCGAGGACACCACCATCGCCGACCTGGCGGTGGCCTGCGACTGCGGCCAGATCAAGACCGGCTCGGCCTCGCGCACCGACCGCATCGCCAAGTACAACCAGCTGCTCCGCATCGAGGAGGAGCTGGGCGCCACCGCGCGCTACGCCGGTCGGAGCGCGTTCAAGTCCCTGCGCTAGCTGCTAGGCCCGGCCGCCGCCCAGGGTCCGCCGGGGCGGCGCCGCCGCGCCAGGCTCGGCGGCCTCGTCCCACTCGTGCAGGTGATTCACGGGTCCGCGCCCTCGGCCGACCGTGTAGGAGCGGCGCAGCCCCTCGGTGAGCCAGGCCTTCGCCCCCCGGATCGCCTCCAGGATCTCGCCTCCCAGCGCCAGGCGGGCGCAGATGGCGGCCGAGAGCGTGCAGCCGGCGCCGTGCACGTTGCGGGTGTCGATCCGCGGCCCGCTCAGCTCGACCACGCCCCGCCCGTCGCAGAAGACGTCGACCGCCTCGCCCGACTCGAGCGCGCCGCCCTTGACCAGCACCGCCGCGGCCCCCAGGGAGAGGAGGTCGCGGGCCGCGGTCCGCATGTCGTCGAGCCCGCGCACCGGACGCCCCAGGAAGGCGCCCGCCTCGTGGAGGTTGGGGGTGAGGAGGGTGGCCCGCGGCACCAGCAACTCCAGGTAGGCCCGCTGGGCGGAGCGGTCCACCAGCGGATCGCCGCTCTTGGCGACCATCACCGGGTCCACCACCAGCGGGCCCAGCGCCAGCCGGCCGGCCGCCGCGGCCACCGCCTCCACCACGGCGGCGTTCCCGAGCATGCCGGTCTTGGTGGCCGCCACGCGCATGTCGGTGGCCACCGCCTCCAGCTGGGCCACGACCAGCTCGGGGGCGATGGCGGTCCAGGCGGTCACGGCCACCGAGTTCTGCGCGGTGACGGCGGTGACGGCGGAGGCGCCGTGCAGCCGGTGCGCGGCGAAGGTGCGCAGGTCGGCCTGGATGCCGGCGCCGCCGCCGGAGTCCGAGCCGGCGATGGTGAGCGCGACGCGCACGGTCAGGCCTTCCCCCCCGCGCCGCGGGCCCGCCGCTCCAGCGGGGCGAGGAGCAGGGTGGCCGCCGCGGCCACGGCGAAGGAGGTGATCGACGCGGACAGCCGGACCGGCTGGGCCAGGTGGAGCGCCGCCTGCGCGCGACGCCACCCCTCCGACCAGCCGGGCACCGACCCGGGATTGAGCAGCTGGTAGGCGACGAACCCGACCAGCCAGGGGAGCGCCATGCCGGGGCGCTCCGGGGCCCCGGCGCGGACGTCCCAGGTGCGGCGGCGCAGCAGGAAGTAGTCGACCAGCAGCACGGCCAGGAGCGGGACGAAGACCGAGCCGATGAGCAGCAGGAAGTTCTCGTACTGGGTCATGTCCGTGGCCAGCGCCAAGGCGGTGGCCACGACCCCGACCCCGACCGCCACGGCCCGGCGATCGAGGGTGGGGCGGACGTTCTGGGCGGAGAGCGCGGTCGAGTACAAGTTGGCGAAGGCCTCGTCGAGCTCGTCCAGGACCAGGATGGCCACCGCCAGCACCCCCGCCGGCACCGCCAGCAGGGCGCCGATGGGGTCGGCGCTGGCCTGGGGGATGGCCGACACCGCCAGGACCCCGAGCAGGAAGTAGACGACGGCGGCCGGGGCGAAGCCCGAGAGCGTGCCGCCGAAGGCGGCGCCGGGCGTCCGCGAGTGCCGAGCGTAGTCGGCGGAGAGCGGCGCCCAGGAGATGGGCAGCGCCACCACCACGTCCACCGCCAGCCAGAACCCCTGCCAGGACCCGTGCACCGGCGGCACCAGGCCGTGGCGTGCCACCTGGAAGAACAGGTAGGCGGTGCTAGCCAGGACCAGCCACACCGCGTACCGGCGGAGCGTGCGCACGAAGCCGAGCGGGTAGAGCGCCAGCGCGGTGGCCGAGGCGCCCGCCGCCAGGACGAAGGCCGGGCGCGGAACGCCGGAGACGATCTTGGAGGCCCCCTCGGCGATGACGAAGATCTCCACCGCCGCCCAGCCGACGCACTGCGCCACGTTGAGCGCGGTGGGCACCCAGGAGCCGCGGAGCCCCAGCAGGCCGCGCAGGATCACCATGGCCGGCGCGCCGGTCTCGGCGCCGGGGACGGCCGAGAGCGCGAGCAGCGTCGAGCCGAGCGCGGTCCCGAAGACGATGGCCACGACCGCGGCCCCGAGCGTGAGGGGCGGCAGCTCGGGGACCGGATGCAGCACGAACACCGCCGCGACAGGGATGGTGAGGGTGATGCCGAGGTTCCCCCACAGGGCGACCTGATCCCAGAAGCCCAGCGGTCGCGGTGGGTCATCGAGCAGCGTGACCGGCGCCTCGGTGGAGGCGAAGCTGATGGGGTCGGCCGTGGACATCCATCCTCCCTACGCCGGCATTACCCGACAGGTTCGTGCGGTCGGCGGCGGCGCCGCCCTCTCAGCCCGTGAATCGAGCTCCCGCGTATGGTGAGAGACACATACGCTCCCCTGCCTCCGGAGGGAAGCCCCTCGATCGCACCCGCGCGAGGCGGGTGCGGCGAAGGCGCGATCGTCGGCACGACCGACCGCCATCTCCGGCGGGGTTCTGAGGTACTCTGTCGTCGGCGGAGGCGCTCCCGGTCCGGATCGGGGCCGGCGGCCCCGATCCGAGCGCATGCCAGAGGGCGAACACACCATCATCGGGAGGATCCCGCGGGAGCGGCTCAACCAGATCGCCTCCCGCAAGCTCTCGGCCATGGGCGTGGCCGTCCGGCTGGGGCCGGATCGCGAGACCCTGGAGGGCGAGCTGGTCTTCAGCGGGCGGGTGGTCCATCCCGCCACGGGCCAGTCCATCGCCCGGGCCCGCTTCCTGGTCGACGGGCACGACCGGCTGCGCTTCCCGGAGGCGCCGCTCTCCTCGCTGGGCGCGGTGAACTTCTACGAGCACGACCGGGTGGCCAGCCTGGAGCAGGCCCTGGCCATCGGCCTGGCCCGCCGGGGCGCGGCCCTGCAGGACGTGGCTGCCCGGATGAGGGCGCTGCGGCTCGAGGCCGCGGTGGATCCGGAGCGGCTGGCGGTGCGCGCCGTCCTCAAGACCGCCACCCACGCCTTCGAGATCCTGGGCACGCCCGAGGGGGTACGGGTCTCCCGGGTCGCGCCGGTGGGGGGCAGGCCCTTCGAGGTGGCGGCCGACTTCCCGCCGCTGTCGCTGGCCGAGCACGCCTCGGTCACCGACCTGGAGATCTTCCTGGTGAACGGCGTGCCGCGCATGTCCGGCCCGGCTGCCACCCCGCCGCGGCCGGTGCAGCCGCCGCCCGGCGGCGGCGAGCTGCGGGCCATGCCGCCCCCGCGCAACGCCGCCACCCTCGGTGCGCTGGTGGCGGCCTTCGGACCGGAGTCGATCCTGGCCCCCAATGTCGCGGTGGAGCTGGTGCAGGAGTTCGAGGCGTCCAACACCCGCTACCGCTTCGTGGCCACCCGCGAGATGGGGACGAGCTTCCGCGGCCGGGTCATCGGCCCGAGCGGCGACGTCTGGGCCGATCGGTTCGAGCTGGAGGGCTTCCCCGGGGTCCAGCGGGTGGTGGCGCTGGCGCTGGAGCTCCCCGAGGACCGGGCCGCCGGGGCAGGGGCGGCGCCGGCGGGCGAGGAGGTGCCGGGCCACCTGCTCCCCCACGCCGGCGAGGTGTGGGTGATGAACGTGGTGGTGGAGGAGTCCGGCCAGGACGAGGTCCGCTACGTGGGGACCGACATCGACGGCCGTCCCTACGGAGCGGCCCGGGTGCTCAAGCGCGCCGACTTCGAGGCGGTCTTCACCCGCGAGCGTGGCGGTTGGTGCCTGCTCGTCCACATCGACCAGCTCCAGGACGGGAACGTCATCTACCGGCAGCTCGACCGGAACCGGCAGCCCATCGGCGCGCCGCGCCGCATGGCCACCGCCATCCTGGTCGCCAACTTCGTGCCGGAGGCCGCCGCCTACTGAGGCGGCGGATCGGCGTGCCGAGGGTAGGGTGATGAGCGAGGAGCAGGCGGCGCCAGCCCCGGGTCCTTCGTGCCAGGGCGACGCGGTGGCCGAGCTGGAGGGGCGGCTGGGGCTGCGGCTCGCCGACCGCGAGACCGCCCTGGCCGCCCTGACCCACAAGTCCTACGTGAACGAGCACCGCGAGGTGGCCCGCCTGGTCGACAACGAGCGGCTGGAGTTCCTGGGCGACGCGGTCATCGACCTGGCGGTCTCGCACCGCCTCATGGAACGCTTCCCGGGCGCCCGGGAGGGCGAGCTGTCCAAGATGCGCGCCGCGGTGGTGGACGAGCCCGGGCTGTGCGCCATGGCCCGGGCCCTGGACCTCGGCCAGCTGCTACGGCTGGGGCGGGGAGAGGAGCTGACCGGCGGGCGCCAGAAGGCATCGCTGCTCGCGGACGCCATGGAGGCGGTGGTGGCGGCGGTGTTCCTCGAGGCCGGGCTGGGGCCGGTGCTGGGCATCGTGGACCGGTTCCTGGGGGAGGCCTTCGCCCGGGCCAGCGCCGGGACGCTCGACCGCGACTTCAAGACCCAGCTCCAGGAGCTGGCGCAGAGCCGGTTCCGCTCCACCCCGCGCTACAAGGTGGTGGCCGAGCAGGGGCCGGACCACTCCAAGACCTTCGAGGTCGAGACCGACCTGCGCGGCGAGGTGCTGGGCCGGGGGACCGGCCGCTCCAAGAAGGACGCCGAGCAGGCCGCGGCCAAGATCGCCCTGGAGGCCCTGGCGCGGCGGCCCGCCGGGGCGGGCGCGCCCGGGGAGGGGCTCCCCGGCGCGGAAACCGCCCCGGGCCCGGAGGCCCCGGCCTCCCCCCTGCCGCCGGAGGCCATCGCCGCCCCGCCCCCCTCGGCCGATGGGGCGACGCCGGAGCCCGCGCCCAGCCCGCCGCCAGCCAGGAAGGCGCGGACTGCCCGCACCCGCAGGAAGGCCACCCCGAAGCCGGCGCGCCGCAAGGCCCCTAGGCCCCGCCGGCAGGGCGGCGCGCGAGGGCGAGGTGGCCGCCCCGCAGCGCGAGCCCGTCCGCGCGCCCGGAGAGGTAGCGGGCCGTGAGCACGGCCGCGTTCGCGATCTCCAGGACCTTGAGGCCGGCGCTGCAGAGCAGGCCCTCCACCTCGCCTGGCTCGAGCGTGCTGCGGAGCGGCTCGCCGGCCGATTCCACCCGGGCGGCGAAGGCCGCCCGGCTGGCGTCGGCCGCGGGCGCGGCGAAGTCGAAGGCGAGCTCGCTGCCCGCCGGGAGATCCCGGGCGACGCCCCCGAGAACCCCGGCGATGGCCTCGCGCGAGAGGTAGGGCGTCACCCCCAGCCAGGCGACGAAGGCCGGCGCCGAGCGCGCCAGGCCGGCGCGGGCCAGCGCTTCCCACGGGGCCTCCCGCTCCAGGT
>Ga0335069_10003345_pt1 | contig 24286 bp, 19 predicted proteins | sample Lox_Sample_11_FD_206714 | JGI IMG/M metagenome (GOLD analysis project Ga0335069, IMG submission 206714) | Soil microbial communities from Loxahatchee National Wildlife Refuge, Florida, United States - Lox_Sample_1.1 | ecosystem: Environmental > Terrestrial > Soil > Wetlands | place: USA... | reverse complement strand
GCGCTGATTCCTAAAAATGGACTTGAGATGACGTACAAAGATTTCATCACCGCGCGCTCGCACCTTCTTGCCTCGAAGGCAAACGAACTGCTTGTGGGGCAGGTGGCCCACTCACCGATCCAGCCACCCGCCTGAGCTTCGCAAATAGATGAGTCTGTGCCCCATTCATCGCAGCTTTATCGCGATGAGTGGGCCGCGAGTTCTTGCCGTCCACTCCGACTCGATCTCAACCACTCCTCGGATTCCGGTCGCGTAGTGGTTGAAGCTGCTCCATCGGTACTGCTCGGGCGACCTTGCCCTAAGACCCGCTCATCGCGATAAAGCCGCCGACCCAGAGGGTACCCCGACGGGGCACAGCTCCCAATGCCAGGACGAGTGGGCCATCTGCCCTGCCCCAGCTCTCCCAAAAAAATAATTTGCTTCTGCTGTCGATTTTCCGTCTCCCCAACGACTATAGGACAAAAGAACGATGCGCTACGCTTCCTCCAGTGAACAGGAAACGAGTCATCGGGAACAAACCGCCGAAAACAAGGAGAACGAGTCATGCCACAGTATCTGGTTGCTAACTACCTCCCGGACGACTTCGACCCGTACACCGTAACCGAAGCGATGATCGAGCAGATCCATGCGGTCAACCGCGAACTGATTGCTGCCGGCGTAAGGAAGTTCGCCTGCGGCATTGCTCCACCCGCCAACGCCAGGACGCTGCGGGTCCAGCCGGACGGCAAGGTCCTCGTCACCGACGGACCGTACACCGAGACCAAGGAGCACATGGGCGGATTTTGGATACTGGAATGCGCCGATATGGACGAGGCGCTCGCGTGGGCGCGCAAGGGCGCCATCTTCTGCGATGCGGTGGGCGAGGTGCGCGAGCTTCTTTTCTATCCGGCCCCGGAACAAGAGCCCGGCGAAAGCAGGTAAACCACCTGGCCGCTGCGGCCTCGGAACACACGCCTTGACCAGGGGATCAACGAGCCGGCGCAACGCTCTGCTGCCGGCTCCGCCAATCCGCTATGAGGAGAAGAACAATGAAATACATCTGTTTCGGCTACTACGACAAAGGCCAATTCGACGCGATGACTGAGAGCGAGCGAAACGCCATGTTCGATGCATGCTTTGAATATGACGACCATCTTCGCGCCCACGGGCACTGGGGCGGTGGCGAGGCGCTTCAGGGTCCGGAAACTGCCTTGACCCTCTCCCGGAAGAACGGCAAGGTGTCTACGGCCGACGGCCCCTATGCCGAAACCAAGGAACTACTCGGCGGCATTCTCATCCTTGAAGCGCGGGATATGAATCATGCTGTCGAGCTCATCGGCCGGCATCCGGCGCTGACGTATGGAAACATCTTCGAGATTCGGCCGGCAGGGGACATGAGCGAAATCATCAAGGCAAGCGAGCAGCGGCGGAGACAGGCCGTCACCCCCTGAAGACGGTTCCAGTCTGTCACGGATCGAATCGACAAAGCGCTGGCACGCGCAAAGAAAGCCGCGGCCGGCGCTGGAGCGATCTTCCCAGAGCGCGACCTGTCATCTGTTGCCAACAGGGCAAAGCGCTTCCTTTCGGGTAGTAGACGATGAGCGGATTGTGCGTGCCGCCTTCACTGTTCGCACCCTGATTCCGGTACTTGAAAGGAGTGTTTGCCGCCTGTGCCCAGGCAGGCGGGTAATTCCTGTTGGTGGCGGCGCGTGTGCCCATGTCTACAATCAGGAAATGGCTTTCCGACCTGGAGTCCTGGTTCCTTCTATGCGAGGACCATCCGTCGCTCTCTTAGGCGCGATCTGCCTGCCGCTCGTCGCGTTTGTGCAGGTGCCTGCCGATTCGCTTGCCCAGGCAGCCGGGGCCAGCGGACAAGGTCCCTTGACCCTGCAGCAGGCAATCGCAACGGCAAGCGCCAATTATCCGGCGATCAAGGCATCGCAGGCGCAACAGCAAGCCGCTCAGGGAGCCATCGCGGTGGCGAAGACCGCCTATCTGCCGCACTCCGACATTCTGTGGCAAACCAATCGGGCCACCGCGAATAACATCCTCGGATTACTTCTGCCGCAAGCTGTGATCCCCAGTGTCACCGGGACCGTTCTTCCGGCCGATACAACGCGAAGCGCGTGGAATAGTGCCGGTGGCGCGCTCGTGAACTGGCAGCCCTTTGATTTTGGAGCCCGTGGAGCAAAGGTAGAATACGCGCAACACGGAGACGAGGCCGCCAAACAGGCGTCGCTGCTGACTCAACTGCAGGTGAGTGCAAACGCCGGCAGCGCGTTCTTCGATCTTGCCGCCGCGGAACAGCTGGTAACCGTGGCTAAAGCGAATGTTGAGCGTCTCGAGGCCTTCGACAAAGCCGTTCATGTCCTGATTGACAACACACTGCGCCCCGCGGCAGACGCATCGCAGGCCGACGCGCAACTGGCGCTTGCGCGCAACCAGCTCATTCAAATCGAGACTCAGGTGGCAGTCAAACGCGCGGCGCTCTCTGCATATCTGCAGACGAAACCGGGGCAAGCCGAGATCGATCCATCCGCTCTTCTGCAATCCCTGCCGGCGATGGATCTCGTCGTTGCCAGGGCGGCGAGCCACCCCTTTGTGCTTGAAGAGCATGCGCTGACCCTGCAGCAGAAAGCCCAGGCGCGATTCCTCGATCGAACCTACGTTCCCGTATTCAGCACCTCGGGAGTGGTATTCGGAAGAGGGGCCGGAACCAATACAAGTGGATCGTTCCCCGGTGGTACTGCCGGGTTGGCGCCCGACACGCTGAATTGGGGAGTTGGGGTGCAGGTCTCCTTCTCGGCCTTCGAATTCTTCAATCTTCGCGATCAGAAACGAGTACAGGAAGCCAATGTGCGGGCCGAACAGGCGCGTTTCGATCAGGCCATCAGCGATGTCAACACGGCACTGGAGCAGGCACAGGCCACTCTCGCCGGAGCGCGCAAACTGGCCGCCAACACGCCAATCGAATTGACCGCGGCGCAAGCCAGCGAAAAGCAGCAACAAGCCAGATACCGTTCCGGCCTGGCTACGGTCGTCGATGTCGCGGCAGCGGAGGGAGTCCTCGCACAGGCGGAAGGCGATGATGCCATTGCGCGCCTGGGAGTCTGGCGCGCCGAACTTGGAGTCGCCGTTGCGCAAGGGGATCTACAGCCATTCTTGCAACTGCTGGAAAGCCAGGCGAAAGGAAAGTAGCGCTCATGTGGCTAATTCGAATCGCTCTTCGCCGCCCCATCACCATCATCGTTCTGGTTGTCGCTCTCGGCTTCTCGTTCGTGCTGGCCATCCTGCGCACGCGCGTTGATATCTTCCCTAACCTCGATCTGCCGGTCATCTATGTAGCTCAGCCGTATGGTGGCATGAGTCCGCAGCAGATGGAGGGATTCGTCTCTTACTACTACGAGTACCACTTCCTCTATATCAACGGCATTCAGAGCGTAGAGGCAAAGTCCATCCAGGGCAGCGCTTTGCTCCGGCTCAAGTTTCACCCCGGAACCAACATGAGCGAGGCGCTCGCGCAGACCATCTCCTACGTCAATCGCGCACGTGCCTTCATGCCTCCCGGAACGGTCTCGCCCTTCGTGATTCGTTACGATGCCGGCGCACTTCCCGTGGGATACATGGTCTTTTCAAGCCCATCTCGAACACTCGGTGAGATCCAGGACCTGGCGCTGAATCGAGTGCGTCCCGTCTTCGCGACTTTGCCCGGAGTATCGTCTCCGCCACCCTTCGGCGGCAACCAGAGAACCATCGTCATCAGCGTCGATCCGCAAAAGCTCCAGGCGTATGGAATGTCGCCTGAGAATGTGGTCCAGGCGTTGACGAACGGCAACAGCATTCAGCCTGCCGGCAATGCAGACATCGGAACAACGCATACCTTGGTGACCACGGACTCCACCGTAACCCAGATCGGCGATCTGCTTGGCATTCCGCTCAAACTCGGTGCGGGGGCGTCGGTTTATATCCGCGATGTAGGCAGCGTGTCTGACTCCTCCGATCTCCTGGCTGGATACGCCCTGCTGAATGGAAAGCGCACCATCTACATTCCGGTCACAAAGAGGCCCGATGCGTCGACGCTGACTGTGGTGCAGGAGGTTCGGCAAAACCTGGCGCGCTTCCAATCGCTTGTTCCCGAAGATATCAAGATTACATACGAGTTTGATCAGTCCGCCTATGTCCGCAGTGCTCTCATGTCCGTGCTGAGAGAAGCCATCATGGGCGCCCTGCTCACCGGCCTCACCCTGCTGCTTTTTCTGCGCGACTGGCGGTCTTCGCTCATCGTTGTCATCACCATTCCGTTCGCGCTCCTGACTGCGGTGGTTCTGTTGAGACTGACAGGGCAGACGATCAACATCATGACGCTCGGCGGACTTGCGCTGTCGGTCGGTGTTCTCGTCGATGAAGGCACCGTTCTTCTCGAAAACATCCACGTCCACCTGGATAACGGAGAGAACACAGCGCGAGCTGTTCTCCTGGCAAGCCGCGAGGTCGCCGTTCCGCGATTTCTCGCCATGCTCTGCGTGCTTGCAGTCTTTATTCCTTCCTTCTTTATGACCGGGCCGGCTCAGTCCCTGTTCCTTCCCCTGTCGCTTGCGGTCGGATTTGCGATGGGCGCATCCTACCTCCTTTCCAGTTCCCTCGTTCCAGTCCTGGCCAATTGGATGTTGAAGGCGAAGTCCGAAGACGAAAGGGTCAAACCGTATACGGAAGGCAGCTTTGATCGGTTTCGTCACCGCTTCGAGCACGCCCTCCCGAAGGCGATGAGCGTTCCCTGGCTCTTGCTGAGTGCCTACGCTGTTCTCGCGCTCATCGTCCTTCTCTTCATCACGCCGCACATCGCCGAGGAGATCTTCCCCTCCGCGGCGTCCACGCAGTTCCGGCTTCGCATCGACGCACCGGATGGAACTCGCGTGGCCGTAACCGAGGATCTCGTCAAGCGCGTGCTTGCATCCATTCGCGAGACCGCCGGGGAAAAGAACCTCGACCTCAGCCTTGGTTACGTTGGAACACAGGGCTCCTCCTATCCAATCAACACCGTGTTTCTCTGGACGAGCGGCCCGCACCAGGCGATCATCAACGTCGCTCTCAAACCCGGCAGCACGCTCAAGCTCGCGGACCTTGAGGAACAACTGCGGAGCAAGCTGCGGCGGCAGTTCCCCGAAACAGGGTTCTCATTCGATCCTGGCGATCTCGTCAGCCAGGTGCTTAGCTTTGGCTCCTCGTCATTGGCGGAAGTGACGATCGCTGGGCCGCAGTATGCCGATGTCGCGAGCTTTGCGGAACGTGTCCGTCAAAAGCTCGCTGCCGCGCCCGAACTGCGAGACCTCGAATACGAGGAGCCACTGCACTATCCGGCCGTCGATATCAAGGTCAACCGCGCCATGGCAGGTCAACTGGGGACAACAGCCAATGCCGTCGGCTCCGCCGTGGTCTCCGCGACGGCCTCCAGCCGCTTCGTCGCCCCGAGTTATTGGCGTGATCCGCGGTCGGGCGTCAGCTACCAGGTTCAGGTGCAGGTTCCCCAGGCCAGGATGACATCGCTGGGAGATATCGGGAACATCCCCGTCGGAAGCGCGACAGGGGCACAGCCTCTTGTCGGCCAGGTTGCCGACCTGCGATCCACTACCGTCCCCGGAGAACTGGATCGTATCAATGGACAGTGGATGCTGGCACTCTCGGCGAACCTTGGCGGCCGCGATCTTCGCAAGGCGAATAACGCCATCGAGAAAGCCATCGCGGATGCAGGCAATCCCCCGCGCGGCGTCAAGACAGAGGTTCGGGGACAGGTGAGCGCTCTGCAGCAGATCTTCGCTGAACTTGCCATTGGCCTGTTGGCCGCAATTGGGGTCATTCTCCTGGTGCTCACTGCGAACTTCCAGTCTCTCAGGCTGGCGCTGGTTGTTCTCTCCACGGCCCCCGCAGTCCTGTCCGGTTCTGTGCTCATCCTGGTCCTCACCGGAACCACTCTGAATCTGGAGAGTTTCATGGGAACCATCATGGCGATTGGTGTGGCCGTCGCGAATGCAATTCTGCTGGTCACATTTGCAGAACAGAATCGCCTCAAGGGCATGAGCGCCCCGGAGGCCGCACGCGCTGCGGCGGCCGAGCGCCTTCGCCCGGTTTTGATGACCAGCCTGGCAATGATTGCCGGCACGATCCCAATGGCGCTGGCTTTCGGTGAGGGGAGTGAAGGAACGGCGCCGCTGGGCCGCGCGGTCATCGGCGGCCTCTCCGTCGCCACCGTCGCAACGCTCTTCCTCCTCCCCATGGTCTTCGGCCTGGCCCAGCGCAATGCATCGACGGGTTCGCGCTCGCTGGACCCGGAGGATCCCAACAGTCCATGCTTCCAAACGTCCTCGGAGGTTGTGCAATGAAAGGCCTGCTGCTCCTTCCTGTTGCATTGATGCTGATGGTATCGGGGTGTGACTCCTCCTCCCCGGAAAAGAGCGCTGCCGCCACGGCGGCTTCGGGCCCGGGCGCACCCGCCTCGGTCAGTACTGTCAAGGTTGTGTCCAGGAAGCTGGAGACGACGCTTGCTTTGCCCGCAGAACTCACGCCCTATCAGCAGGTCGACATTTATCCAAAGGTGACAGGCTTTGTGGAGACAGTGGCTGTCGATCGCGGATCGCGTGTGCACCGCGGACAGTTTCTGGTGAAACTCACCGCCCCGGAACTCCTGAGCCAGCGATCCCAGGCGGAGGCCGCGGTCCGGGCGGCCCAGTCGCAGCTTGCCACGGCACAGGCGAAGCTGGCTGCCGACAACGGCACCTATCTCCACATGGTGAATGCCGCAAAGACGCCAGGTGTAATCGCGGAAAACGATGTGCTCGTTGCTGAACAGGGCGTCTCTGCGGACAAAGGGCTGGTCGACGCGGCGGAGCAGAATATAGCAGCGGCCAGGGAGGCCCTGCGGACCGTTAGTCAAACGGAGTCCTATCTCACCATCACCGCGCCCTTCGACGGCATTGTCACAACACGCAATCTACATCCCGGCGCACTCATTGGTCCTGCCTCCGGGGCAGGAGGATCGCAACCCATTCTTCAGATCGTGGACGATCGGCATCTCCGTCTGGTTGTCTCCATCCCTGAAGCGCAAATCGGAGATATCAGGAACGGGCAACTCGTCTCCTTCACCGTTCCCTCCTATCCGGGTCAAACGTTCAAAGCGCCCATTGAGCGCATCTCCCGCCAAGTGGACCAAAAGTCCCGCACCATGCCCGTGGAACTCGATGTTAAGAATCCCGGCGGGCGCTTGGCGCCGGGCAGCTTCACCAATGTGTCATGGCCTCTCGAACGGGGTTATAACACGCTCATTGTTCCTGTAACTGCAGTCACGAGCGATCAGCAGCATACGTTCGCGATTCGCGTGCGGAATGGCAAGGCTGAGTGGATCACTGTCCAGACGGGACAAACCGTCAACGGCAATATCGAAGTCTTCGGTGATCTGAGTGCCGGCGATGAGGTCGTGAAAACCGCAACGGATGCCATCCACTCGGGAGATTCCGTTCGAGTTCAGAATGAAGCTTCTCCGTCCAGGTGAGTGGCTCAGAGCCAGGGAGTCTCCGGAATCTGCTCCGGCTTCCTGTGAGTAACTCCATAAGTCATTCGGCCCAATCAGAAGCGCGTGCTTCTTACACTGCAACCTGGGGCGCGCGGCGGCGCCGCAGAGGCCAGCGGTGACGCAGCGTTTGAATCAATGCCACCGCGGCGAAGACGCACACCAGGGCAAACAAAACAGCCAACCCGAACCGCCAGCCCAATGCGGTCACCTTTTCCCACTGGCTCCTGAACATGTACCCGGCCGTGATGTAGCTACCGGCCCAGGCGGCGGATGCGACAACGTCAAACAACAGAAATCGAATCCACGTCACCCCTGAAATTCCGGCCCAGGGCGAAACCAGATTGGGACCGGGGAGGAACTTCGCTATCAACAGCGCCCCCAGCCCACAGCGATTCAGGGCCGCCAGCCTCAGGCGGATGCGGTCAAGCGTTCCGAGGGGCTTATCCATGCGCTTGTGCAGGATGCTGTTACGGCGCCGGCGTCCCACTTCGTACCAGGAGGAATCGGCCAACAGGCAGGCAAGCATTGAGAGGCCGATCATCACCAGCAGATTCATGCGGCCGAGGCTGGCCAGCCATCCGGCCGCAACCAGGAGTGGAACGCAGGGCACCGGCAGCCCCGCCTGCTCGGCCAGCACCGCGATAAACAGCACGATGGGTCCATGCTGAACAAGGAACTGGATGGCCAGTTTCATGACTCTCTCCTGCCCGGTCGTTCGCGCGCGATTTCGTTGGTTGCCGAAGCAGGTTGTTCCGAGCTGTCCGCAACTTGCTGCATGGCGCGTATCCGCGCATCGCGTACTTTCTGCCGCGGGATCTCCAGGAGTGCCGCACAGTCCTGTTCGGAGTACCTTTCGAGTACCGACAGCACATAGACAAAGCGCTCAAGGTCGTCAAGCCGGAGGATGCCTTCAAACTGAACATCCGGCGACGAAGTTGGCGACGAGCCCCGCACGTCCTGCGGATCGAAAGCGCCGGGCTTCCTCATTGCCGAGCCGGTAGTTGGCGCCACCATGCGTATCGCATTGCGGATAATGACGCGTCGCGCCCAGGAACGTGCCCACTCCTGGAAAACCTCGTTGCCGTTCACGCAGTCATCCAGACCGGCCACGAAACATAGCTCCGCCATCTCGTGATTGCCCGTCAGAAGGAAGGAAAGCAGGTACAGATCGTTGACATGTTCCGAAAACAACGCGCGAAAATCTTCCGCTGTCGAATACTCGCTCTTGGCATCTGCGGCAACCTCAGGTTCTTCCATACAACTCATCGCCATTCTCTTCGCCCTCTCCTCCGAACTGTGACTGCCGAGTTCGCAAGGGTCCACTCCCCCTCACGCATCGCAATTCAGGGGCCAACTGGACTCATCGCTTCGATGAGCCCGTAAGTCTTTGAATGCGAGGCGTAGCATGGATGCCGCATGATCGCGAGAAACCCGGAATGTCGAAAACGTCGACGCCAATTCCGACACTCGCCGGCAGCTTGCGACTCTGATGCGCCTCATGCCGTCGCAGCCTCAGTGTTGATTCTTGGCTGCTGGCGTAAGTCTGCGCAGGATAAACTCCTGCGCAAGGGCACTGACCATGCGCTCGGCTGTCCCGATGGCAAAGCCCCCAAACATCAGGCCTACGCCGCGGTTCGAATCTGGATAGTAGGCGTTCGACAGGGCGCTTGATGCCAGATTGCCTCCCAGGCTTGAGTAGTTCGGCTGCCATCGTCCGTTGTCTCCCTTGCATATGAAGGGGAAGGAAAGCGCGTGAATTGTGCGCGACTTCGTCGTGCCCGTTCCCTGGTAGTAGTACCGCGGGTCCTGGTGCAAAAGCGATGGAAGGATGGCGCCGCCGATCAGGATGTCGGAGAGTCCGTCCGCGGCAATTGCGCCTACGCGTTGACCGTACCCCTTCATTCCTTGAACGAAGTCGGGGGTGTTGGCCGCCTGGTCGATTCCAGCCATGAAGGCCACGCCCCCCCAGGTTACCGGATCAAGGGAAACCTTCATGGCAAGTTCGAACTTCAGCTTCGTCGTCAGCGGCACGGGATTCCGATCGTACACAACGTAGAAATTCGGGATGAACCCCAGAACACGCTGATGTTCTTCGATCTTGACCTGCTCCAAGGCAATCTCCTCCCGGGACACCGTCACAGTCACCGAAGTCACGCCTCCGGCGATTGGCAGCGCACTGCCCGTCAGAAGATAGAACTGCCCCGGACTGAGGGTGACCGAAGATGTCCAGTCGACAAACCCGTTGGCGCTGATCTTGACTTGATACGGGATTCCCGGCTTGAGATCGTCGAATGAAAACATCCCATTGTCATTGGCGACGGTGGTGTGACGATCTTCGCGGTCAGGCCCTTCAACAACCACATCGGCGCCAGGAATCAGGTCCCCGTCGACATCGGTCACAGTACCGCTGATGTGGGCGGGCTGAGCGTCCGGGGCGTCAGTCGCCCCGCCGCTCAAGGCGATTTCGGCCTGTCCCGTCCCGGGCTGCGAATCCGTCTTGCTCTTCGCGGCAGTATTCTGCTGGCCCGTAGCTCCATTCAACGCCGATTGCGCTTGAGGCTCTTCGGGTAACTCCCCCAGCATTTTCACTGCTGTTTTGTCGAGTGGCGCCTGTGCCCGCGAGGGGACTGGAACGACCAACTGTGCCATACAAAATACCAGAACTGCAGAAAGGAAAATATCGCCTGAGCGCATCGGTTCTCCATTGGTAAGACGGCATTAGTCCGGATGGCTCGCAGGGCTGCACAGGAAATAGCGAAGCAGCCAGGGTGCCTGGGCGCATCTTCGTGTGAACCAGTCCGAGCGCGCGGCTTCGGAGGAGACGTCCCCTCACGCGTGGCATGCCTGATCGCTGAGAGAGAGTGTGAACGACCCAACGAACGACGCCAATGTGCCGCTCCGATCGTAGAACCCGTCTACAGGTTAGATATCGTTTTCGATGCCTCGGATTCGTCCTGTGGATGAAACAAACGAGCGCAGGCTGTTCAGGCCGCCGCGCCGCGCTGGCCGAGAGATTACCTGAAGTTCTCGCCTTCGATTCGCATCGATAGAACCCGCACTTCCCTCTGCTGTCATCCTGCTGCCTATACCGCTGTCAATAAATCGACGGTTTCAACTCTTGACGCGTGTGACCCGTCCTCCACACGTGAAAATCATTGACTTGCGCCGTCCGCCGATTTGGTACGTCCCGTGCTCTCTGCACCGCAGTGTAAGTATCGCGACATCTCATTCGGCATACGTCAGAGGCCGCTGTCATGGTGGGATTCCGGTTGGGTACTGAGTTCAACCCAACCACACTGGCGTGCTTCCCCAGGGTCCGGTCGTAAAATCGAATTGTCTTATGAAGTTCGTGAATCGGTACCGGACTCGGTTCGGGCCTGCGCATCATCAGCGCCGTTGCACACGCGTTCTCGTTGCGAAGATTCGCGCTGGGCTCACCAGCCACCCCGGATGGATAGGATCGCCGGACCCGAACGGCGCACAGGAATCCGCAGAGCGGAACGCCTGGACTGGACAGACGCCCACGGAAAGGAACCCACGATAGGCACGATGCGCCTTTACCTCAAATCCAATCTCTTTCCCGCATTGTTGCTCCTCGTTCTAGGGGGCACGGCGCCGTCGTATCTGCTTGGACAATGTGCGGGAATCGCCACCACTCCCAGCGCCGCCGCCGATTGTGCGGCCCATTCCGTCCCCCAGGATCGGGTCGCCACAATCGATCCGAACCATCCATATACGCTGGCCGAGTTGATCGACATCGCGGAGCGGAATAACCCCCGCACCCGCATCCTGTGGGAGCAGGCCAAGCAACGGGCCGACGCGCTGGGAATCGAGAAAAGCGCTTACTACCCCGTGCTCGCCGGCATCGCCGCCTTCGGCGATCTGCGGGCAATCTTGCCCTTTCCCGAGCCCCTCGCCCCTCGCGGATACACCATGGTCGAGCTGCCGTTTGTGCAGCCGCAGATCACGCTGCAGTATCTGATCTTCGATTTCGGCAAGCGCGAAGGCAGAGTCGACGAGGCGGCCGCCCGGAAGATTGCCGCCGGCGCCGGCTTCATCGCCACCAATCAACAGGTCGCCTTCCGCACCGCCTCTTCCTACTACAGCCTGCTCACCGCCCAGGAACGGCTGGAAGCCGCAAGGGAGACACTCAAGACCGCGCAAACCACCCAGGATGCCGCGGAAGATCGCATGAACAACGGGCGCGCCACCATGCCCGACGTTCTGAACGCCCGCGCGGAGACGGCGCAGGCCCTCTTCGACCTCGAATCGGCGGACGGCGATGAAAAGGTCGCGCGCGTCGCCCTCACTGAAGCCGTCGGCGCCGAGCCTTCGCCCAACATTCTCATCGATGGTCAGAAAGATACGCCGCCGCCCCAGTCCCTCAACCTCTCCATCGAGTCCCTCATCGATCGCGCCATGGCCAGCCGCCCTGACCTGCAGGCCCAGGCCGCGGAGATCCGTGCCTCCGATGATGCCATCCGCCAGGCCAGGGCCCTCTACCGTCCTCAGATCGGCCTCAACGCCTCGGGTGCGCAAACCAGCATCTGGCCCACCGCGGATTATGGCAAGTTGGGCCAGGCCAGTGAACCCACCTGGTCCGTTGCCCTGGGCGTCGAATGGCGCCTCTGGGATGGCGGCGCCAGAAAGAATGCCCTGGCCATTGCCCAGTCCAGGCGGCGCCAGGCCCAGGACGAGTTGACCGAGTTGCGCGACCAGACCACTCGCCAGGTGTGGACCGCTTACATTTCCTTTCGCTCCGGAGTGAGAAAACAGCAGGCCGCGGAGGCTCTGCTCGATTCCGCAAGCACTTCCTACTCCGCTTCTCTTGACGCTTACCAGTACGGCGTTAAAAACCTGGTCGATGTGCTCACCGCAGAAAAACAATTGGCCCAGGCCCGCCTGTCCAGCGTCTCTGCACGGTCCCAGTTGTTCCTCGAGGCAGTCGACCTGGAGTTTGTCACCGGCAACCTGCTTCGCAACCAGCCCCCGGCGGCAACGCCGCAAAATGTGGATGGCCAGAAATGAAGACGACGACTCCGCGAAGTTTCGTGTGCTTCGCCGCCTGCCTGTTCCTCTCCGCGTGTGGCCGAGCACCCGCGATCAACATCATCGGCTCCTTTCTTCCTGCCTGGATGGTCTGCCTGACCGCGGGCGTGATCCTCGCGTTCGTGGCCCGCGCCATCCTGGTACGCTTCCGCCTGGAGACAGAAGTAGGTCCGCTGGCGCTCTTCTACCCCTGCGTCGTCGTTCTTATGACGTGCCTGCTTTGGCTGATCTTCTTCCGGTGAGGACAAGCAAATGGAACCTGTAACTGAAATCTTTGACCGCAGGAGATGGGGCCGGAGGATCGGTATCGGCGTTGCCGTCGCCTCGGTTCTCGCACTGTTGCTGGTGATTCTCAAAACTGACTTCAATCCGCGCACCGACGACGCCAGCGTTCGCGCCAACTTCATTCAGATCGCTCCCGATGTCGCCGGACGCCTGGTGGAGCTTCCCGTGAAGGACAACTCCTTTGTAAAAAAGGGATCGCTGCTCTTCGTCATTGATCCCCGCCCCTACGAATACGCGCTGCAACAGGCGCTCGCGGACCAGGCGCTCCTCGAAGAACAGATCATTGACGAGCGGCGCAGGATTGCGGCGCAACACAATGCGGAAGACGCGGCCCGCGCCGGCCTTCATATCAGCAAAACCGGAATCAAGACCGCCAGCAGCAACGTCGACCTTGCCAGGGCTACCGTCACGCGAGCGCAAGCTGCGGCCGCGGCGGCCGAAGCCCAGCTCAAGTACGCCACCAATGACCGCGACCGCATTGAGCCTCTCCTCAAAAAGAAATACGTGACCGTCGACCAGGTCGATCAGGCCAACACAGCCGTCCACGTGGCGCAGGGAAACTTCGATGCCGCAGAGGCCGCGCTGGCGCAGGCACAGGCCCAGTACAGCGAAGCCGTCCTGCGCCAGGATCAGGCGGATGCGGCCGCGTTGGAATCCGCCGCCCGCGTAGACCAGGCCGGGCATGCCGTGGACAGAATCGAGACGCTGATCGCGCAGCGTCCCGCCAAGGCCGCCCGCGTCCTCAATGCCCGCCTCGATCTCGAGTACTGCCGCGTGGTCGCCCCCTTCGACGCCTACGTCACCAACATGAATATCTCCGAAGGCGCCTACGCTCACCCCGGCAGCCCCATGTTCACCCTGATCGACACCCGCAACTGGTGGGTCATTGCCAACTACCGCGAAACCAAGCTCAAGAATATCCAGCTCGGCATGCATGTCGACGTCTATCTCATGGGTCACCCCGACCGCAAATTCAATGGCGTGGTGGAAAGCATAGGCTATGGCGTCTTCCCTGAGGATGGAGCGGTAAGCAACGGTTTGCCTAACATCGAGCGCACCTTGAACTGGGTCCACCTGTCCTCCAGGTTCCCGGTGCGTGTGCGTGTCCAGGATCCCGACCCCGCACTCTTCAGAATGGGTGAAACTGCGGCCACGGTAGTGAGATAGGGACACGATGGAAGAGCCCTCCACCTCGAGTTTCGCGTCGCCCCTTCCGCCCTTCGCCATGCCGTCGCCCGCCAATTCCCTGAAAGCCTGGGCGGGAAGAATGTGGCAGGACCTCAAGCCCACCCCCGGCCGCATGAGCAATACATTGCGCATGGTGCTTGCCGCCGTCATCACCCTGCTGGCGGTCCTCATTCTGCAGGTGCCGGCCTACGGCGCGCCGGCGGTGTACTTCGTCTTCTTTGTGGATCGGGAGAGCCCTGCCGTTTCTCTGCGCTCTCTGTTTCTGATGGTCCCCATTACAGCCGCCGTCGCAGTGGCGCTTGGAATCGTTATCTTCACCGACAATGACCCCATGGCCCGCGTTCTCGGCGTTGGCTTGGTGGGCTTCCTTGCCGGCTTGCTCATGATCGGGACCAGCCTGCCGGCACTGGGATCTACCTGGGCTTTTGTCTTTGTTTCGCTCATCGCCCTGTGGGAGAACCACGCGCCTGCGGACTTCCTGGTCAAAGTCTCCCTCTGGGCGATCAGCGCCTTCTCGATCCCCATTCTGTCCTCGATAGCGGTGGAATACCTCCTCGGTTCGCGCCACCCGGCGAAGCTCTTGTCCGAACAGCGCAAAATCCGCGCGCAGGCGTTCATTTCTATGTTTACGCTGTTTGCCGAGCAGGCCGGCCCCGAGAAACGAGCCGAGGCAGTCAGCATGGTCGGCCGTCTAGCCGCAACCGGTCAGGATGGAATGCAGGCCCTCTACAACAAGATCGTCGAGCGGAACCTTGACACTGGCTCATTGAGAATCGGCGCCCGGGTCCGCATTACGATGCTGGCCCAGTTAATGGATTCCGCTGCAGCCCTTGGCTCCGCGTCTTATGCCCATGACCCGGAGAGCCTTTTGCGCTACAGGCGGATCGCCGTCGAGGCGCAGGCAGCCCTCGATGACTCCGCCGATGCCGAGCCGCTGGCCCATGAATACCGAATGGGCCCCCATCCTTCGCTTCTCGATCGGGTGGAGGGAATCCTTCATGCCATCCGGTCCATGCCCACCGGCGCCGGCCCCGAGGATCAGCAACTGGTCGCCCTCCCGGCGAAAAAGGTGCCCATCCTTGTCGCGGGGGCATTCACCAACCGGGCGAACGTCGCATTCGCCCTGAAAATCAGCCTTTGCGCGACGATTTGCTACATCCTCTACCACGCCATCGACTATCCGGGCATCTCCACCTGCGTGATCACGGTATTCATTACCGGACTCAGCACCTCTGGCGCCATCAAGCAAAAATTCGTGTTCCGGCTTCTGGGCTCACTCATTGGAGGAACTCTCGGACTGCTGTCTGCGGCTTTCCTGTTCCCCAACATGGATTCGGTGACCTCGCTGGTAGTCCTCATCGCCGCCGTTGCGTTCATCGCAGGATGGTGGGCACAGGGAAGGCGCTTCGGCTATGTCGGCATGCAGATCGCCTTCTCCTTTTACCTGGTTGCGTTCGAAGGATTCTCGGCCCCCACTCAGCTCTCCCCGCCCCGTGACCGCTTGCTCGGCATCCTGCTCGCCCTCGTCGTCATGTGGTTCGTCTTCGACCAGATCTGGCCGGTGCGCACCGTAACCTCCATGCGCCGCGCCTTTGCCGTGATCCTTCGTAACGGAGCCGCGCTGTTCCGCCTTCCTGAGGGCGTTATGCCCCACGAGAGCGTATTGAACGAGGCCAGCGCGCTGCGCGACCAGGTGGGCAAGACCATCGCCGCCCTGCGAACCATGAACGATGCGGTCGAGTTCGAGTTCGGACCCGACCGCGAGTCGCAGATCGAGATGAGTCGCAGCATTCTGCGCGCCGCCCTCACCGCCGTCGCGCTCTTTTGGAACGAGTTGGTCTTTCTGCATCACAAGCGCGATCGCAAGCTCCTCGACGATCCGCGATTGGTTGCGTTGCGCCATGACCTCGCCGCCGCCTTGGACGCCATGGCCGGCTCTGTAGCGAATGCGAAATCCTTCGCCGCTCCCGATGCTTCCCAGGTCGTAGGACCGTCTCTGTTCGAAGACGTGCGATTCAGAGAGTACGCGCACAACGCCCAGACCCGGTTTCACGAGCTGCAGAACTACGTGGAGCAGATCGGCGTCGCAGGCTAGATGGGATTCAGCGCCGGCGGCGCCGCCCTTATCGGCCGGCCGGCCGGGATCGCGCACGCCGCGGCGTCACGGCCACGCGCTCCGGCGCTTCCGTCGATTGCCGCAAAATCAGGCGCGTCGAAATCCGCCGCGGCTCGAATGCAGGGCCATGCTTCCCCTGCCGTAGCTGCATCAGCGCGTTGAATGCGCTCCGCGCAAGCTCTTCGCGCGCCATCCGCACCGTCGACAACGGCGGATTCGCAAACTCCGCAAGATGAATGTCGTCGAAGCCGATCACCGACATCTGCCGCGGCACTTCGATCTTTTTCTCCACCAGTCCCCGCACCACGCCTACCGCCATCAGATCGTTGGAGCACACAATCGCCGTCGGCCGCTTCTTCATGGCAACAAAATATTCCGCCGCCTGCTTGCCTCCTTCAAATGTGTGTTCGCCTATGAAGACCGGGGCCTCGCCAACCGCAAGACCAATCGCCCGCGCTGCCAGTTCGAAGGCCTCTTTGCGACGCACGTTGGTAAGGTGCGGCATCGGTCCGCTGGCAAAACCGATGCGCCGATGCCCCAGCCCTGCAAGGTGCCGCATCGCCTCGTTGATCCCCTGCGCATAATCCACTTCCAGCACCTGCGACAGCGGGCCGTTGGTGCTCTCTTCAATCGACACCAATGGAATCTCGCGCGCAATCAGCTCGTGCAGCAGGTCCGCTTCGCTGCGGAACGTCATCAACGCCACACCCTCCACGCGGCGCTGCACCAGGCGCCGGATAAACAACTCCGCCCGCTTGCGGTTGTAATTCGTTGAGCCCACCATCAGCTCATAATCGTTCTCGCTCGCAATATCTTCAAAGATCTGGATCAGCTCCGGAAAGAAGGGGTTCGTCATCTCCGAGATCAGCAGCCCCAGCGTGCGGCTCCGCCCTGAAACCAGCGCCCGCGCCTGCGGATTCGGCGTGTACCCAAGCTCTTCAATCGCCTTCCACACCCGGCTCGCCAGCTTCTTGTCGACGCTCGCCTTGCCATTCGTCACACGCGACACCGTCGCCGGAGAAACACCGGCGCGCTTGGCCACCTGGTGAATGTCCCGCCCCGTACGACGGCTCGCTCTTCCCGATGCGTCCTGCGCTGTCATGCGCTGACTTTCCTCTTCCGCTGCATATCAATGGGACTCTCTGACGCCGGCAACGGTCGCCTGCGCTCAATGCGCGGCGGCCTCCTCCACAATCGCAAGGTCCCACGGCCCGATCGTGAGCGTCGCGCCCTGCGCTGCCGCCTTGCCGTCCAGCAGATTCGTGCCTGCCCCATACGCATACTTCGCCCTCTGCTCTTCAGCCGAGTAGTTGAAGTAGTAGTGCACTCTCTTCCCCATCCGGTTCACGCCATGCTGCACGTGCAGCTTCGCGGGCATATTCTGATCCGGCCCCGTGAGCCCCGCCTTCTGCAACGCATCCCGCAGCACCGAAGTCTGCAGCGCATCCGAGAGATACGTGCCTTCATACAACAGCGTGCCCTGGCCATACTCGTTCTCGGTAATCGCCGGCCACTTGCCGAAGAACGGATGGTCGTAATACGCCAGCGCCTTCGCATGCTCCGGCATCAGGAATTCCGCCCAGTACTGCGCCTTGTTCTCCGCGCCCGCATGATACGGATCGCCCTTCAGCGCCAGCGGCTTTTCGAGATTTGAAAACTCCTGGTAGCTGAACCCCGCCGCCTCCCGCAGCGGCCCCGGCGCCCGCACCCAGCGCACCGCCGAGTTCTCGTTCGCAAACCCGCTCTTGAACGTCATCACCACGTGCCCGCCGTTCTTCACATACTCCGCAATCCGCTGCAGCAGCGCATCATCCGCTATGTAAAGCGCCGGCACAATCAACACCTTGTATTGCGAAAAATCCTTGGTCTCCGGAAACACGAAGTCCGCGCCCACATTCAGGTCATAGAGCGAGCGGTGCATCTGCAGCACCAGCGATGTGTAATCCGCCGTCGGCCCGCCAAAGCTCCACTGCCCGCCCGACGACGTGAACGGCATGAAGCTGATCGCATTCGCCGAGTCGCGGCTCCACAATATCGCCACATCGTTGTGAATCTTCAGCCCCACGATGTGCGGCCCGATCTTCTCAATCTCGTGCGCCGTGCGGCTCATCTCGCCGTACACGCGATTCGGCTCCAGATCGTGCGACAGGATGCCCTTCCAGTAAGTCTCCTGGTTGGCCGGAATCGACGCCCAGTGCCAGTACTCCACCATGTTGGCGCCGTTCGCCACGTGCGTGTACACGTTCTCCCTGAGCTGTCCGTCGTACGGCGGATATTGAAACGCCGACGTCCAGTCCGTCGATTGCGCATTGGTCTCCGTCACCAGGTAATTCGCGTGCTTCAGCGACCGCGAAAAGTCTCCCTGGATCGACTGCGTCGCGCCGTCAAAGTGATCCTGCGAAACCATGTGGTAGATGTTGTCCGCAACAATGTCCAGCGCCTCCGCCACCGCGTCTTCGTTCAGGTCGCGCTTCATCATGCCGCCGTAGTCGGTGGTGATGAACTGCCGCGGTCCCGCGCACTCCCGCACCAGCGCCGCCTGCCAGCGTAGAAAATCCGTCACCCGCATCTGGCTCCAGCGCGACCACTCCAGCTTGTAACCCGTGCTCTGCGCACCGTCCCGCCTGGGCAAGTCTTCCCAGGTATGGATGTTCTCGCCCCAGTAATTCAGGAACCACGCCTTGCTCAGTTCCTCCGGCGTGTGGAACTTCTTCTCCAGATAATGCTGGAACCCGATGAACACATCGCGATTCGCCGCATCGTAGCTCGCCGTCTCATTGTCGAGCTGCCATCCAATCACCGTCGGATTGTCCTTGTAATGCGCCACGATGTGCCGGATCAGCCGCTCCGCATAAAACCGGTACGCCGGCGAATCCGTGTCCATGTTCTGCCGCATGCCATACGTCGCCGGAACGGCCTTGCCGCCGAATGCACCCCCCGGGATCCGGTCCGCCAGAATCTCCGGATGCTGATGCGCCATCCACGCCGGAATCGAATACGTGGGCGTGCCCAGAATCACCTTGATCCCCGCCTTGCCCATCGCATCCACAATATGGTCCATCCACGCGTATTCGAACCTGCCGTCCTCGGGTTCCCACAGGCTCCACGTCGACTCGCCCATGCGCACCACGCTCAGCCCCGCGGCCTTCATCAGCGCAATGTCCTTGTCCAGCCGCGCCTGCTGGTCCCCCGGCATGTACTCGTTGTAATAGGCCGCGCCGTACAGCACCGTGGGAAACGAAAGGTCGGGCCCCCCGCTCTTCGCGCTGTCGGCAGGGCCGCCCGTCTGCGCTGCCGCAGGCTGTCCGGCCAGCGGAATCATCCCCGCCAGGATGAGAAGGATGGGCAAGCCCACCCATAGAAATCGTTTTCTACGCCTCTCCAGAAAATCTGCTCCCTTTCCCATCCTGCTTGCTCCCTTTCCATGGCATCGTTGCGCCGGCGAGTCTCCCGCAACCGTGAAAAGCTGCTCACTCGCCCCCGGGCGGGTCCATTTCACGCCGTGCGCCCCGATATGCCACTGCGCAAATGCCCTGCGCACGCTGGTTCCGAGCACCACGGCGGCCTCTGCTGAAGTCCCATGAATCCTAAATCCAAACCTGCCGCTCGTCCAACCCGGAACTCCCGGAGACCGCCGCTCGCCGCCCTTCAGCAGTTCACCACCAGCATCGAGCACCCCGACTTCACCGGCTTCCACTGCACCAGGAATCGCGTCACATCCCCCGGCTCCATCCGCCCCATCTTCTCGAACTCCCCGCCCTGCTGGCTGTAAAGCAGCTTGCCCGTCCCGCTCAGCACCGCCAGCGCCGGCACCCCCTTCTCCAGCGGAATCCCGTACTTCTTCGCCAGGTCAAGGTTGGCGTCAAAGCGGCCCACGTTCACGTGCACCAGCACGAAGTTCGCCTCGAGAATGGGCAGGTTCTGCGGATTGTGAAAGTAAATATCGAGCACCTGGCAGTCGCCGCACCAGTTGCCGCCAAAATCCAGCAGCACCCGCTTGTGCGCCTGCGCCGCCGCCTTCAGCGCCGCGGCAATGTCCCCGCTCGCCTCCGCCGGATCGGGATAGATCGCGCGGCTCGCCGGCCGGACCACCGCCGCAATCAGCAGCAGCGCCAGCGCCAGCCCAATTGTCCGGGGTAACTTCACAACCATCGGACCTCCACTCTCCAGATTCTACTGTCTTACTCGATTGAACCCGTCCCATTCTCCTGCCGCGAATCGGCCTATACTTGGATGAAGCATGGCCGATATCCGCAAACGCCTCGAGTCCACCCCCTTCCCCGATCTGGGATCGATGATGGAAGGCTACGCAAAGGGCGCGGTCGAAACCGCTCGCGCCGAGTTCCGCAAGACCCTGGACTTCTCCGCCGACTCGGTCGATATCCTCGACGAGATCCTCGTCATCGTCGGCGAAACCCCCGACCGCGACCTGGACTATGAAGTCCGCCTCTGGGGCAGCTACCTCGGGGAGATCATCCGCCAGCGCTACGCCGGCGGATGGGAGATGACCCAGTACCCCGGCGGCACCACCGCTGTTCCTGCCATCGACGTCCGCGGCTCCCGCCTCTTCCCCCTTATGAAGATCTACCGCCGCCTCACCCTCGGCGAGGAAGACGACCTGCGCAGCTTCTACGCCATGGTTACCGAGCGCCTCGGCAAACCCGCCCAGGTCAACTAGCCGCCTCCATCTGCCCCGCTCCATCCCCGCACCCACCCTCCCACCAGTGCTCCAACTCACCTCCCGCGTCACCTGCGCTTGTGCGACAATAGAATCGTCAAAGCAGCAGACCGCGCAACTGCGGCCTGCGGAGGATGAATCAGTATGGGCGATCTACTACAGCCATGGCACTTGATCGTGCTTGCCGTGGTGGCGTTTCTGCTCTTCGGCGCCAAGCGGCTTCCGGAACTCGGCAAGGGCCTCGGCGAAGGCCTCAAGGGCTTCAAGGAAGGCCTGAAGGGAGTCACCGATCCCGCCCCGACTCCCCCGGCGTCCGCCACCCAGCAGAATGCCTCGGTCACGCCGCCTTCCACCCCGATCGAACCGAAGTAAGCGCCCGCTGCGCGGAACCGGCCTGCCCCACACCAGGTCCCCGGCGTCGAACTCGAAATCAGGAAGGGCCTGTGCACAGCACAGGCCCTTCGCGTCTCTGCCTGCCACTTCTGCAGCAGAAAGGCCCCGCACCCGCGGAGCCCTTCGCGCTTCTACCCTGATTTCTGACCCCTGACTTACTGCTGATCCCGTCCCGACGGATAATATCCCGCCTTGGCTGAAACCTCCAGCCCCGGCCGGTTCACCCGCACGTCGATCTTGCGGAACTTCCCGTCGATGATCGGCTCATGGCTCAGGTAGCCCAGCGTGTATTGCGTCCGCGCCTCCTCAGACAGCTCCGCGTAGCTCTTTTCGATGTTGTTCACGCCATTCTCAGAGTCCAGCGTACCGCCCGTCGCCACGGTGTACTTCACCAGCAGGTTGTCATACATGGTAAACGGCAGGTGGAACCGGCTCAGCCGTCCCGTGCCCCAGCGCGCCGCGTCGCCCACCAGCGTGCCATACACCGCGATGTTATTCGTCTGCAGGTAGCGCAGCACGTCCCTGTACGTCGCCTTGCTGCCGTATTCCTTGCCGTCCGAAATCACGTAGATGATCCGCCGCCGCTCCTTGGGCCGCGTCGAAAGCTCCTTCGCCGCCGCCAGGATCGCGTCATTCAGGGTGTGAATCTCCTTGGGAATGGTGATGAACGTGTCGTTGCCCGCCGACCGCCCCGGCTGGATGTTCGGGTCCACGCAGTTGCCGTTGGTGCGGATCGGGCATCCCGCCAAGGGTCCGCTGTTCACGGCGTTCAACTGCTCGGTCCCCGCTGCCTTGGTCATCGACAGCACAAACGGCACCCGCGCGCTCTGGGCCCCCGTAAACCCACCCGACTGGTTGTGCGCCCCGTTGGCATAGGAGAACACCGCGATCTCGTCATACGGCGTCAGCCCTCCCTGCACCGCCCCCAGAGACTGGTTCACCTGCGCCATCTGGTCCCGCGGAAGGCTCTGGTCCACGACAAACGCCATCGACAACGGGAACGGATCCACGGTGAACAGCCGCAACGGTTCGTAGTTGTTGTTCTCATACACCTTGAAGTCCCGCCACGTCAGCCCCGCCACCAGCTTGCCCTTGGAGTCCTTCACCGTAACCGGCACCTGCACAAAGTTCACCTGGATCGTGAACGTCGCGGTGGCCTTCGATCCCTCGCCCGCCTCGGGAAGCACCGGTGGCGTGGTCTGCACGTCCTTGCTGGGCTGCGCCGAAGGCGGCTGCGTGGACGGCGCCTGCTGCGGCGGCACATCGCCCGCGGGATTGGCCGGCGTCTCCGTCCCCGCCCCGCCCCCCGGCCGGATCGGTCCCACCGCCGCATCTTCCAGCGGCACTGGAGCTTGCGGCGCAGGCGCATCCGGTACCGGCGCCGGCTGCTGCGCCCTCCCCGCCACCACCAGGGTCCCACCCATCAACACGGTCAGCGCCGTCAATCTCAATCCGAACGTCACAGGAACTCGCCTCCCCAAGTGGCCGCCAACCGCGCGTGCCCAAGCCCTCCGCCCCTTCGCTGCAGGCTTGAGGTGTTTCACCCGTCAGAGTATCAGACGCACCACGACGCCGCAGGTTGCCCCTTTGCGCCCGGCTTCCGTCCCCGCTCATCCGCCCCGCTCGCGCCAACCATCCGGGTTCCCCGGGCCCCTGGGAGTCCTCGAATCCCCATCGCCCCGCGGCTTTCAACCCCATTCCGCTTTCACTGCGGCCGAGAACCTGACACCGGCAATCTAAACAAAAAGCTGATCCCCGAACACTGGCAATCTAATTAGGGGTATGCTCTCTACAACGCGGTTCGCCGCGTCTAATGGTGTGTGATGCGCAAACGCCGCACAAGTGCTCTCCTCGTGCTGAGCTTCTCCCTGGCGTCTGCTGCTGCCTGGGCGCAGCTGGCTCCGTCCCCTGGCGCCCCGCCGGTGAGCCACGCCCCTGCCCAGCCGGACGACGAGCAGGCCGTCGCCACTTTCAAGCTCCAGGTCAACCTCGTCGACCTCTTCTTCACCGTCAAGGACAAGAGCGGCCAGCTCGTGCCCCACCTCAACAAGGAAACCTGCTCCGTCGAAGAAGACAAGCAGCCCCAGAAGTGGCGCAACTTCACCGCCGAAACCGACCTGCCCCTCACCCTCGGCATTCTCCTCGACACCTCCGGAAGCCAGCAGAACGTGCTGCCCCTCGAACAGCAGGCCGGCGCCCAGTTCCTCGAACAGGTCCTGCGCAAAAAGGACGAGGCCTTCCTCATGTCCTTCGACGTCAATGTCGATCTCCTGCAGGACTTCACCAACAGTGCACACCAACTTGCCCGGGCCATGAACAAGGCTGAGATCAACACCGCCGGCGGCAACGGCGCGGGCGGCGTTCCCGGCCTCGGCGGCGGCACCGTGCCCGTCTACGGCGCCCCCAAAGGCACCCTCCTCTACGACGCCATCTACCTCGCCGCCAACGAAAAGCTCACCCAGGAGACCGGCCGCAAGGCCATGATCATCCTCTCCGACGGCGACGACCAGGGTAGCCGCACCCGCATTCAGGACGCCATCGCCGCCGCCCAGCGCTCCAACGTCATCGTCTACGTCATCCTCATCGCCGACACCGGCTTCTACGGCGGCTTCAGCATGGGCTATAACGGCTACTCCGCCTCCAAAAAGATCTCCGAGGAGACCGGGGGCCGCCTCATCAACGTCGGCAACAACGCCAAAAAGCTCGAAGAAGCGTTTCAGCAGATCCAGGAAGAGCTGCGTACCCAGTACGTGGGCACCTACACGCCCAGCAATGCCAAACTCGACGGCACCTTCCGCCACGTCGCCGTCAGTTGCGGTGAAGGCACCAAGGTCCAGGTGCGCAAAGGCTACTTCGCCCCCGGCACCCGCGACCAGGCCAAAGGCGCCAGCGGGCAATAACCGCCCAGGACACTCGCCAATCCGCCAACTCGCCACGTCGCGCAGCGACGCCAACCTGCCAGATCTCCCCCTAACCAACCTGCCGCTCACAGGGAAACCACACTCTCGAACCCGTCTCCAAATTGCACCAAAAT
>Ga0335069_10003344_pt1 | contig 24286 bp, 18 predicted proteins | sample Lox_Sample_11_FD_206714 | JGI IMG/M metagenome (GOLD analysis project Ga0335069, IMG submission 206714) | Soil microbial communities from Loxahatchee National Wildlife Refuge, Florida, United States - Lox_Sample_1.1 | ecosystem: Environmental > Terrestrial > Soil > Wetlands | place: USA... | reverse complement strand
CTAAACGCACGTCAGTGGCTTTGTGCGTGGCCGCCGTTGATCGAGTTTTCCGAGAACTCGTGATGGCGAGAATTATAGCGAGTCGTTGGTCGTTAGTCGCTCGTCGTTGCGGCAGGCTTGACTAAAAGGGATGTAAGGGTGAGGCAGGGCCTGTCAGCCCATATTGATGCCCGAACGACCAGCGACTATCGACCAACGACTAAAGCTCACCCCGGCATCACCCGCATACTCAAATCCACCGCCGTTGCCGACTGCGTCAACGCTCCAACAGAAATAAAATCGACCCCTGTCTCCGCGTAGGAGCGAACGTTCTCCAGCGTCATTCCGCCTGCGCATTCAAGCGGAATACGCCGCGAGTGATGCGAGCACATCTCCACCGCTTTGCGCACCAGGTCAACGCTGACGTGGTCGAGGAGAATCGCCTCCGCCCCGTGCGAGAGCGCCTGTTGCAGTTCCTCCAGCGAACGCACCTCGATCTCGACCGGCTGATTCCCGCGGCGATTGTGTAGAGCGCGTTCCAGCGCCGGCGCCGTCCCGCCCGCAAGCGTCATGTGATTGTGCTTAATGACCACGCCATCGGACAGATCGAGCCGATGATTCTGCCCCCCGCCGCATCGCACGGCATACTTGTCAATGACGCGGAGTCCCGGCGCAGTCTTCCGAGTATCGAGTATGCGAACGCGCGTGCCTGCAACAGCGTCGACAAACTTGCGCGTGGTCGTGGCAATTCCGGCCATGCGCTGGAGAAAATTCAGGATGACGCGCTCGCAGGAGAGAATCACACGCGCGTTGTGCCGGATAACTGCGATCGACTGCCCAGCATTAACGCGCACGCCGTCGAAGATCGAGGGATGGCTGGTGACCTCATAGTGCGCGATGACCGCGCCATCAAGCGCCGCATAGACATCAAGAATGCGCGGTATGCAGCCCAGTCCCGCAATCACGCATTCCTGCTTCGCAACAATGGTTGCCGTGGCGCGCTGATTCGGATCGACGCACGCGTAGCTGGTTGCGTCGCGCGTCGCGCGGTCTTCGTTCAATGCGTTTTCGATGATTGCGGAGATCCGTCTGCTGTTCCAGTCCATGGTACCTACGCCAGCTCTTTCAGCTTCGCCACGGTTTTTTCCCGCAGCACCTTCAATTCTTCTGCTCTCGATTGCAGCCCTTCTACCACCTTCGCTGGGGCCTTCGCCAAGAATCCCTCGTTCGCTAGCTGCCGCTGGCCGTTCGCAATTTCCTTTTCGATCTTCTCGAGATCCTTGTTGAGCCGTTCGCGCTCGGCCGCCACGTCAATCTTCTTTTCGTAAATCACGTGGACATCGAAACGTGCCGTGCTGCGAGCCCCGGCAAGTTTTGCCAGCGAGCTTTCGACAAATTTCAGTGACTCGACGCTCGCCATTCGCTCCACGGCCCCCCGATTCTGTTCAATCAGGCGCCGAATCGCCGGATCGTTCGCAAAGACCTCGATAGGAACCTTGACCTTGGGCTCGACCTTCAATTCGGCCCGCAAGTTGCGAACGCTCACGATGAGATCCTGCAAGATCGCCATTTCAGTCTCAGCGGCGAGGTCGATCTGCGCATCGTCAGACTGCGGATAAGGCGCCAGCGCAATCGACTTCAGCGGAGGCTTCCCGTCATAGACAGCATGCCAAATCTCTTCGGTAATAAACGGCATGACGGGATGCAGTAGCCGCAATGCGCCGTCGAAGAGCGCCACCAGATTTTGGCAAGCCTGCGCCGCAGTCGCGTGATCGGCGCTTTCAGCGAGCCGCGGCTTGATCAGTTCGAGATACCAATCGCAAAACTCGCCCCAGAAAAAGTCATAGATACGGTTGGCCGCTTCGTGGAAGCGGTAGCTCGTAATGGCGTCGTTGATGTCCGCCGTCGCCCGATTGAACCGCGAAAGAATCCAGCGGTCTTCAAGTGTTCCAGCCGAAAAACCAGCGATGCCCTTCGCAACCGACTGCGCGGGCAAGAATGCCTGCCCAACCCGCTCGACGTTCATGAACATGAATCGTGCGGCGTTCCAGATCTTGTTGGCGAAAGCGCGATACCCGTCCGTGCGGCTTTCGTTGAAGGCAATATCAGTTCCCGGCGCGGCCATCGCGGCCAGCGTGAAGCGCGTAGCATCGGTGCCGAAGCGATCGATGATTTCCAGCGGGTCGATAACGTTGCCCTTTGTCTTCGACATCTTCTGCCGCTCGGCGTCGCGAACCAGCGCATGAATATAAACGTTGCGGAACGGAACGCTGTCGTCTTTCTTCGCGCCGTCCCCGCTTGCCGCCTTGATCGCCGGATCCTGCCGATGCCCGGCCATGAAGTGGCATCCGAACATAATCATACGTGCGACCCAGAAGAAAAGAATTTCGTAGGCGGTAATCAGCAGAGTCGTCGGATAGAACACTTCGGCGTCGCGCGTCTTCTCCGGCCAGCCGAGTGTGGTGAATGGCAATAGGCCGGACGAAAACCAAGTATCGAGCACGTCCGTATCCTGCTCGAGCTTCGTGCCTTTGCATTTCGGGCACACAGTCGGCGTCTCGCGAGCAACGATAATCTCCTCGCATCCCTCACCCGTGCAATGCCATACGGGAATCCGATGTCCCCACCAAAGCTGTCGCGAGATCGTCCAGTCATGGATGTTGTACATCCAGTTCAAATAAATCTGCTTGTAGTTGTCGGGGACGATCGTGATCTCGCCGGACTCCACCGCAGCGATCGCTTTTTTCGCCAGCGGCTCGATCTTCACGAACCATTGCTCTGAGAGCCGCGGCTCGACAACAGTCCCGCAGCGGTCGCATTTGCCCAAGGGAACCGTGTAGGCTTTTTCCGCGACAAGAAAGCCTTGCTCTTTCAAGTCGGCCAGCACGGCCTCGCGCGCTTCGTAGCGATCAAGTCCGCGGTACGGTCCCGCATTCTCGTTCATCTTCGCGTGCAGATCCATAATGTCGATCTGCGGAAGATGGTGCCGCTTGCCCGCCTCGAAATCGTTCGGATCATGCGCGGGCGTAATCTTCACCGCACCGGTCCCAAATTCGGGCTTGGCAATCTCGTCGAGAATAATCGGAATTTCGCGCTTCATCAGCGGCAGCAAAACGCGCTTGCCGTGCAGATGCGTATAGCGCTCATCGGCAGCATTCACGGCCACAGCCGTGTCGCCCAGCATCGTCTCCGGCCGCGTCGTAGCGACGGTGATGTACTCCGTCGGATCGCTGCCGATCACCGGATAGCGAATCTCCCAAAGCTTGCCCGGCACCTCTTCGTGCTTGACCTCAAGATCCGAAATTGCCGTCTCGCACCGCGGACACCAGTTCACGATGTATTTGCCGCGGTAAATCAAACCTTCTTCATAGAGCCGGACAAAAACCTCGCGCACCGCGCGCGACAGGTTTTCGTCCATGGTGAAGTATTCGCGACCCCAATCGACCGACGCGCCCAGCCGCTTCATCTGGTCGAGAATGGCGCCGCCATATTCGCGCTTCCACTCCCAAACGCGCTCCACAAATTTTTCGCGGCCCATGTCCCGCCGCTTTTTGCCTTCTTTGGCCAGCTGCCGCTCCACCATCATCTGCGTTGCAATGCCCGCATGGTCAGTCCCGGGAAGCCACAACGTGATGAAGCCGCGCATGCGATGCCAGCGCACGAGAATGTCCATCTGCGTCTGGTTGAGCATGTGGCCCATGTGCAGACGCCCGGTTACGTTCGGCGGCGGCAGAAGTAGTGTGAAGACCGGCCGCGTTGCCCCTGGCCTCGGGGTCTCGACATGAAACAGCTTTTCTTCGATCCAGTATTCGGCCCAGCGCTTTTCGATTGCGCCCGGTTCGTACGCTTTTGGCAGTTCGTGCGGCATTTTCTTGGCTCTGAATTCCAGGCCCCCGCCTCAGCCAGCGGTCGCAGTGCGGGGCTTGGCAGACTTGCGGAGTGCGGCGGAAACTATTGATCTTAAATGGCCGTGAAAACACGGGTCAAACCGCCCAAGCCGCGTTAGCCACCGCTACTGCGCCTCGGCCATGACAATTCCGTTTCAAAAATCTGTCACGAAAACAGAACATTCACACATCGTTATTACCTTAGCCGTAAAGGGCCATTTACCGGAGTCTCACCCTTCCCTATGCTGGGTACGCCAACAACGATACGGTGGGGAACAATCGCGCGATGGTAAAACGGCAACCCGGCTCGGTGCGGTGTATATCGGCCTATGACCTGAGCAACGACCTGCGCGTCATCTTGAAAAGATGTGCCTTGCTTGAGCGGAGAATTTTTGATGTCGAGTCGATGAAGCACCTGAATTTCATTCGAGCGGCCGCTGAACACATGTCGGACACAATTGCCGACGGACCTTGCGGCCATGCCGAAGAGCGCGTCCAAGTTGGATAACCTGGCTGTTTTCTAGCGTCATCGGAGCCACACTTTGTGCTCCCTCAGGGCTGGGCTTTCTCCCGGCTCCGCATCCCACAGTCCGAGAGATCGGGAACGAATTGATATGCCTTGCCACTACGTCATCGATAAGGAACGCCGTCTCGTGATCAGCACCGGTCTCGGTGTGGTGACCTTCGACGAAATGAAGATGCACCAGGATCAGGTGCGCAACGATCCGGACTTCAATCCCGAGTTCAACCAACTCATCGACGCCACCGCGGTCACATCGGTAAGCCTATCCCGCTCCGGTGCGCAGGAACTCACGCATCGCAACATATTCTCTCCCAACTCCCGCCGCGCTCTTGTCGCCACTAAGCCCGCCATCTTTGGCATGGGACGGTTATTGATGACTTATTTGGAAATGTCGGATACCCCCTCCGAAGCGCACGCGTTCTACTCCCTAGCCCCCGCCCTCAAATGGCTTGGCGTGGACGCATCGGCAATACCCGCCACGGATGCAGCCAAGCGAGGTTCGCAATAGCGCGTTCGCAACAGCAACGCGCAACAGCAACGTGCAATAGCAACCTGCGTGAAGCCCGTTGCGATGCCAGGCAGCTTCTCACCGCCGTAGCTACTATCTTAATGCCCGTTCCGGATTATTCTTGATCTGTCAGCGAATCCTATGGCCTCGCAACAATATGACGCGGTCATTCTTGGAGCGGGCGCGGCCGGGCTCATGTGTGCCATCGAAGCCGGCAAGAGAGGTCGCCGGATTCTGCTCTTGGAGCGCTCCGAGCGTATCGGAAAGAAGATCCTTGTCTCCGGCGGAGGCCGGTGCAATTTCACCAACCGTCAGGCGGCCGCCGAAAATTTCATTTCCTCCAACCCCCACTTTGCCAAGTCCGCTCTTGCCCGGTACCGCCCTGACGCTTTCGTTGCTCTCGTCGAGAAGCACCACATTCCTTATCACGAAAAAAAACTCGGCCAGCTTTTCTGCGACCGCTCGGCCAGCGACATCGTCGCCATGCTTGAAGAAGAGTGCCGCAGCGCCGGAGTCGAGATTCGCACCGGCACGAACATTGTCGACGTGGGCCGGGGTCCCGCGGCCGGCACAAATCCGGGCGGTTTTACCGTCCGCGCTGAGAGCGGCTCATTTTCATCCACCCGGCTCGTGGTCGCCACCGGAGGCCTCTCCATCCCCAAGATTGGCGCCACCTCTTTTGGCTACGATCTGGCGCGCCAGTTTCGCCTCAGGATGGTCCCGGCGCGCGCGGCCCTCGTGCCCCTCGTCTTCTCCCGCGCCGACCAGCGCCGCTGGTGCGATCTCGCCGGTCTCTCCGCCGAAGTTATTGCCAGGGCAGGCAAGCGTTCCTTCCTCGAAAAAATGCTCTTTACCCATCGCGGCATCAGCGGGCCCGCAATTCTCCAAATCTCCTCCTATTGGGACGGAAAGGGAATCATCTCGCTCGACCTCGCTCCTGGTCTCGACCTGAATGCCTTCTTACGGCAACGCGGTCATCGCAATGAACCCGGGTGGAAGTCTCTGTTGCGCGATATTCTTCCGCGTCGCCTCGCGGACCGCTGGCTGGAAATGCATCCCCTACCCGGCACCTCCGACCGCGCATTTGCCGAGGCCGAGCGCCAGATCCATTCCTGGGAAATTAGACCCGCCACTACCGAAGGTTTCGGCAAGGCGGAAGTCACCGTCGGCGGCGTTCATACCGGCGAACTCTCCTCCACCACGATGGAGTCGCGCAAAGTCCCCGGCCTTTTCTTTATCGGGGAGGTTGTCGATGTCACCGGCCAACTCGGTGGGTTCAACTTTCAGTGGGCTTGGGCCTCAGGATTTTGTGCTGGACAGGTGTTATAAGAGAACCAGGTTCAGGAAATTTCCGCGGATCAGCCGATCTAAGCAAAATCAAGAGAAAGAATTCCATCCGAGCAAATCCGTGTCAATCTGCGGAAAAGAATTTGACGGTTAAAGCTCCGCGCCTTCCTGCATGAAAGGCATGCGCGCCAAAATTTCAGCGGCCTGCTCGAGCTTCTTGAGATCCTCGGACGTGAAGTCGGCCCCGCACAGCTTCGCATCCAGCCCTTTACGCGAAACCTGTATCACTCCCAGCACCGTCCCTTTGTCGATCGCCACTGGCACCGACATGATCTTCTGAATGGGCATCTGGTCCATGCCCTGTTCGTCTTCACTCTTTGATAGCTTCACCGCCTCGAACAGGCTCGCATGCCGCACCCTCATGAACGCATTTGACAGCAGCGGCGTGCGCGTCGCCGCCGTCCGCGCCGCCACCGCCGAACCGGTCAATGGCAACACTCCCGCTGAGCGCAGTTCCACAGGAAATATGAATCGCAGACTTCCCTTTTCCAACCGCAGCAGCGCGATCTCGCTCCGCTGTACTGAGAGAATGTGCGCCAGCTTCAAACAGACTGCGTCCGATTTCGGCGACTGGGAGGTCATCTTCTCCAGTTCGGCCATCTCCGACTTGGCTGTCTTCGTCGCCGCCTGACTGCCGTTGTTTGCCATAGAGTCGCTTTGAACCCTTATGTGGATATAAATTCGATCATCTTTATGTTGCGAGTACGGGCGTGCCCTCGACAAGTTACTACAGTACTTCCTGTATCTACGACTGTGGGTGGGAGAACGTCACCATCTGATAACGTCCGCGCAGGACGCTATGCGTCGCTTGTCCAACAACAACACTCGCGCATGCACTTTTTTGACTCTTTTCCCACGTCCAAAAGTTATCGCTCGCAGAAGTTTTTTCGATAGCGATTCCGCACAATTCCACAGCGGAAGGTTATATATTAAGAACATAAGCCGTTGTAAATTTGCAGCAGACCTAATAAGTGTTGTTGCTTTTTTACGCCAACCTTTACTAAACGTATCCGTAAGGAGTATCGATGGCCCGCAAATCAGATGGTATTTCCACCCCACGCAAAAAGAAAAACGCCACACCTGTCGAGCCCACCACCGTAACGCCCAACGTTCAACCGGCAACTGTTGAGGCTCAGAGTTCGACTGTACTTCCCGAGGTGCGTGCTTCTGAAGTTCGCCCTGAAATCCGCAGCAATGTCACGCCAATCAATGTCGCACCTGTGAAGCCTGCCGCAAAGAAGCCACAAACTCCGGCGATTGATCCGACTAACATCGACGAAGAAATCCGCCGCCGCGCCTACGAGTTGTTCCAGCAGCGGAACGGAGCCCCCGGAGATCCGAATGCGGATTGGCTGATTGCAGAGCAGGAAGTGCGTGCGCGCTTTGCTGGCAAAGATTCTGCGTTGGCGGCCAGCCAGGGCAGAAGCTAGAACGCCCGACTGAAGTCGAGCGGAGCCCCATTCAGCGGCTTCCACCAGGCCGAGTAAGATTTCGTGCGTAATTCGGTGTATGAAACTCCCAATCGGCCCAATTCCACCAGTATCTGAACCACCGCCTCTTGCGCGGCCTTCTCTGCCGCCTCGCTCAAGCCTGCATTGACCTCATACTGTTCGCCGGTGATGCCGATCAGCAAAATCTCAGCAGGAGCTTCGCCTGCCATTTCGGCGATCAGGATGGATTCAGACAGAGCGGGCGAGTGCGGGTCCATGCGCACGGGCGCAGGTCCATGCCGCAAAATTTCATCTTTTCGGTAGAGCGTCACCGTTCCCGGAGCGGCCCCATTCTTCACCGAATCGACGAGAATCAGCACATTGATGCCTGAGAGATGTGCGACGAGATCAAGCCCGGGTGTGCCCAGATCGGCGACAGTGACGCAGTCTTCAAAACGATAGCCAGTCTCCAGCATGCCGGCAACATAAGGTCCAACCCCGTCGTCGCCGAGCAACACACTGCCGATCCCTCCAATTGTGATTTTCTTCTTCACAAGCATCCTTCACTGGGGACGAATTACAGCACCTTCACGCGCGCAATCTGCTTGCCTGAGGGATCGAACGTGTGGCACGCACACGCCATGCACGGATCGAACGAGTGCACAGTGCGCAGCACTTCGAGGGGCTCCTCAGGCCGCGCCAGCGGCGTGTGCAGCAGCGACGCCTCGTACGGGCCGTGCGCGCCCTTCTCGTCACGCGGGCTAGCGTTCCACGTGGACGGCACTACTGCTTGGTAATTCTTGATCTTCCCGCCCTTAATCACGATCCAGTGCGAGAGCGTGCCGCGCGGTGCTTCGTGCGTGCCCACGCCTTCCACCTCGCCCGAGGGAAACACCGGCTGATTGTGAACGCTCAGGTCGCCTTTCGCAATGTTATCGACCAGCAACTGCCAATGCTTATCGGCGAGTTCGGCAAGCATCGCAGCGCGAATCGCGCGAGCGGCATGGCGTCCAAGCGTCGAATGCAGCAGCGACGGCGACGCATTTACCCTCGCAATCGCCGAAACCTGGCTGAGCGCATAGTCCGCGTATTTCTTAGTCAGTGGGTGACCCTGTGCATATCCAATCAGCACCTGTGAGAGCGGTCCTACCTGCATCGGCTGGCCGTTGAAACGCGGCGATTTGACCCAGGAGTACTTCTTCTCCCCGTCCCAATCGGTGAACTGCGGCTCAGTCTCGCCCTGCCACGGATGCAGCGGCTTCTCGCCCTGATAGTAGGCATGGGTAACATCTTCGGTCACACCTTCGCGGAACGCGGGATCGGATGCCGTCTTGAACGGCTTCACCCCGCCGATGTTCCCGCCCATAATCACGCCGCCAGGCAGGTCATATGCCCCCGCAACGTTGTCGAGCGGCAGATCCGGCACCGCAAGATAATTCGTCACGCCGCTGCCGATCTTGAACCACTCCGGATACATCGCCGCCACCGCGCAGACGTCGATGACATACACTTCGCGAATAAACTGCGCGACCTCGGCAAGCAGCAACCGGATGGTCTCGAGCTTATCCATCGTCAGCGCGCTCGTGCCATCCAGATCGATCGCATTCGCCACACCGCCAACCACGAGGTTCTGAATGTGCGGCGTCTTCGAGCCCAGCATCCCGACAACCTGAAGCGCCTTGCGCTGGTACTCCAGCGCCTGCACATAGTGTGTGAACGCCAGCAGGTTCACTTCAGGCGACAGCCGCATCGCCGGATGTCCCCAGTACCCATTCTGGAAAATCCCCAGTTGTCCGCTCGCGGCCACAGCCTTCACCTTGTCCTGCGCGGCTTTCAGCTCGTTGCGCGAATTGCGCGTCCACGGCGAGAGCGTCTCCGCAAGCTTCGACGCCGCCACCGGATCAGCCTTCGGAATTTGGAGGATATCGACCCAATCCAGCGCCGAGAGCTGATAGAAGTGCACGATGTGATCGTGCAGCGCGTGCGCAATAAGGATCAGATTGCGGATGTATTGTGCGTTCGCAGGCACGGGCAGCTTGAGCGCATCTTCGACTGCCCGCACGCTCGCCATCGCATGCACGGTCGTGCAGACGCCGCAGAAGCGCTGCGTGAACATCCACGCATCGCGCGGGTCGCGCCCGCGCAGAATCGTCTCGATCCCGCGCCACATCGTGCACGATGCCCAGGCGTTGCTGACGGCGTAGTTTTCGACCTCCACGTCGATGCGGAGGTGGCCTTCAATTCGTGTGATCGGATCAATCGTGATTCGTGTCGACATAGTGCCTGCTATGAGTGGGAATTGTCCTGCGAAATCTGTTCGTCTTCACCGAAAAAGCCGTACTTGAAATATCCCGTCCACCGGATATACGGACGACGGAACCGGAAATAACTCGCCATGTCGTGCCACAGATAAAGTGGCCCGGGCAGGATCGCCAGCCGCTTCACCGCAATCAAGAATCCCGCAACGCCCATCGCGATAAATCCCAGCGAAACCAGAATTTCGATCGTCGCCGGAAAATACAGCGCCTGCGGATTTGGCCGGAACGCCAGCGTCGTCGGGCTGAAGCGGTAGATCATGCCGCCCAGCGAGCTCACGACATATCCAAGGAACATCTTGCCTTTGTCGTGCGTGCGCAGAGACTGCTGTAACAAAACTCCACCGCCGATAATCGAGATCATTTCGATCCAGAACACTCCGGCAAACCGATCGAAACGAAAAGCTGTTCCGAGTTGTTCGCGGAAAGCGATGTCAATAAGCCGGAATCCCGCCCAGCCGTAGATCAGCCAGCAGGTGATGCGGGCGGCTTCGTCCAGCACATCCATGTCCATTGCCCGCTTCCAGACCAAGCAGCACAACATCGTGGTCCCGGCGACGCAGCCAAACGACATGAAGCTCGCGGCCCACACATAAAGCAGGGGGAGGAACGGCGTCTGCCAGAGTGGATGAACGCGCTCGCCCGCCAGCAACATCAGCGCTCCGAGCGACGACTGGTGCATTCCCGGCAGCAAATACGCCATCGCAATGATGTACGGGAAGACCGAGTGCAGGTGTTTCTCCATTCGCTCAACGCCCGGCCGCAAGCGCGAATCGAAGTACCACAGCCGCTCGAGAATCGGCGGGATATTCTCGACGGCCAGCGGAATCATCGCGTAAATCGACATGCAGATCGCAACTTCAGCCAAAGGCGAATGCATGTTCCACTTCCAGGGGAAGACGATCCAATAGAAGTTCCAGGGTCGCCCCGCATCGATGCCGAGCAACAACAGACCGCAGGCATATGCAAGAAAGCTCGTCAGCAGCGCCATGCGCATCAGCTGATGCAGCTTCTTGCGCCGGAACACCCACGCCGCAATACCGATCGCGAATGCTCCCGAGCCGAGGGCGGTCAGCACCATCACATTGAACGTCTTCCAGATGCCCCACCCGAATGCGTCCGTCATGCCGCTCACCGGGCCCAAACCGGCCAGTTCGCGATATCCAGTCAGCACCAGCGCGATTAGCGTCAGCCCCACCAGCACAAGGAAAGAGCTGGTCACGACCGGTATGCCAAATACCGGGACCGCCCGCTCCCAGCGTTCTTCCGGTCGCGTGCGGGTCTCTGCAGTTAGCAGAACGTCGAATTTGTTGCTCGTTAATGCGCTCATAGCTGCGCCCTCAAGCCAGTCTCTTTTTCGTGATCGTGTGCGTCCTGCACATGCCCTTTCACGCTCTTGCGAATCACCTGCACCAGCCCCGCATACAACAGCGCGGGCAGCGCGAAGTACTGATAGAACCGCCGCTGCCAGCGCAGAGTCTTCGCCGGCACCGACTCCGGCCCGATCTCTGGCAGGCCGAGGTCTTCAAACGGCACGCGCGCCAGATACAGCGACTGCGTGCCGCCGTTATCCGTCTCGCCGTACACCTTGTTTTCGTAATAGCGCCCGGGATTTTCCTTGATGCGCCGCTTGCCTTCAGCCAGCAGCACCGTCCGCGCACCAAAAATCACCGCGCCCGTCGGGCATACGGTCGTGCATCCCGGTTTCAATCCCCGCTCGAGTCGGGTGCTGCACAACTCGCACTTCGTAACGCGCGGGTTGTAGCCCATCCACTGGAATCGCGGCACGTGATACGGGCAGGTGATCGTGCAATACCGGCAGCCAATGCACTTGTCCGCGGTCCACGAAACAATCCCGGTCTCCGGATCCTTAGCCAGTGCCTGGAACGGGCAGCCCGCTGCGCATGCGGGATCGAGGCAGTGCATACATTGCCGCTTGACGTAGGAGGAGGGCGTTCCGTCGGTCGGCTTGTACAGCTTGATGATGTTGCGCGTCACGTCGTTCAGATCGTCCGGCCCCTGATGCAAGCCGTCCAAGCGCGTATCGGGAGGCGTATCGTTCGCCTCTGCGCACGCGGCCACGCACGCCTTGCAGCCGATGCAAATCGTCGCATCATAGAGAAGACCTACCGCCGTGCTTGGAATCGGGATGGACTCTCCCTCTTCGCGCACCGCATGCGTGCCGACTGTGACCGCCACCGCGCCGGTCGCGCCCGTCTTGGCGATCTTCGTGATCACTTCCCGACGAGTGATGTCCACGTTAGACCTCTTTCTTCGCCCTGGCGGCTGCCGCTTCCTTGTCGGCCAGTTCGCGATCCGCCGCGATCCGCTCGACCCCAGCTTCCTGGCTGCTCTTGAAACGCTGCGACGCGACCCACGACGCGCTCCCTACCGCGCCCGCAATCGCGCCCACCAGCACCGCCGCACCAGTCTTGATCTTTCCCGCTCCGCTATAAATCGGAGGATATGTATCGGGCGGTGTCGCCAAGTGAATCGGCACTGTCTCGACCGTCGCCATCTTCCACACCACATTTTTCTCGGTGCATCCAAGGCAGGGAATTCCAAGTCCGATCGGCCAGCAGTTTGGAATCTCGTTGAATGGCCGCGTTGAGCACGACGCGTGCGTGATCGGCCCCTTGCAACCCATCTTGTACAGGCACCATCCTTTGCGGTGTCCCTCGTCGCCGAAGGCCGCCGCAAACCGCCCGGCATCGAAGTGCGCGCGCCGCGGGCAGTTTTCGTGGATCACGCGGTCATAGGCAAACACCGGGCGCCGCAGGTCATCGAGCTGCGGGAGCTTGCCCATCGTCACGTACTCCAGCACCACAGCGAGCAAGTTATAAGGGTTGGGGGGGCAGCCCGGCAGATTGACAATCGGCTTGCCCGAGATCACGCTGTCCACACCCATTGCGCCGGTTGGATTCGGATCCGCCGACCCAACTCCGCCCCACGATGCACATGATCCAATCGCGATCACCGCCGCCGCCTTCGACGCGGCTTCCTTCACCACCTGCACCGCGGGCCGGCTCGCGAGTTGCATATACACACCGTCGTCGCGCGTCGGGATCGAGCCTTCCACCACCAGCACATACTTGCCGGCGTTTTCTTCCATAGCCTTCTTCAGCGCATCCTCGGCCTGCTTGCCCGAAGCCGCCATCAGCGTCTCGTGATAGTCGAGAGAGATGACGTCAAGGATCAGCGACGCGGCATCCGGCGCCGAGGTCCGCAACAGCGTCTCCGTGCAACCCGTGCAGTCCTGAAAGTGCAGCCAGATGACGGAAGGTCGCCGCGCCTTCCCGACTTTTGCCGCGACCTCGGCGGCCGATGCCGCCTTGGTCAGTGTCATTCCCACCGGGGCGGTGGCCATCAATACTGAGCACAATTGCAAAAAGCTGCGGCGGGACACCCCCGCAGCTTCCAGATGCGACTGGATCGTAGTGTCCGGCTTATGCGAGTTCGCCATGTTTGCGGAACTCCTTTGAATTTTGGTTGGGCTGAGAGCAGGCGCGCTGCCGGGGGTCAGCTCAAGCGCCACGCGAGAGAGCCTTGCAGCGCGATGACATGATGTGGCAAGCGGAGGGAGCGCAATATGAGCAAAATCACGGTTTCGCGTGCTAATCGAACATATTGGATGTGAGCCGGGTCACATGATGCGTGTTTGCTTGCGGCTTCGAGGAACGTTCTGGGCTCGTCTGGACCGGCTAAAATCGCGGCTTTCGCGGATTCATACCACTTCCGACGCAGTGCCGGAATTACTGCTGCACCGCCTGAATCGCCTGAGGACGTACTTCCTCCTTCTGCATCTCGGCAATATCCCAGCCGCCGCCCAGCGCCTTAACCAGATAAACCGAGGTCACCATCTGCTGCCCCATGAGCTGCGTCGCCAAGCGTTCATTCGTCAGGAGCGTCGACTGCGCCGTAATGACATCAAGATAAGTCGTCACTCCGCCGACATATCGATTGTTCGCAATGTCGAGCGCCCGCCGCGCGTCGTCCACCGCGACGTTTTGCGTCTTCAGCGCCGAATCAAGATAAGAAAGCCCGGTCAGCCCATCCTCCACCTGCTGAAACGCCTCCAGCACTGACTCGCGATAAGTCGCCACTGACTGGTCATAAACCGCCCGCGCCGCCTCCAGGTTCGCCCGATTCCGTCCGCCGTTAAAGAGCGGCTGCAAGATATCGCCGCCCAGCGCCCAGAAAGCGCTCGGAGCGTTTACTAACGTGGCAATATCGCGGCTCTGCCAGCCGCCACTTCCGCTCAAAGTAATGTGCGGATAAAAGGCAGTCCTCGCCAACCCAACCTGCGCATTCTGCAAAGCCATCTGCCTTTCGCTGGTCGCAATATCCGGCCGCCGCTCCAGAATCTCAGACGGCACTCCCGCCGGAACCGCCGGTGGCGTCGTTTTAAACGGCGCCTCGGCAAGGTTGAACGCAGACGGGGGCTTGCCCGCCAGCACCGCAATTGCGTGTTCGTACTGTGCACGCTGCTGCAAAACGAGTTGTAGTTGCGTTGCGGTCGAATCTAGCAGTGTCTTCTGCTGCGCAACTTCCAGTCCGGACGCTACCCCGCCCTCATGCCGCCGGTTAACCAGGTCCAGCCCTTTCTGCTGAATCTCCACCGACTCGCGCACCACTCCAGCTTCGCGGTCAAGTTCGCGCACATTGAAGTAGTCGGCGGCCAATTCCGCGGTCAACACCAGCCGCACGTTTCCAAGATCGGCAGCCGAAGATTGCAGCGATGCATTCGCCGCTTCAAGATTCCGACGCACCCGCCCAAAGAGATCGACCTCATAACTGACGTCGAAAGGAACGATGTAGCTGTTTTGGGTCGTTGTCGTGACCTGGCCGGGAGAAGCCCCGCTCAGCGGACGATTCCCCGAAAGCCGCTGTCGCTGCCCGCTGGGATCGGCGTTCAAGGTCGGAAAGAATCCAGCCGACGCCACCCGGGCCAACGCGCGCGCCTGCGACAAACGATCCTGCGCCGCTTTCAAATTCTGATTCGCTTGCAGCAGATCCTGCTCAAGCCCGTTCAGCGCCTCGTCGTGATAGAGCTCCCACCACGCGCCTTTGGGAATCGCATCCTTTGGCGTCGCGGGCTGCCACGGGCCTTCGCCTTTCCACGTCCCCGGCACATCCGCAGAAGCCCGCTGATACTTCGGCCCAACCGCGCAACCTGCGAGTAAGATAGCGATCGGCAGGATAACAGCGATTGAGAATCCCCTCACGACTGCTTGGCTCCGGGCGCCGGCTGGCTCTGGTTCTTCGGATTTTGCTCCGGTGGCCTCTGATTCTGAGGACTCTGTCCTTGCGGCTGTGCGACATGCACCTGCTGCCCTGCCTCCAGCGAGTCTGACGGATTAATAATGATGCGGTCGCTGGTCTGCACGCCGGCGAGAATTTCCAGAGTCTGTCCGAAGTCGCGCCCGATCGCAATCGACCGCAGTTCCACCTTGTTATCGCTCCCCACCACCGCAACCTGCGGCCCTTCCGCGCGGAACAGCATCGCATTCACCGGAATCGTGATGCGCTGCACCGGGTTGCCAACCTCGAAATGCACCTGCCCATACGACCCGGGCAGCAGCTTGCCATCCTTGTTCGGCACATCCACTTCCGTGTTCAGAGTCCGCGTCGCCATATCAATCGCATCCGCCGTTCGCACCACGGTTCCCGTGAATTTCTGTCCCGGATATTCCTGCAACGTCACCGCCGCTTTCGTTCCCACCTTCATAATCGGCGCGTAAGCCTGCGGAACCTGCACATAAACGCGCAGGGGATCGACCCTCGCGATGTCAAACAACTCACGCCCATTCGTCTGAGCGCCCGCATTGATCAGCGCTCCCGGATCGACGTTGCGCCGCGTCAGCACACCCGAAAACGGAGCATAGACGTTCTTGAACGACTCCATCTCGTCCAGCCGCCGCACGTTTGCATCCGCCGCGGCCAGATTCGCCTTCGCCTGCTCGTACCCGCTCGTCTGCTGATCCGCTTCCTGTTGCGACACCGAATCGCTCTTCCGCAAATTCTCCCAGCGATCCGCCGAAATTTTAGCCAATCCCAGCGCGGCCTTGATTTGCTCCCGCCCCGCTTTTGCCTGCGAAAGTTCTTGATCTATCTCAGGCGTATCGATCGACGCCAGCAGTTCGCCCTTCTCCACCTTGCTTCCGATGTCCTTGTACCAGCGCAGAAGATATCCATTTGTGCGGGCAAAAATTGGCGATTCAATGTAAGCCTGCAAATTTCCCGGCAGCACCAGTTCGTTGTCGCCGTTTTCGCCAATCGGATGAACTACCGCCACTGTGGGGATCGCCGCCGCATCCGTCTCCTTCGCCAAGGCGTCGGTCTCGCTCTTCCGCGTCAGAAAAGTGACCAGCCCTGCCACCACCAAGACGAGCACAGCCACGCCTACCATGATCTTGGCGCGGCCCGCCGGCGCCGGCGGCAGCTCGGGCGGCCGCTGAATCTCGGCGTGCTGCCGATGCGGTTGTTCCTGCACCTCGCTTGGATGCCCCATCACGGGCGGCTGTTCAACAGACATAATCACTTTCTCCCCAAAACCTTTATCGTTCCTTCGCTTGCAGTCGTGCCTGGCGTCGTCCGTGAATAATGGCGAACACGCTCGGTACAAAGAACAATGTAGCCACCGTGGCGAAAAGCAGTCCTCCGATCACAGCCCGACCCAGCGGCGCATTCTGTTCGCCGCCTTCCCCGAATCCGAGTGCCATCGGGAACATACCGATAATCATCGCCAGCGCCGTCATTAGCACCGGACGGATACGCGTGTAGCCCGCTTCAATCGCCGCCTGCAGCGCCGGCACGCCCATATCCATGCGGTCGCGCGCGAATGACACCATCAGAATCGAATTCGCTGTCGCCACGCCCATGCACATCACCGCGCCCGTCAGCGACGGCACGCTTAGCGTGGTGCGCGTAATCAGCAGGAACCAGCAAATCCCGGCCAGAGCTCCCGGCAGCGCCGTAATAATAATGAACGGATCGAGCCACGACTGAAAATTAACCACGATAAGAAGATAGACGAGCACAATCGCGCCAAGTAAGCCGAATCCCAAGCCAATAAACGACGAACGCATCGTCTCCACCTGACCCCGCACTTCCATCGTCGTTCCGCGCGGTAAGTGGTCCTGAAATGGCTTTAACTCCTTCATGATGTCCGACGCCACGCCACCCAGGTCCCGCCCCTGTACGCTGGCATACACATCGATAACGGGCTGCACGTTGTAATGATTGACCACCGCCGGGCGCACCGTCGGACTTAATCGCGTCAAATTGCTTAAAACCTGCTCGCCCGCCGCGCCCGCACGGTTTACGGGCGTATTCATCAGGTCTTCCAGCGAGGTCATGTGATATTGCGGAACCTGAACCGCAATCGGATAGCTCACTCCGTTATGCGGATTCAGCCAGAAATTCGGCGAAGTCTGGAAGCTGCCGCTCAGGCTGATCAGTACGCTCTGCGCCACATTTTGCGCGGTCAGGCCAACCTGGTTGATGCGCGTCCGCTCCATATCCAGATACAACGTGGGCAAATTCATCAATTGCTGCACGTGCACATCGGCCGCGCCTGGGATCGTTCTAATCCGGTTCGCGATCCTCTGCCCAATGTCATGGTTGGTTTGCAGGTTCGCGCCAATGATCTGGATATCGATTGGCGCGGGCACGCCGAAGTTCAGGATCTGCGAGACGATATCCGCCGGCTGGAAGAAGAACTCGACTCCCGGAAACCTCCGTGGCAATTCCCGCCGCAATTTCCGCACGTAGCCAGCCGTCGAATGGTGGTGCTCGGGATCAAGCGCAATCAACACCTCGGCGTCCGAAGTTCCAATCACTCCGGAATTGCTGTACGAAAGATTGATGCCCGAGTACGGCACGCCAATATTGTCGAGCACCGTTTGCAACTCATTTTTCGGAATCTGCTCGCGCAATACCGCTTCCACCTGGTCGCAAAGCCGAGCCGTCTCTTCCACCCGCAAGCCCGAACGCGCCCGGAAATGCAGGCGAATCAGTCCCGCATCCACGGATGGAAAGAAATCCTGCCCCAGAAAAAACACCAGGCCCATCGAAAGTGCACAAAAGCCCACAAAACAGATCGCAAACAAACTGCGATGTTCGAGAGTCGTCTCCAGCAGTTGCTGGTAGCCCGCGCGGAACTTGTCGAATCCCCGTTCGAATCCGCGCTGGAATCGACCGATGAATGTCTTCGGCTCGGCCGCCCGGTGTTCGTGCCCGCGCATGATGTACATCACCATCGTCGGGATCAGCGTTCGCGACAGCAGGTACGACGCCAGCATGGCGAACGAAACAGCTTCGGCCAGCGGAACAAACAGGAACTTGGCAACGCCGCTCAGAAAGAACATCGGCACAAACACGATGCAGATGCAGAGCGTCGAAACGAACGCCGGCACCGCAATCTGCGATGCGCCATCCAGGATCGCCTGCTTCATCTCCTTGCCCATGGCAAGGTTCCGCTCAATGTTCTCGATCTCCACTGTTGCGTCATCGACCAATATGCCGACGGCGAGCGCCAAACCTCCCAGTGTCATGATGTTGATCGTCTCGCCTAGCGCGCTGAGTAAGATGACCGACACAAAAATTGACAGCGGAATTGAAATCGCGATAATGACGGTCGGACGCCAATCGCCAAGGAAAAGCAGAATCATCGCCGCCGTCAGGCATGCCGCCGTCAGGCCCTCGCGCAACACGCCGTCGATCGACGCTCGTACAAAAAGCGACTGGTCGAACAGCGCGCGGATTGTCATCTCCGGCGGCAACTGCTGCGCTGCTTTCGGCACGAGTGCTTTGATCGCATTCACCACCGTGAGCGTCGAGCCCCCCAGCTTATACATCGACATCAGCACGCCGCGCACCCCGTCCTGGCGCACGATGTTTGTCTGCGGCGCAAATCCGTCTCGAATATGCGCCACATCTTTCATGTACAAGGTCGAGCCGTTCACTGTCCGCACCGGCATGTCGTTCAACTCCGCCACTGTCGCCGGCGTGCCGTTCATCTCGACGTCGTATTCGGTCGGCCCAATCTTCGCCGTCCCAGCGGGAAGGATCAGGTTCTGTGCGGACACCGCATTCACGATGTCCGCCGGAGTCAATCCATAGGACTGGAGCTTCGCCAGATCGAGATCGACCTGCACCTGTCGTGGTTTGCCGCCGTAGGGATACGGCGTACCTGCGCCTTGCACCGTCGTCAACTGCGTGCGCAGGAAGTTCTGGCCAAGGTCGAAGAGTTGTTGCTCCGGCAGGGTCTTGCTGCTCAACCCAAGTTGGACGACGGGAGTCGTCGATGCCGTGTACTGCTCCACCAGCGGCGGGGTCGTCCCGGGAGGCAGTCCGCGCAGCACCGTCTGGCACATGCCCGTCACCTGCGACATCGCCATCGAAATGTTGACGCCCGGACGGAAGAAGATCTTGATGACCGCCTTGCCGTTCAGAGATGTCGATTCCTGATGCTCGATATCGTTGACCGTGACCGTGAATCCGCGCTCCGAGTTGCTCACGATCCGGTTGGCCATCTCCGTGGCGTCCATTCCGTCGTAACTCCAGATCACCGCGATGACTGGAATATTAATGTCGGGGAAGATATCGACCGGAGTGCGCAGGATGGTGATCGGCGTCAGGATGATAATCAACAACGCCATCACAACGAACGTATAAGGGCGCCGGAGCGCTAACGCGACTATCCACATAACTTGCTGCTTCGAGGAAACTTGCTCTGCTATCTATCTTTCGCCGATTCCGCCGTCCACTAGACTGTAGGAGCCTTCACAGCCCCAAGGATTTCCTCACGGTCTCCGAGGCGGTTCTCAGCGCATCTGCGGTCAAAAGCCTCTGCCACGAGCGCCACAAATCGGCGGTGCGCCGGCAAACTCCGTGCCCTCTCCGCGTGCTCCGTGGTTAAGGGTTGTTCGCATGCGGCTCAACTGCTCTGCAATGCCCCCAGACCACACTCCGCAAAGATTGGTAGATTCAAAACAATACGTTTCGGATTTAAATTATAATGAATTTCTACCATGCCACAAAGTTACGTCCGAGCGGTCGCTTCCGATAAGACCAACGGCAAGCGCGCGCCAGGAAGGCCGCGCAGCGAGCACTCCCGCCAGGCCATCCTGCGCAGCACTCTAAAGCTCCTCAGCCAGCCGGGAGGATTCTTCGATCTTAGCATCGAAGCAGTCGCCGACGATGCGGGCGTCGGCAAAGCCACTGTCTACCGCTGGTGGCCCACGAAGGCCGCTTTGGTTGTAGACGCCTTTTCCGACAGCGCCGACGAGGAGCTCCGCTTTCAGGACACCGGCTCACTTCACCGCGACATCAGCCAGCAGATGCATCGCGTCATCCGCATCTTCCGCTCCCCGCGCGGCAAGGTTCTATCTGCGCTGCTCGCGGGAGGACAATCGGATCCCGAGCTCCTGGAAGCCTTCCGCGACCGCTTCCTCTGGCCGCGACGCCGAGAAGCCTACAAGACATTGCAGCGCGGCATCGACCGCGGCGAACTCGCGGCCGACACCGACCTCGATCTGATACTCGACTCGCTTTACGGCCCGATCTACATGCGCTTCCTGATCCGCCACAAAGAGTTGGCCGACGACTTCGCCGATCAACTCTGCGGCCTGATGCTGAGAAGCTGCGCGAGTTAGCCCTGAACCTTGTCAACAAACCACTACTTAATATGATGCGGAGAAGCTTTATCGAGCACGGCGAGCAGCGGATTGGCGGCTGCCGGCGACTTCACCTTGCCCTCGCGCACGATGCTACGCGCACTTAATTCGCGTCCGTAGAGAGTCTTGTTCGCGCCATCGTCGGAGCGCATGGTTGAGCCTTCCAGCGAAACGCCTGCAAACAGCCCTTGCGCGCGAGAGTACGAGAGAATCTCTGCCTTCATCACGACATCGGTCTCCGCTGACGTGTCGCGTCCTACAGGTCCGGCCGCAGCCGAAGCGTCTGCGCCTAACTTGACCTTGCTCGAGAGCACTGACTTTGCGCCCGACTCGTTCATCACGAGGAGCACAAAGTCGGTCGCCTGCGCGCCGATCTGGAAGCCAAAGCTTCCGCCTTCGAGGGCAAACATCGCAGGCGCACTCCAATGGCCTGAGAAGTCCGCGCCGCGACGGCAGGTAATCAGACCACGTCCATAGCTTCCGCCGACGATGAACGCGGCTTTCTTCACCGACGGATAGACGATCACGCACTCGGCGCGGTTCAGCAGATCGCGAGGGATCCCTTTCTCGGGCATTCCGAGAATCTCCTTCATCACGTCGGCCGACTCGCGAATGCGGTCGTCGACCTTCTCTTCCTTGTCCGCAGCAAACATGCGCAAAGCGCTGAACATCATCATTGCGGCCAACAACATCTTCACGATCCCACGATTCATGACAACCTCCGTTCGAAGCCGAACACTAGCACGCGGTTCTGAGGATTGGCAAACGCGGAAGGCAGCTCCAAACTGACGGCTGACGGCTCACAGCTTGCTTCCCACGGTCTCCTCGGACTACCATCTTCCTAATTCGTCGTTGGGGTCTTTTCATCGTTCGTCCAGCAACCATTCAGCAAGCCGAGGAGGATCCATGGCAACCGCAGTTTCCCCGACTGGGATCGACGCTCGCGTCGCGGAGTTCATCGAGAAGCCGCGCAAGATGTTCATCGACGGCAAGTGGGTCGATGCTATTTCCGGCAAGACTTTCCCAACCTACAATCCAGCTACAGGCGAAGTGCTCGCCAACGTCGCCGAAGGCGACAAAGCCGACATCGACGCTGCCGTGAAAGCAGCCCGCCGCGCCTTCGACAGCGGTCCATGGCGCCGCATGACCTCTTCCGAACGCGGCAAGCTGGTGTGGAAGCTTGCCGATCTCATCGAGCAGCACACGGAAGAGTTCGCTACGCTGGAAACGCTCGACAACGGCAAGCCGCTGACAGTGTCGCGCGGGGCCGACGTTCCGCTCGCGGTCGACATGTTCCGCTACATGGCTGGATGGGCGACGAAGCTGGAAGGCACGACGATTCCGATCTCGGTTCCTTACACGCCTGGAGCTGTCTATCACGCATACACGCTGCGCGAACCAGTCGGCGTTGTCGGCCAGATCATTCCGTGGAACTTCCCGCTGCTGATGGCTGCATGGAAGCTCGGTCCAGCGCTCGCGGCCGGCTGCTGCGTCGTGCTCAAGCCGGCCGAGCAGACGCCACTCTCGGCGCTGCTTCTGGGCGAGATGATCGCGCAGGCTGGATTTCCTGAAGGAGTGGTCAACATCGTGCCAGGATACGGTGAAACCGCGGGCGCAGCGCTCGCAGCGCACGACCTCGTGGACAAGGTCGCGTTCACGGGTTCGACCGAAGTCGGCAAGCTCATCGTTCACGCGGCTGCTGGCAACCTGAAGAAGGTGTCGCTCGAACTCGGCGGCAAGTCGCCGAACGTGGTGTTCAAAGACTCGGACCTGAAGGAAGCAATCTCTGGCGCGGCGAGCGCGATCTTCTTCAATCATGGACAGTGCTGTTGCGCAGGTTCTCGTCTGTATGTCGAGCGCGCTGTCTACGACGAGGTCGTCGAAGGCGTGGCGAAGAAGGCGCAGAAGATCAAGGTTGGATCGGGGCTTGACGCAAGCACGCAAATGGGACCGCTCGTCTCGGAAGAGCAACTCAATCGTGTTTGCGGATACCTCGATGCAGGCGCCAAGGAAGGCGCGAAAGCGGTTGCTGGCGGCAAGAAGATCGGCGACAAGGGTTACTTCGTCGAGCCGACTGTGCTGACCAACACCAAAGAGAACATGAAGGTGGTGCAGGAAGAGATCTTCGGTCCGGTAGTGGCAACGATTCCATTCGACGACGCCGACGAGCTCGTCGGGCGCGCGAATGATTCCATTTACGGTCTCGCCGCAGGCGTCTGGACGAAGGACATTTCGAAGGCGCATCGCGTGGGCGCAGCTCTGCGCGCGGGAACGGTGTGGATCAACTGCTACAACATTTTCGACGCGGCGCTTCCGTTCGGAGGCTACAAGCAATCCGGATGGGGACGCGAAATGGGTAAAGATGTGCTGGAACTCTACACGCAGACGAAAGCGGTTTGCGCGCGGATTTAACGGAAATTCCTGCCCATTCTAACGCCGCAAAAAAGGCGCGTTAGAATGGGGCACCCTCGTCGGTTCCCATTCCAACGGTACTCTAAAAGCCTTGTCGGGCGGGCGATTTCGCTCGCCGATTTTTTTGCCTCAGACGGCATGGCGCCTGGGCACGTGCGGCTCGACCGATGCCGCACAGGCCTGGATTGAGCCGGGGGGAAGTTTTGGGTCGAGTTGTTCAGCAAGCTTCTGTTTTATCCCTTCGATTTCGTGTTCGGGCGGGTCATCGGGATTGCCGGTGATCTCGCGCACTACTTCCCTGAGGCGGTGATACTCCTCCTCTTCAGGAATGGAGCCGGCGGGATCGTTGAGATGGCGACCCATGAAGATGAGATATTCGAGGTTCTTTTCGATTTCCTGTTCGTCGGGATCGTCTCTTCTGTTCTTGTACTTCGATTTGGTGACGGGCTTTTCGCTAACCGCCGGGGTGGCTGGCGGAGCCGGTTCCGGGACTGGCGCAGGTTCCGGCTCAGGCTCGGGCATCATCTCTTCGCACTTCTGGGCGTCGACGGCGAGGCGCGCTGGATGCGGCTTTTCGGCCTGCAGCATTTTCAGGTTCATGAGCGCGAGCTGCATGGAATAGAGAAGCAGGCTGGCGGTCTTGTACTCGATCTTTTTCTGAATGAGGAGCGAGGCGACCTGGCGGATGGCGATCTGTATGGAGTGCGCGTCTTCGAAGAGAGGCAGATCCTCTTCGATGGCGCAGTAGGGAGCTTCGGAATAATAGTGAATGGCGGTGGAACGCCCCTGGAGATGATAGTAGCAGTATCGGGTGGCACCGACGGCGGGCGATCCGCACTGGACGCCGGCGGTGTTGAAGTGACGACAGCGAGGAACCTGCTTGGATGATGGCATGGTATGAGTCCTTTCGTTGGAGCTGCGAGTTGCGAGTCACGAGTCGCGAGTGAAAATCGCTATTCGTACATGGCCCTTCGTCCCTGGTCATTCGCTTCTCGGTTAGTGCGTTATGAATGCGTTGTTGCGAACTTAGCTACCCCTCCCCCCCTATGTGGCCTCTAATAGAATCATTGGGTTACGAAGAAATTCCCGCCAAAGTATTCGGGAGAAAGGAGTTATAGGTAAAGTATTCATTCTTTTGTACTTAGTACTACTTTCCACCCCACGGAGCCTGGGAGCCCCGACTTTAAGGTGTCGACCGGTCGGGCC
>Ga0335069_10003342_pt1 | contig 24302 bp, 20 predicted proteins | sample Lox_Sample_11_FD_206714 | JGI IMG/M metagenome (GOLD analysis project Ga0335069, IMG submission 206714) | Soil microbial communities from Loxahatchee National Wildlife Refuge, Florida, United States - Lox_Sample_1.1 | ecosystem: Environmental > Terrestrial > Soil > Wetlands | place: USA... | reverse complement strand
GCGGCAACACCATCTACTTCTTCGACCCGCTGGGCATCAGGAACGAGGTGTTCACCGGCGGCTACCGCCCGGACCCGGACTTCCCGAGCATCACCTGGACCGAGGACCAGTTCGGCCGCGGGCTCTTCTACTACGAGAACGTCATCAGCCAGCGCTTCCTCCGGTTCCACACCTAAGGGGCACATATGAGCGACCGCATCCTGCGCCTGCAGCACGTCGAGGTCAGGGTTCCCGACCTGGAGCTGTGCACGGCCTACTACACCGAGGTGGTCGGCCTCATCGAGGTCGCCAGCGAAGAAGGCCGGGTGTTCCTGAAGTGCTGGGACGAGCACGAGCACCACAGCGTCGTGCTGCGCCAGGCGCCCACCTACGGCCTGGACCACATGTCGTTCAAGGTTGCCGAGCAAGCCGACCTCGACTACTACGCCGGCCGGGTGGAGAAAGCCGGGATCGCGGTCAAGCGCTTCGCCAGGGCCGAGCTCGGCCCGGGCTGGGGCGAGGCCATCAGGTTCGAGGCCCCCTCAGGCCACCTCGTCGAGCTGGTCTACGGGATGGAAAAGGTCGGCAACATGCTGCCCTTGACCAACCCGCCGCCGCGCCCGGCCAATCTGGTGGGCATCGCGCCACCTCGTTTGGATCATATTTTCATCATGGCCGAGGACGTCGACGCCGCTACGGCCTTCTTCCGTGACGTGCTGGAGTTCCGGCTCACCGAGCAGATCGTGGCCAACGACGGCCACCAGCTCGCCACCTGGCTGGAGCGCTCGCACACCCCGCATGACCTCGCCATCGTCACCGGCCCGAACGGCGCCCTGCACCACTTCGCCTTCTGGCTCGACGACTGGAACGCCGTCCGCGAGGCCGCCGACCTGCTGGCCTTCAACGGCGTCACCATCGACGTGGCGCCGACCAGGCACGGCGTGACCCGCGGCTACACCGTCTACTTCTTCGACCCGGTCGGCAACAGGAACGAGGTCTTCACCGGCGGCTACTGGGTCGACCCGGACTTCGAGCCGATCACCTGGACCGAGGAGGAGATGGGCCGGGCCATGTTCTACTACGCCGGCCAGGTCAACGAGCGCTTCTTCACGGTGCACTCGTGAACGCCGAGAACGGAGGCAAGTCCGCGCCGGCCTTCCGCCGTACGGACCGTACCGACGCTCCTTACTATCTGGCCAGATATGCCGAACGAAGAGGGCTCAAGCAGCCCGCGCCGGCCGCGAGCCCCGCTGAGACGGACGAGGACCTGCCCCTCTACCTCCGCCGGTTCCGCGAGCGGGGCCGGGGCGACGCCTCGGCTGCCCTCCTCGAGGTAGACGGCGAGCGCTTCACCAGGGAGTTCGCCGGCGCGTCCCGGGACAAGGAGATCGTCCCGCCGCCGGAGCGCAAGGCGCGGGAGGACTTCGCCACCGAGATCCGGATCGTCAGGCACGGCATCACCCAGGGCTACCAGACCGACTCCGGCCTGACCCCGATGGGCGGCTGGCAGTCGCACCAGCGCGGGCACAGCCTGTCCAAGAGCGTCCGCCCCGGCCAGAAGGTCCGCATCGTCTGCGCGGACACCAGCCGGGCCCGGCAGACCGCCGGCCAGATCTACCGCGGCATGCTGGACGGCCTGCGGCAGTGGGGGAGGGAGGCCGATGTCGGCGCGCCCGAGCCGATCCCCGAGCTGCGCAACTTCCAGGTCTGGACGCCGGACGGGCCGCGCGACGTCACCTCGGCGTTCCGCCAGTACCAGGCGCTGATGGAGAAGCTGGAGCGGATGGCGGTCGGCGACCGGCCGCGCTGGCTGGTGGAGATCGACCGGTTCTACCGCAACCAGCTCGGCGGCGCGGACCCGATCTACATGTGGCTGACCATCCCGCTGATGTACTTCGAGCCGCCGCAGTCCTGCGTCCGCCGGTTCTGGCGCGGGTTCCACCGGCTGATGGCGGAGTCGCCGGACACCCGGATCATCGCGGCCACCCACTCCGGCCCGATCCGGGCCTTCGCCACCTGGGCGCACGGCTACGATCCCGGCGAGCCGTACAACACCGAGGAGGTGGTGGTCCGGATCCGCCGCGGCGGCGGCACCGCGCTGGTCGCCTACCGCAACCGCGTCACCGAGGTGAACGTACCACCCCCCGACGAGATGCCCCGTTGGGACTGACCTGCGTGCCCGCGCTAACCGCAGCACCACCCCCAGCCCCAATAGACACACTAGACTCTTCAGCATCATCTCTACGATCAGTTTCAATCGCGGCCTCCGTGCTCGACTGCTTCGCCGTCCATCACGAGCTCGGCGCCACCCAAGTCGCCCGCGAGCTCGGCGTGGCCAAGAGCACGGCCTGCCGGATGCTGTCCGCGCTGGCCGCCGGGGGGCTGCTGGACCGGGCCGGCGGCGGCCGGTACCGGCTGAGCCTGCGCATGTTCGAGCTCGGCGTGCTGGCGGCCGAGCGGATGCCGGTCCGGGACGCCGCCCGGCCGGTGCTGATCGAACTGCAGCAGCAGCTGCGCGAGATGGTCCAGCTCGGCGTGCCGGTGGCCGGGCACGTGGCTTACATCGACCGGTACGGCCACGCCGGGCTCGGCCTCCAGCTCAGCGGCGAGGTGCTGCACCGGGTGCCCGGCTACTCGTCCAGCTCGGGCCGGGCGCTCGCGGCGTTCGACGACCGCATCCTGGCCGACACCCTGGCCGTGCCCCGCCGCAAGCACACGCCGTTCACGATTACCGACCCCGAACGGCTGCACCGGATACTCCGGACGGCACGGGCGGCCGGCTGGGTCAGTACCCGCGAGGAGTTCACCCGCGGCTTCTCCAGCGTCGCTGCCCCCGTTCTCGTCCCCGCTCCCGATGGCGGGGGACGGGCGGTGGCCGCCATCTCGGTCGCCGGGCCGACGGCCCGTATTCTCGGCCTGCGCAGGGACTTCATCGTGGCGAGCGTGTGCCGGGCCGCCCGGCGGGCCGGCACGCTGCTCGCCCAGGCACCGGAGGATTTAGGTCATGCAACGCAGCACCGAACGCATCCTCACCACCCACGTGGGCAGCCTGGCCCGCCCGCATGACCTGCTCGAGGTGATGCGGGAAAAGGAGCACGGCCGCCCGTACGACCCGGTCCGCTTCACCGAGATGATCACCGAGGCGGTCCGCGACGTGGTGCGCAGGCAGGCCGAGGCCGGCCTGGACGTGGTCACCGACGGCGAGCAGGGCAAGGTCTCCTTCCTCACCTACGTCAAGGAGCGGCTGGCCGGGTTCGACCAGGTCGAAGGCGAGACGCTGCTGCCGCCGTCGTGGCAGCGGGAGATCGACGACTTCCCCGAGTACTACCGCGCCTACATGTCGAAGTACTCCTCGGCCGTGGCGCCGCTGCGGGTCATGGTGTGCACCGGCCCCGTGGCGTACATCGGCCGGGACGCCGTCCGGGCCGACATCGAGAACCTGCGCGATGCGCTGGCCGACGTGACCGGCCCGGTCGAGGCCTTCCTGCCGTCCACCAGCCCCAGCGGCTTCGGCCGCAACGACTACTACTCCTCCGAGCAGGACTACCTGGCCGCGGTGGCCGAGGCCATGCGGGAGGAGTACCTGGCCATCGTGGAGTCGGGCTTCCTGCTGCAGGTGGACGACCCGTGGCTGATCGAGATCCTGACCGACGACGGCCGCAGCGACCCGGCCGAGCGCCGCCGCCGGGCCGAAGAGCACGTCGAGGCGCTCAACCACGCGCTGCGCGGCATCCCGGAAGAACGGATCAGGCTGCACACCTGTTACGGGCTCAACCACGGCCCCCGGCTGAACGACATCCCGCTGGCCGACGTGGCGCCGGTCATGCTGCGGATCAACGCGGGCGCCTACTCCTTCGAGGTGGCCAACCCGCGGCACCAGCACGAGTGGCGGATCTGGGCCGGCCTGAAGCTGCCGGACGGCAAGATCCTGCTGCCCGGGCTGCTCGGGCACGCGACCAACTACGTCGAGCACCCCGAGCTGATCGCCGACGGCATCTGCCAGTACGCGGGCCTGGTCGGGCGGGCGAATGTCATCGCCAGCGCCGACTGCGGCTTCTCCTCCCGGGCCTCGTTCGCCCCGGAGGTGCACCCCACCGTGGTGTGGGCCAAGTTCGCCGCGCTCGCCGAGGGCGCCGCGATCGCGACCAAGCGCCTCTGGGGGGAATCCTGATGGGAACTGCGAAGACCCTGGCCGCCATCGTCGGGCCGGGCAACATCGGCACCGACCTGCTGGCCAAGCTCCAGCGCAGCGAACACGTCGAGGTCGGCTATATGGTCGGCGTGATCGAGTCCGACGGCCTGGCCCGGGCGCGCCAGCTCGGCCTGGCCGCCTCCGCGGAGGGCCTGGACTGGCTGCTGCGCCAGGATCCGCTGCCGCGGCTGGTGTTCGAGGCCACCTCGGCGAAGGCGCACGTGGCCAACGCGCCGCGCTACGCCGAGGCCGGGATGCAGGCCATCGACCTGACCCCGGCCGCCCTCGGGCCGCCGGTCTGTCCCCCCGTCAACCTGCACGCCCATCTCGGCGTCCCGAACATCAACATGATCAGCTGCGGCGCCCAGGCCACGGTCCCGATCGTGCACGCCGTGTCCTCGGTCGTCCCGGTGCCCTACGCGGAGATCGTCGCATCGGTGGCCTCCCGGTCGGCCGGCCCGGGCACCAGGGCCAACATCGACGAGTTCACCCACACCACCTCCCGCGCGATCGAGACGGTCGGCGGCGCGACGCGCGGCAAGGCGATCATCGTCCTCAACCCGGTCGAGCCGCCGATGATCATGCGGGACACGGTGTTCTGCGCCATCCCGGCCGACGCCGACACCGACGCGATCACTGCGTCCATCCACCGCCGGGTCGCCGAGGTGCAGCAGTACGTGCCCGGCTACACCCTGCGCGCCGAGCCCCAGTTCGACGAGGCCCGCGACTCCTGGCAGGGCAACGCCCGGGTCGCGGTATTCCTCGAGGTCATGGGCGCGGGCGACTACCTGCCCGAATACGCGGGCAACCTCGACATCATGACCTCCGCGGCCGCCCAGGTCGGCGAGGTCATCGCCCAGCAGAGGTCTGAGCAGGTGACAGCATGAGCAGCCCCGCCCCCGCCCCCGCCGGGCGTCAGCTCCGCATCACCGACACCACCCTGCGCGACGGCAGCCACGCGATGGCGCACCAGTTCACCGAGGAGCAGGTCCGCGCCACGGTGCACGCCCTGGACGCGGCCGGCGTCGAGGTCATCGAGGTCACCCACGGCGACGGCCTGGGCGGGTCCTCATTCAACTACGGCTTCTCCCGGGTGGACGAGATCAAGCTGATCGCGGCGGGCGTGGAGGAGGCCACCCAGGCCAAGATCGCCGTGCTGCTCGTGCCGGGCATCGGCACCAAGGACGACCTGCGCGACGCCCGCCAGGCCGGCGCCACGGTGGCCAGGATCGCCACCCACTGCACCGAGGCCGATGTGTCCATCCAGCACTTCGGGCTGGCCCGTGACCTCGGCATGGAGACCGTCGGCTTCCTGATGATGGCGCACAAGACCTCGCCGGCCGAGCTGGCCCGGCAGGCCCGGATCATGGTGGACGCCGGCGCCGAGTGCGTCTACTGCGTGGACTCCGCGGGTGCTCTGGTTCTGACCGATGCACAGGAACGCATAAAAGCGATCCACGCGGAAATCGGCCACCAGGCCGAGGTCGGCTTCCACGGCCACCAGAACCTGTCCCTCGGCGTGGCCAACTCGGTGCTGGCCTACCAGCACGGCGCCCGCCAGGTCGACGGCGCGCTGTGCGCGCTCGGCGCCGGGGCCGGCAACTCGCCGACCGAGGTGCTGGCCGCCACCTTCGACCACCTCGGCATCGTCACCGGCGTGGACGTGGGCGGCGTGCTGGCCGCGGCCGAGGAGGTGGTCCGGCCGTTCCTGCCCCGCTGGCCCAAGATGGACCGGTCCGCGATCGTGCAAGGCTGGGCCGGGGTGTACAGCAGCTTCCTGCTGCACGCCGAGCGGGCAGCCGAGCGCTACGGTGTCCCCGCCCACGAGATCCTCCAGCGGGCCGGCGAGCTCGGCTACGTAGGCGGCCAGGAAGACATGATCATCGACATCGCCGTGCAACTCGCCCAGGAGCGTGACCTGGCCGCAACCGGCGCCCGCTGAAACTGATCTCCCCCGGCCGCCGCACCCCGATTCATCTCCCGGGCTGCCGCAGGCCCTCCAGCCGCGCCGACTTCGAGCACAACACCCCCTACGAGCAAGGCGGAAGGACGTGCGCGTGCAACGGCGGCCCGTCGTGTAAGCGATAACCACACAGGTTGTTTCTTACCACCTCAAGGGCCGGGCGCCGACGCAGTCACGGCGCGCTGAGCGGTACCTCAGACGAGGTTGTACAAGTTTTCAGTCCACTATGGCCATGACCGGTCCGGCGGTGATCCAGGTGCACCCGCTGCCGGAGGTGCGGAAGCGGCTTTTCCGGCATCCTCGTGCGGTTCCGGCGTGAGCGCGGCGCAGTGAGCGGAGCCGGCCGCGTCCGGCTCGGACCGCCAGCCCGAGGCCATCCTCCTCCCGTACGCGGCCTGCGAACGCTACGAGGCGCTCTGGCGGCAGCACGCACGGCTGGACTGCGCCCTCGCCACGGCGCAGTCCGTGCAGGTGGAGTTGCCGGGCCCGTTCAGCCTGGTCAGGTAGAGGCTTTCGGCCCTGTTCGCCTCGGTTGACGGCAGCTCACGCTGATGGTGCCGGCAGGCCAGCCGGTTGGGGCGGAGGGCGCATCGTGTGGACCATGCGAGTGAGTACAGCCGCGAGCTGGTCCTCGCGCAGGAGGCGGTCAGGGGTGCGGTACGGCACCACGCCAGCTCCCCGCCCGACCTGGACGGGTTCCTGGGCCAAGAGGAAGAAGACGAGATGTACCCGATGGTCTTCCCGGCCTGGCGCACGCGGCTACGTGCGACCTCAGCCGCAAGGACTTCGCCTGCGGCAACGGCGCCGGCGACCGCATGCTGCACGACCAGGAGCTCTGCAATTACGAACAAGTCCTGACGCGCCCGTACCGGCGCCCTGCCCTGCTGGAGGTCATCATGGCCGACCTGAATTCCGTGTTCGAGGCGGCGGCGGCGCGCTACGCCGGACGCCCGGCTGTCCGCATGGACGGTCTCGTACTGAGCTACTCCCAGCTGCGAGATGCCGCGTACCGGATGGCATCCCTGCTGTCGTCGGCCGGCATTGCACCGGGCGACCGGGTGGCCATCATGCTGCCCAACGTGCCCGCCTTCCCGGTCGCCTTCTATGGCGCGCTCGCCGCCGGGGCCATCGTCGTGCCGATGAACCCGCTGCTCAAGAGCCGTGAGATCAGCTACTACCTCAGCGATTCCGGGGCAAGCGCGCTGCTCGCCTGGCATGCGGCGGCGGGCGAGGCAGCCCTGGGTGCCGCCGCGACCGGAGTGCCGGTGCTGAAGGTCGACGAGCCCGACGCCGCAGGGCTGATCACCGGCCTGACCCCTGTTCCCGCGGGGGTGGAGCGCGCCGGGGACGATGACGCCGTCATCTTGTATACCTCGGGGACCACCGGCGTGCCCAAGGGCGCCGAGCTCACGCACGCGGGCCTCACCCGCAACGCCTCTGTCACGGCCCGCAACCTACTCGGCGCGGCCCCTGAGGACGTGGTCATGGGCTGCCTCCCGCTGTTCCACGTCTTCGGGCTGACCTGTGCCTTGAACGCCACCATCGCCGCCGGCGCCAGCCTGACCCTGCTGCCCAGGTTCGACCCGGCCAAGGCGCTGGAGATCGCCGGCCGCGACCGGGTGACGATCTTCGAGGGCGTGCCCACGATGTACGCGGCGATGCTGCACGACCCGGCCGGCGCACGGGCGGACACCTCGTCCCTGCGAGTGTGCGTATCCGGTGGCGCGGCCATGCCGGCGGAGGTCATGCGCGGGTTCGAGCAGGCCTTCGGGTGCATGATCCTGGAGGGCTACGGGCTGTCCGAGACCTCCCCGGTCGCGTCGTTCAATCACCCGGACCGGGTGCGCAAGCCGGGCTCGATCGGGACGCCGATCGAGGGAGTCGAGATGCGCGTAGTGGATAACGACGGCGCCGAACTGCCCGCCGGGCAGATCGGCGAGATCGTCATCCGCGGTTACAACGTGATGAAGGGATACTGGCGCAACCCCGGCGCCACGGCCGAGACGATCACCGGCGGCTGGCTCAGGACCGGTGACCTGGCCAGGGTCGACGAGGACGGCTATTTCTACATCGTGGACCGGAAGAAGGACCTGATCATCCGCGGCGGATTCAACGTGTACCCGCGCGAGATCGAAGAGATCCTCTATGAGCATCCAGCCGTGGCCGAAGCCGCCGTCGTCGGAATCCCGGATGAGCATCTCGGCGAGGAAATCGGCGCCGCCGTGAAGCTCAAGCCCGCCGCGACCGCCACGACCGAGGAACTGCGCGCGTTCGTGAAGGACCGGGTAGCACCCTATAAATACCCCCGCTACGTCTGGATCGCGCCCGATCTGCCCAAGGGCCCGACCGGCAAGATCCTCCGCCGCGAGGTGCACGCACCGCAGGACCTCAGGCAGGCCGCCCGCCCGGCCTGAGCAGCAGGACCGGCGGCGGCATAAGGGATACCCGGGCAGCAGGCGCCCGCTCGCGGCCACCTGGACCACGCGGGTGGCGGGTTCCGCCGCGCTGAGGTTTCACGGCCGGATCTTCATCTCCTCCATGACGGCGGCTAGTGCCGCCGCCGTGCCTGGCGCGATCCCGAACTTGCCGGGATCGGGGACCACGACAGAACCGTGCATGACACCGTACTCTGCGGGCTCCCACCCGATGCCGGCGTGATCAAGGATGGCGCGCATGGGCGCGTTCTCGGCCAGAACGTCGGCGGAAAAGCGCAAGATGCCGTTGCGCCGGGCGGCGATGGCGACCGCTCCCATCAGCAGCGTTCCCAGCCCCCGTCCCTGGAACTCATCCGTGATCAGGAAACTGATGTCGGCCAGTGCCCGGTCCGAAGCCGACCGGACGTAAGTGGCGCCACCTGCCCAGATGTCAGCGCTGGCTACGGCGACCCAGGCGAAGTGGTCGACGTAGTCGACCTCCGTCAGGTACCGGGCCAGCGCCGGAGTTACCTGTTCCCTGCCGAGGAAACGCCGGTACCGCGTCTGCGCCGAGAACAGCTCCCCCCGCATCAGCTCCTGCTGGTCGCCTGGGTAGACCGGACGCAGCCCGGCAGCAGTGCCGTCGCGGAGGGTGACGGGCACGGGAACAATGCCGGCGGCCAGACGCTGGCGGGCTGTGGCCACGACCTTCTCCAGCACCCCCGGGATGGCAAGCAGCCGCGTGAAGGCTGCCCGCCCGCCCTTCAGGCCGCGCGTCTCGGTTATCGCGGTGATGGTCGCCGAGCGTCGTGTCCCGCGCAGCAGCGCCATCTCGCCCAGGATGGAGCCTTCCGCCACGACGGCAGCCTTCTGCGCTCCCTCTTCCTCCTCGCCGGACGCAACCCGGGCGCGGCCGGATGTCATCAGCAGGAAATGCCCGGCGACCTCACCGCGCCGGAGCAGCACCGTCCCGGCGGGCGCCGCGAAGGATGTCAGGAGCCTCGCCAGGCTCTCAAGGTCCGCGCGCGCGGCAGCGGTGAGAACCTCGCACCGCGCCAGGTCGGCGACGATCGCATCCCGGTCGCTCAGCACATCACCACCAGACAGCACGGGGTAAGGATCATGCCGGCCATTTTGACCCATCTACCCAGTGAAGGCGCAACACCCGCACGGCGCCGATGCCACGCATAGCTCACGAGCAACTGCAGGTGCATCAGTCAAACTGGGCGCCTGCTGCCTGCCGGAGACCGGACTGCCGCCGACACCCACGTGCGGTGGAACCCGCCAATGGGCGATGGCCTTGACCACGAGGCTGGCGTTGAGGCGGTCGATGCCGGGCAGGGTGTCGTCACCGCCCGCAGCGTATTGGGCCGGCACCGGCCCGCCGACCTGCAAACGATAACAACACACTTCGCGCCGATGTCTGACTGGGGTTAAGGACCATAGCCCGGACAGCGGCATAACCATGATCCTCTCCTCCTTGCGGTAGGCGAGTTCCCCGAGGTTGAGCAGGAAGCCCGCCATGAACCGCTCATCTAGCCTGTCGCGGAGCAGCCGGAGTCCGCTCAGGTCAGTGTCCTGGACGCGGGATCCGGCCTTCACTTCGAACCCGGCGACGCGGCCGTCCCAGGTCTCGAGGACAAGATCAACCTCGTCCCCGTTCTGCGTCCGGAAGTACGCGGCCGTGACTGCCTCTTCCGACCAGCTCACCTGCTTGAGGATCTCCCCGGCGGCGAAGGTCTCGACAAGATGCCCGAACTCGGTCAGCACAGCAGGGTCGCGGCTGCTGATCTTCGCAGCGCTGAGCCCGAGCAGCCAGCCGGCCAGCCCCGAGTCGATGACGTGCACCTTGGGGTACGCGGCGATCCGCTTGCCAAGGGTCGTGCCCCACGCGGGCAGCCGCTGGATCATGAAGGCCGCCTCCAGCAGGGTCGCGTAACGGTTCGCGGTGCTGCTTTCCAGCCCGACGGCCTGCCCGGCTTTGGAGATGTTGAGTACCTGGCCGGTCTGCGCCGCGAACTGGCGGAGCAGCCGGGGAAGCGCTTCCCGCTGCCGTACTCTGGCGATGTCGAGCACGTCGCGCATCACGACGAGGTCCACGTAGTCGGCGAACCACGACGTGCGGGCCCTCGCCGTCAGGCGCTGCAAGATCATGGGGAAGCCGCCCGTCAGGATGCGATCCACGTACTCATCCCTGGTCACCGGGTGCGATGGTATCTCTGGCAGCCTGGCCGGGTCGGCCCAGAGCCGGTCGATGAAGTTCTCCCGGCGCACGTGAAGCTCCCCCTGGGACAACGGCAGGACGTTGATGACGTGCGCCCGCCCGGTCAGCGACTGCGCCGCCTGCGGCAGGACCGAGTACCTCGTGGATCCGGTGAGCACGTAGCGCCCTGGCCTGGTGTCCGTGTTGAGCTCGGCCTTGATCGCGTCCAGGATCTCCGGGACATGCTGGAACTCGTCGATGAGAACCGGCCCGGGACCGGAGACGATGAAGCCGGGGTCGCTGGCCGCCGCCGCTCGCGCGTCCGGGCGGTCAAGGTCGAGGACGGGCCGGTCAAACTTGGCCGCGAGCGCAGCGAGCAAGGTGCTCTTGCCCACGGTGCGCGGCCCGGTGAGGATCACGACGGGCTCTTCGCTCATGCGCTGAGGGACGACTTCGGCGAGTCGGCGGGGACGCAGCCCGCTAGTAGCCTTCATGCACTTCAGAATGCCATGCAGGGGAACTCTTGAACGACTTTCTGGGAAACCTTACAGACCTGTCCTGGGAAACCTAGCAGCTCTATACTGGGAAACATTACAGCCATGACCTGGGCAGGCCGTAGCGTTCGAAGACGGGCAGGCCATTACCGGTAGTCCGTTAGATTAGGGCTGGTCAGAGGTAGTCTGGGAGTAGGTTTCCTGGTGAGCTCGAAGCTGGTGATGAGCGATGACCAAGCCGGTGGCGTGTCCGCCTGCGCCGGGGCCGCTGGAGGGGTACGCGGCCCGGTTTGGATGACCTGTTCACCCATATAGCGCAGCGGCGGGCGTTCCGGGAGTACCTGGCCGGGGTGCTGGCGCCGCGGGAGCGGAACAAGACGCTGACCTGGCGCTGCGGCCGCGCCACGGGATCTGGGCCCGGGCCGCCGACGCGCACACCCCTGCCGATGCGGCCCGCGAGCTGCGCTGGGGCGGCCCGGATGATCCAGGTGACTGGCAGGCGGTGACCCGGCGGTTCCGCGATGGGCACGCCGAGACCTGGTGGGCGGCCGACGCCACCTTGGGCGGCTGGGGGCCGGACGGCGTCCGGCGCCCGGTGGTCGCTACCGCCGACCCGGGCACCCTGCCGGACAAGGCCACCTGGTACCTGGTCACGAACCTGGCCCGGCCCGGCGGCCCGCGCGAGGACGACAGCCCCTGGCCGGCCGCACGCTAGACCGTATCCCGGAAACCCGCTGTTCTGCCGCGGACGGGCCGGTCACCGCGGGTCATGCGACGCGATAGCGCCCGGATCGTGTGATCGGCCTGATGCTGCGGCAGCCCGCGAACCCGGCCAGGCTGAGTACGTGGCCTGAGGGGAAGACCGTCGCGGAGAGCAACCGAGCCCTTGCGTACCTGTGCAAAATATCCGATGCGACAACCCGGGCTGCTGGCCTGGCCATCCGTGCCGCGCCTAACCGGGTGGTCTGTGTGGATGGCGGGACGGCTGCATGGTTGACCGGCGATTCCGGGGAGGGCAGGAGGGGTGGGCCGTTGGCGGTGACGGCAGGGGTCTTTCGTGAGGTCGGCCCGCCGGCGGTCACAGGACTTTGGAGATGCCAGGGATCCGCGTCGCCGCATACCCGGCCAGGTAGCAGGCCGGGACCGCCACCACGGCCACGGCCAGGAGCGTCAGCTCCGGGGCCAGCGCCAGCGACGCGAACAGCACCATGATCGCGGTGAGCAGCGGCGGGTGCAGGAAGTACGCCGCATACGACGCCCGCCCGGCGCGGGCGCGCAGCGGGCCGCCGCCGGGCCACCGGGCCCGGATCAGGGCGGTGAACCACACCGTGAAGGCGACGGAGACGATGCCGTACAGGACCGCCGCGAGCATCATTGGCCAGCCCCCGCCGTGCAGGGTTGCCTGGCCTTGCCCTCGGGCCTGTTCGTATCCGGCGACGGCCACCAGCATGACGGTCGCAGCCAGGGCGGTCCAGCCGAGTCGGCGTGCCCAGCCGGCCAAGTCATCGAGGCTCCCGGTCTCGCCCGCCCACACCCCGAGGGCGAACAGCCCCGCTCCTTGCGGCCACGATCCCCAGCGCAGGTCCAAGAACCCGTTGGTGTCCGGCGGCCACCGCCGCCACACCAGGTAGGCAGTCATCGCGATCAGGACGGCGACGGCCACCATGACCTGCGCCCCGGACCACCGGGGCGCAACCGGTGCCGGGTGCAGGCGCCGCAGCAGGGCATACGCCAGCGAGAAGGCCAGCAGCGCCGCCACGAACCACAGCGGCCCCGCTCCGTACGTCCCGCCCAGGTAATCTGCCAGGCTCGGGTGGCGGGCCCCCCGGAGGTTGCCCAGGTAGCTGGCCAGCGGGTTGATCAGGAAGATGAAGACGATCAGCGGGACGCCAAGCCGCAACAGCCTGGTGCGGGCGAACCCGCCGGCGCCCTTGTGAGCCAGGGAGCGTGCGGAGAACCAGCCGGCGACCAGGAACAACGGTCCCAGGGCAAAGCCCGCGATGACCCAGGCCGGGGTGACCGCCGCGGCCCAGGCCTTCGAGGTGGTGCGGTCCAGGTAGTACCAGCCTGTGCCGCCGAGGTACGCGATGACCGTGTGCCACACCACGACGACGGCGATGACCAGCACGCGAAGGTTGTCCGCCCAGTACTCCCGCGGACCAGGCCCAGCGGGAATCTCATGGGGCGAAGCGAGAATCTCCGGTGACGAGGCCATGGCGCTCTCCTCAGTCACGGCCAGGATGAATCCGCGGGCCAGGGCCCTGCAGGGCCTGACGTCCCCGGGCAAGCCCTCAGAAGTCCCTGATCCGGCTGCTTGCTGCGAGCGCCGGGCAGCCGTCCGGGCGTCACGAACCGGCCGGGTTCTGCGTCCCCCACCGAGGGCCCCATCACCCTCAGCCGCTGCGCTCCCATGGGGCACCAGGCGCCGACCCGCGGCCGTACCCGCTTTCGGAAGAACCGGCAAGCATTACCTGTCGGCGTTAGATCTGGGTCAGCAGGTCGTCTTTCTTTGCCTGGAACTCCGCTTCGGTGATCACGCCGGCGTCGCGCAGTTGCGCCAACTGTCGCAACTTGGTAACTGCACCGTCGGCCGGGGGCTCCGGGCCCACCGTCGGCGTGGTCGTGGCCGGCCCTGGCTGCGGCTCCGCCGACTCGAAGAAGCCCGTCTTCACCGTCCTGCAGAGAAGCCAGGTCAAGACAACCCCAGCGATGACGCTGATGAACGATGCGAGGGGAACCTCAGTTATCCAGGGAGCGGTGCCGGTGACCATGACCGGGGTGAAGATGCTGATGAACATGACGGCGAGCCAGATGCCGCCTGCCCCGAGGCCCAGCATGGTCCACGGAACGCGGTCAGTTACCTTGGCGCGGATCCCCCGCATCGCCGTCGGCAGCACCATTGCGAGCGCGATCACAGCCCAAATCCAGCCCGAGTAGGCCGCTAGGGGGACGTGCGTATGGGTGTAACCGATGTCAGCCGAGCCACCCGTGCTGACCAGGTCCGGGGAGAAGATGCTACCCAGAACCCCGCTTATGACGATGCATGCAACGGCGATGCCAGTCATCAGGTAGGCAAAGCTGAGATCCGGCCGGGTGATCTGTCTCGGCTGCGTTTCCGTAACAGTCATCTATGCCACCTCCTTAATCAGGTGGACAAATCGATTCCTCTGTTTCAACGCTGGAGCCGGAACCCGGCAACTACCAGGGCCATAGGACCCCTCGCCAGGGCCATAGGACCCGATGAAGGTCCCAGAAGCGGCACGGCCACGAGCGTGCGCGGCGGGCGCTGCGCGGCATCGGCAAGCAAGGTCGCTAGGGCAGAGAAAGCCGGCGCCGGGAAGGTACCGGTCACGCGGAGCCGGTACATTCAGCTGTCTGACGGCACCCACACCGTATCCAGGCCGACCCGCACACCATCATTGCCCCTCGGATGGCCAGCGACGCGGTGCCTTCCCCGGGCGTTGCGGAACCGCACGGCGGCCGGCCATCACCACCGTCCCGTACCTCCACTTGGCCAGCCCCCGCGGCGCCGCCAGCTTCGCCGCCGAGGCGGTGAACACCGCGCGGGCAGCCGGGTGCACCGGGACGATCGTGGTCCGGATGGACTCCGCGTATTACGCGGCCAGGGTGATCGCCGCGGTCCGCCGGGCGGGCGCTCTGTTCTCCGTCACGGTCCCGATGGACCCCAAGGTCAAGGCCGCGGTCGCGGCCATCCCCGAGGACGCCTGGACGGCCATCAAGTACCCCCGGGCGATCCGGGATGACCAGCTGCGCGCCTGGATCTCCGATGCCGAGGTCGCCGAGGCGGAATACACGGCGTTCACGTCGAAGAAAGGGCAGCCGGTCACCGCCCGGCTGATCGTCCGCCGGGTCCGGGACCTAAAACGGTGGTCTGGGGAACATCGGCACCTGGGTGGCCGGCCAGCTGGTCATCGTCACGCTCGCCCTGGTGTGGGTCTGGCTGGCCGGGCTGCGGTTCTTGTGGCGGTCACGGCGGCCGCTGTGGCGGGCGCTGGTGTGGGCCTACGGGCTGCTGTTTGTGTTCTTCGCCGTCACCACCGGCGCGAAGATCTACTACCTCGCCGGGGCCTACCCCGCCCTGCTCGCGGCCGGCATGGTGGCCATCGACGGCTGGCTGGCGGCCCGGCCCGGCCGAGCCCGCGGCCTGCTGCTGGCCACCGCGGCGACCACCGCGGCGCTGCTGCCGCTGGTACTGCCGGTCCTGCCAGCCGCCGACATCGGCTGGACATACCCGGTGAACCAGGAGAACGCCGAATCCCTCGGCTGGCCCCAGCTGGTCCAGGCCGTCCACAAGGCCTGGGTCTCCCTGCCCCCCGCCCGGCGCGCCCACACCGTCATCTTCACCGCCAACTACGGTGAGGCCAGCGCCATCAACAACCTGGGCAAAAACAACGGCCTTCCCACCGCGGTGAGCCCTGACAACAGCGAATGGTGGTGGGGGCCACCCAACCCCAGCGCCACCACCGTCATCGCGGTCGCGAACGGGCCAGCCGGCGGCGGCACCGGCACCGGCACCGCAATGGCCGGGTTCTTCGCCGATGTCGAGCAGGTGGCCACGCTGTCGAACCCGGCCGGGATCCACAACCAGGAATGGGGCGGCCACATCTACCTGTGCACCAGCCCCACCATAGCCTGGCCCCAGCTCTGGCCGCTGCTGCGCCACTACGGGTAATCCGCCTGCCCGGGGTGACCAGACCATGGCCACGCTAGAACAAGGCGATATGCATCTACCTTGCCCGGGACCGACAGGCACCAGCCGTAGGCCCGATTCGGCGCGCGGCTGTCAGCTCTCGGACACCCATTCCATTTGTCACGCTCTGTGATCATCTGCCTGGAGCCGTGTATGGTCTGTAACCTGCGCGGACAATCTGAAGCACGGTGGGCGCAACCAAGTCATGTGATCCGCCATAGCCGGATCGTCTGGTCGGCGCTGCCGCTGGCCAGCGTCTTGCCGTCGGGGCTGAAAGCCACGGAGAGGACGTGGCCGTTGTGGCCGGTGACTGCCTGGCCCGGTTGTGACGGCCTGGCCGGGTCGGCCACGTCCCACAGCCGGATCGTCTGGTCGGCGCTGCCGCTGGCCAGCGTCTTGCCATCGGGGCTGAAAGCCACCGAGTAGACATATCCCGAATGGCCGGTGAGAGCCTGGCCCAGTGGTGCGGGCCTGGCCGGGTCGGTCACGTCCCATAGCTGAATCATCTGGTTGGAGCTGCCGCTGGCCAGGATCCGGCTGTCCCGGCTGAACGCCACCGAGTAGATGTAGCCCGGTTGGCGAGCGAGGGGCTGTCCCAGTGAGGTGGGACGGACCGGGTCGGTTACGTCCCACAGCCGGATCGTCTGGTCCTCGCTGCCGCTGGCCAGGGTGCGGCCGTCCGGGCTGAACGCCACCGAGAAGACGGGCCCCTGGTGACCGGGAAAGTCGCCCATGCCCCTCGGGTTGGCTGGGTCGGTCACATCCCATAGCCACAGATAGGTCGGGTCCGGGTTCTCCCCCGGGTAATCGGTTTGGGTGCCGACGGCGATGCTGTGCCCGTCCGGGCTGAACGCCACCGAGTAGATCGTGTTCAGCGCACCGATGGCCTGCTCGCGCGAGCCCGCCAGTGCGGGGCGGGCGGGATTGGTCACGTTCCACAGCAAGACGAAGACGTCGCCGCCGCTGGCCAGGAGGTGGCCGTAGGGGCTGAACGCCACCGCATAGACGGTGTCGTCATGGCCAGCCAGGGGGTCGCCCAGTTGTACGGCCCGAGCCGGGACGGTGACGTCCCATAGGCGGGTGTTCCAGTCACCGTCGCCGCTGGCCAGCATGCGCCCGTCGGGGCTGAACGCCACAGAAAAGACGGTGCCGCCGTTGCCGGCAAGCGGATGGCCCCACTCAACCGCGGTCGGGCCCGGCCCCGGCGGAGCGACGGTCACTTCCGGGCTCGGCTTGGTCGCGTTGCCGGGCTGGGTACGACGGCCGGCGGTTGCGCCGCCTTGACCTGTTCCGCGCCGGGGCTCCTGCCGGGCCAGAACCCGGATGGCCAGCGCGAGCGCGGAGACGCCGCCAGCTGCCGCGACGCCGCCCGCGGCCATCAGCAGCGTGCGGCGGCGCACGGAACCGGCCCGCTCGGGCCGGCCGACAACGATCGTGGCGTCATCGATCCGCACGTTGTGGGCGCCGATCTGCGTGCCGGACGACCCGCTGTCTGGTTCCGGTTGCACCGGCTCGCTACCGCATTCCGTCAGAGCATCCTCCACAGCCTGATCGTCTTGTCGACGCTGCCACTGGCCAGCGTGCGCCCGTCGGGGCTGAACGCCACCGAGTAGACGAAACCGGCATGCCCGGCGAGGGATCGGCCCAGGGGCACCGGGCTGGCGGGATTGGTCACATTCCACAACCGGACCTTGTCGTCGGCGCCGCCGCCAGCCAGGATGTTCCCGTTGCGGTTGAACGTCACAGAAAGGACAGCGTTCGAGGCGCCGGAGGCCTGGCCTAGGGTTTCCGGGTTAGCAGGGTCGGTCACGTTCCACAGCTGAACGGCGTCGCCGGCGCTTCCGACGGCCAGCACCTGCCCGTCGGGGCGGAACGCCACCGCGTAGACGTAGCCAGAACTGCCAGCCAGGGGCTCGCCCATGCGGGCGGAATTCGTGGGTTTGGTCAGGTCCCACAGTATGACGGTGGCATCGGTGCTGCCGCTGGCCAGAATGTGCCCGTGCGGGCTGAACACCACCGACTCAACGGCGCCGTTGTGGCCCCAGAGCTGGCCAAGTACCGTCGGGCGGCGGGGATTGGTCACGTCCCACAGCCAGATCGCCTGGTCGACGCTGCCGACGGCCAGGGTGTTCCCGTCAGGGCTGTACGCCACCGAATAGATCAGGTCTCCGGCACCGGGGAGGGACGGGCCGAAGGCTACCGGGTTCGCCGGGCTCGCCACGTTCCACAGCCGGATCGTGCTGCCGCTGGCAACGGCCAGGATGTTGCCGCCGGGGTTGAACGCCACGGAGAAGACGGTGTCGTCGTGGCCGAACGGTCGGCCCAGAAGCGCGGGCCGCGCGGGGTTGGCCACGTTCCACAGCCGGGTGCTCCAGTCGCCGCTGCCGCTGGCAAGCGTGTGCCCATGGGGGCTGAACGCCACCGAGTAGACCGTGCCGCCGAAGCCGGTGACCGGACTGCCCAGGGGAACCGCAGCCTGGGCGGTCGGGTCGGCACCGATGACCGGGACGGCCGTATCGCCCGGTCCTGCTCCCTGCGGGGCCGGAGCCCCGCTGCCGAGCGCGCCGCTGGCCACTGCCCAGGCGGAGACGCCGCCCGCCGTGGCGAGGGTGAGCGCGGCGATCAGGACCGTGCGGCGGGCGGAACCGGCCTGCCCCTCCGGGGGGACAATGATCGTAGGGTTATTGAACTGCGTGTTGTGATCGCCGATTTGCACGCCGGACGAGCCGCTGATCTCGCGGCCCCCATCGTGGTGACCAGGTTCGGATTGCACTGGCTCGCTACCAGGAACCGGATCAGTGCCCATCCGGACCCCTTAATGCCAAGCTTCTCGCCATCACCCTCATGCCTCCCCTGGCAGCAGCATGCCACGAAGTCTGCAACCCCGAAACCACAAAAGGGTCAGGACCTTTTGATCTGAATGTTGCGGTCGCCTACCTGGACGTTCTTGGAATCCTTGATCGTCACGTTGTACTTGCCTGAGCGGGCGCCCGCCGTGTCCACGAGTTCCATCAGCGCCTGAGCGGCGGCCACCAAGTCGGTGTCGGCGGCCGCATCTGCCTCGGTGAGCTCTCCGGTGAGCACGGATGCCCATTTCTGCGGGGCGGCCGGATAACGTTCCAGCGATCGATGATCTGGTCAGCAGTCTTGGTCCACGTGAAGGGCCGGGCGTTCGCATTCCAGACCTTGATCCAGTTCTCCAGCGCGGTGGTGAGCTCGTCGAGCGAGCAGAACACGCCGCGGTCCAGGCAGCGTCGTTGCAGTTCGGCGAACCACCGCTCGATTAACCGGCCCTGGGAGAAATATCCCTCTATGTCCGATTCTGGTTACCGGGTGAGCCGCTTGAGGTGGCCCTGGATGCTGGTGATGACGCGTGAGTGCCGGGGTACCCGGCCCGACCGCGGTGAGGCGCTCGTTCTTCTCCTGGCTGAGCATTGCCGGCTCCTGTCGCAGCCCGTAACGTGCACTACACCGGCGACGCTAGGCACGGCCGTCCGGCGCGGAGAAGCGGCCGTTCGGCCACGCGGAACGCGGTTAGCGTTCCGCACTGGGGAACGCGCTCGTTGCCAGCACGAAACAGCAGTGAAACGTTCTGGACATTGGAGCCCAACCAGCCCGAGGAGACGCAATGGCCACGGTCATTCCCGTCGACGAGTTCATTACCGACGAGTGGTATCCGGGATTCAAGCCCGGTTACACCCACGCGCCCTGGTACATAGACCCGGTTCAGACGTTCCGCAAGGAGGACGAGGAGAACTTCTGGTTCCTCGACTTCCACTGGCCGCGCGGCCTCACCCCGATGGGGCTGATCTGGAACGAAGACGGCTACAACTGGGCCTCGCAGCTGGCCGCCGAGCAGATGCCGCTGCCGCCCGGCCGGGGGATCACCTGCCGGCTCGGCGGCACGCACACCTACGGCTCGCCGCTGCCGGTGAACGACGTGCGCGAGATCGGCCAGCGCGCCCGGCGGCTGGAGCGTGTCCTGCCGCCGTTCCTGCAGAACTTCGACGAGATCTGGGGTCACATGCGGGAGGAGGTCAACGAGAGCTGGGACTACTTCAGCGGCGTGGACCTGTCCGCGCTGTCCCTGGAGGACCTGCGGGAGAACCTCATCCAGGCCCGCCAGTACCACAAGCGCGCCTTCGAGATCCACTTCCAGGTGATGTACCCGCTGCTGGCGAACTACGTCGGCTTCTACAGCATGTGCACCGAACTCGGCCTGGACCCCGGGCAGATCGGCAAGTTCCTGCAGGGCTACGACACCAAGATCATGGAGACCGACCGGGAGCTGTGGCGGCTGACCAGCGCGGCCCGCGCGGCCGGCCTGGCGCCGGTGTTCGCCGCCCACGAGGCCGGCGGGATCCGCGCCGCGCTGGCCGCCCACGGCGGCACGGCCGGCCCCTGGCTGACCGCGTTCGACGACTTCCTCCAGGTCTACGGCTGGCGTACCGAAGGCTCCTGCGACATCGGGCTGCCGAGCTGGATCGAGGACCCGACCCCGGCCCTCGGGACGATCAAGACGTTCCTGCTGAAGGACACCGACCACGACTTCGAGGCGGCCAGGAACGCGGCCATCGAGGAACGCGAGGCGGCCGTCGACGCGGCCCGGTCCAGCCTCACGCTGGAGGAGCAGAAGCTCTTCGACGGCGGCCTGGCCTCCTGCCGGGCGGCGAACTTCCCGTGGTGGCAGGACGACCACAACTACTACATCGACCTGCGCATCTCGCTGCCCATGCGGTGGGCCTGCCAGGCCATCGCGGACCGGGTCGGCGCCGGTCACCAGGACGACACGCTCTACCTGTTCTGGGAAGAGATCATGGACGTCTCGGCCGGGCGCCGGCCCTACGACGCCGGGCTGCGCAGCCTGGTGGAGCAGCGCAAGCAGTACTTCGACTACTGGCTGCAGCGGCGGCCCTCGCTGCCCAAAGTGGTCGGCACCGTCCCGGAGTCGGTCAACGACCCGATCCTGATCGAGATCTTCGGGCTGAACAGCCACTTCCTGCGCGCGGTGGAAGCCATGAGCACCGGCGGGCAGGTCAAGACGCTGACCGGCGTGCCCGCGTCCAAGGGCACCGGCCGGGGCATCGCCCGGGTCCTGCACAACGCCGACGAACTGCACCGGCTCAGCCCCGGCGAGGTGCTGGTATGCGAGTCCACCTCGCCGAACTGGACGCCGGCGTTCGCCAAGATCGCCGCCTGCGTGTGCGACGGCGGCGGCACCCTGTCACACGCGGCCATCGTCGGGCGCGAGTACGGCGTGCCCACGGTGACCGCGGTCGGCCTGGCCACGGCGGTCATCTCGGACGGGGACGAGGTGGAGGTGAACGGCACCACCGGACAGGTGACCGTGCTCAAGCAGATCCCGAACGGACAGGGCTAGAGCCTGTGCCGGACGCCATTGCCTGGGTGGACGAGGTCGCCGCGGAGCAGGCCGTCGGAACCTGCGGTGCCAAGATGGGCCGCCTGGCCGAACTGCTCCAGGCGGGCGTGAGCCTGCCCAAGGGCTTCACCGTCACCGTGGAGGCATTCCGGCGGCACTGGGCCGCGGCGGGGCTGGACGAGGTGGCCGACGCCGCGCTGGGCGGGCTCGGCTCTGACGCCGGGTCCGCCGAGGTCGAGGCCGCCGCGCGCGCCGTCCGGGCCGAGCTGGCCGGCCGCGACATCGGCGCGGAGCTGGCCGCGCTGATCGGCGACGCCTACGAGGAGCTGAGCTCGCGCTGCTTCGAGATCAACGTGCCCACCGCGGTGCGCAGCTCGGCCATCGGCGAGGACTCGGGCACGGCCAGCTTCGCCGGGATCTTCGACACCTACCTCGGGGTGTCCGGCCCGGACCGGGTGCTCCGGGCGGTCCGGCAGTGCTGGGCCAGCCTGTTCAACACCCGCGCGGTGGCCTACCGGCTGCAGGCGGGCACGCATCACCGGGACATGCCGATGGCGGTCGGCGTCATCGAGCTGATCCACGCCCGGGCCTCCGGGGTGGCGTTCTCCGCCCACCCGGTCACCGGGAAGACCGACCGCATCGTCATCGAGACCAGCTGGGGCTGGGGCGAGGCGGTCGTGCAGGGCCTGGTCACGCCGGACCACATCGAGGTCGGCAAGACCGACGGGCGCGTCCTGAAGTACCAGGTGGCGGCGAAGAACGTGGTGTCGGCGTTCGACTACGCCATCGGCCGCGTGGTCGAGACCGCCATGCCGGCCCGCCTGGTCGACCGCCGGGTGCTCGATGACGAGCAGATCGCCGCCGTGGCCGACGCGGTGCTGGCCGTCGAGCGCTACTACGGTTACCCCGTCGACGTGGAATGGGTCCTCGACCGCCACCGCCGCGAAGGCGAGCCCATCTGCGTCGTCCAGGCCCGCCCGGTCACCGTCACCGCCCCGGCCGCCGACGCCACCCCCGCCGAATGGAACCCGGCCGCCATGGCCGCCAAGTACGTCTTCGGGCGGTAGAGATACGCTCGACTGATCGGACTGGTGTGCGAAAACTGAGGCTAACGTGGACGGTGAGATGCCTTACTCTGCGGCTTCGTGCCCGATGACCCGGTCGGCCAGCACGATGTCGCCGGACCAGCCGCACGCCCCGCAGAAGCACACGAAGACGCGATCGCGGCCGGTCCAGTATTCCGTGGTCAGCCCCTGCCCGCCATCAGCCAGCGACAACGCCGCCGCGCACCCCGGGCAGTACCGGGGGGCGTCCCGCCGGTGCCGCTCGGCATCAGCAGGAAACCACCCCCGCTGGACGTCCCCGCCGACGGCGACGTCGTTACCAGCGAGAGCCCCAGACCTAGGCGCCCCCGCAGACCCAGCCGGCCCCGCAGGGCCGGCGACGCCTGCCGCGACCGCCGTCACCCGGCTGCGGCCTTCCCGTTCTCGGCGGCCTTGCGGTTCTCGTGCGCCTTGATGTGCAGCTTCTTCAGCGCGTCGGCCTGCGGGCTGAACCGGGACGAGGCCCGGTCGATGAAGTCGATGGCGAACACCGCACCGGAGTCGAACTTGTTCTTCTCACACGGGAGATCGATCCGCGAACGGTAATCGCGATACACCCCCAGCGGGTCCTCGCCGCGGGCCACCCGCGCCATGTTCTCCTTGAACATCCGCCGCAGCATCGTCACCCCGATGTCCGAACGTCCCAGGTGCTCCACGGTCCGGTCCGTGATCGGCCCCTGGGTCACCCAGGCCATCATGTCCTGCCCCTCGACGTAGTCCACCCGGTGCCGCCCGTGCGAGTCATACACCGGGATCGCATAGTCGGGCACCGTAGGCTGCGGGGGGTACTCCACCCCGACGGGCGCGTGCACCGTGTACAGCATGAACCGGGTGGTGGTGCGGTCGATCGGCACCCGGATCTGCATCTGCTCGATGTTGGCCCCGCCGACCCGCATGTTGTAGGGGAACACCAGCGGGTGGCCGATCTTCCAGTCGTCGTCCTCCTCGGACGCGCCCTCGACCACCCGGCGCTTGATGATGCCCCACTCGAACGCGTCGAAGCCCACCTTGACGTGTTTCTTGCCGAAAGACGGCGGCGCGTCGAAGCCCTGATGGCGAGCCATGAACTCGAAGAACCGGCCGTGCAGCCACTCGGTGTGGTGCGGGTCCACCGCGTTCTCCATGATCTGCACGAAATTGCACGGCAGGTCGGTCCACCCGATGTCCCGCACCCCGTCCATCACGAACACGTCGAACCGGGGCAGCTCCGGCGCGGGCGACGGCCCGATGTAGGCCCATACCAGCCCGCCGAGCTCCTGCGCGACCCCGGCGACAGCCCGCACCCGCTCGCGGAAGTTGGTCTCCTCCCGCTCCGCGGGCTGGTCGAGGCACGCCCCGTCGACGCCGAACAGCCAGCCGTGGTACGGGCAGCGCAGCCCGTCGGCCTCCACTACGCCGTAGGCCAGCGAGGCCCGCCGGTGCGGGCACGCCTCGGGCAAAATGCCGTAACGCCCGCGCGGCGTCTTGAACACGGCGAAATCCTCGCCGAGCAGCCGCGCGGGCCGGACCGGGAACTCCTCGAGCTCACGGGTGAACGCGACCGGGTACCAGTAGCGCCGCAGCAGCTCACCCATGGGCGTCCCCGACGCGACCTGGGTCAGCTCGTCGTTCTGTTCGGCCGTCAGCATTGGTCCTAACTCCTGTCGTCGAATCAGCCGATGATGATGACTCAGGCCACGTCGCCTCAGTCGATGATGATCACGAGTCGATGACGGTCACGGTGCCGGCGTTGCCGTCCACGCGCACCCGCTGGCCGGTCTTGATGGTCCTGGTGCCGAACGCGGTGCCGGTCACGGCCGGCAGCCCGTACTCACGGCACACGATGGCGGCGTGGCTCATGATCCCGCCCACGTCGGTCACCGT
>Ga0335069_10003340_pt1 | contig 24309 bp, 10 predicted proteins | sample Lox_Sample_11_FD_206714 | JGI IMG/M metagenome (GOLD analysis project Ga0335069, IMG submission 206714) | Soil microbial communities from Loxahatchee National Wildlife Refuge, Florida, United States - Lox_Sample_1.1 | ecosystem: Environmental > Terrestrial > Soil > Wetlands | place: USA... | reverse complement strand
GACGCACGCCGCGGCCAGGAGGAACAGCTGCTCAGGGCGCGATGAGCACCGCCACGGTGGGTGGACTCATCCGGTCGACGCAGCACGATCGTGTTTTCCCGTTGGGTGATTGGGGGGGTCGGATGGCCAGGAGTCGGGGTGGGCGTGGGTCGTGTTGGTTGTTGACGCCGCCGGAGCGGGGGGCGGTGATGGCGCGGTTTTGGTGCGGGTGCGGTGGTGGGGGAGGTCGTGGCTGGGTTCGGGCTGCCGCGTCGTGCGGCGTGTGGGCTGCGGATGAGGCGGCGTTTGCGCCGGCTGGTGGGTCAGTTGCCCTCCTACCACGAAAGCGGGCGTGTGGCGGAAGCGATCTCCCTCACCTCGCGATGATGGTCAGGGTGTGGGGGTCTGGGTCCGCCGGCGGTGAGCGATCGCGCACGGTCCGCCGACCCGGCGCGACTGTGGCTGATTGTGTGCGCGCGGACGGCCCGCAGCAGCGCTGAGCGCCCGGCGACGGGTGCCCGAGCGTGACCAAAACTCAGGCGGTCGTCCCCTCAGACACTCGACTGGTCACCCCCAGCCGAGAAGACCGAGGCACTGTCGCGCCGACCGCTTGATCTGCAGACACGCCGCGGCGAAGACGGATCTCTTCACGTTGTCCCAGGTCGGGCCGGGAAAGACCTCGATCGGAGCGAGCCCTCCGGGCCGGGCGGGTTCTCGGTCGTATCCGGCCGTGGTCGGGCGCGGCGTCGCCGGACTAGAGTGCCGCCCCGGACGCTGCCGCTCGTGCAGGCCGCCGGGCGGCCGCGGCCGGCCGCCCGGCTTGACTTAGACCGCGCTCCAACTCCTATCCTCGACGTCATGGCTGTCGACACAGAGACGTCGCTGACGATCGCGGATGCCGCCCGGGCGACCGGCGTCAGCGCCTACACGTTGCGCTACTACGAGCGCGCCGGTTTGATCAACGGCGTCGGACGGGCGGACTCAGGGCATCGCCGCTACAGCGACGGGGACCTCGCGTGGATCGAGGTGCTCCAGCGCCTGCGCGCGACCGGGATGCCGATCCAGCGGATCCGCCGCTACGCGGAGTTGGTGCGGGCGGGCGATGGGACGGAGGCCGAGCGGCTCGCGCTGCTCGAGGAGCATCGCGACGCCGTCAAGGCCGAGCTCGCGGCGGTCCGCCGCCACCTCGCGTTCATCGAGCGGAAGATCGCGATCTACGAGGAGAGGCTCGCGGGCAGCTGAGCGATGAGGCTGCGCGGCTCCTCGATGCTGGGGTCACCGGCGATCGCGATCACCCAGCCGGGCTCCGAGCGCCACCATCCGGCGGTCGTGCCGTCGCCGTCGCTCCACTCCACGCATAGACGGTGCCAGTGGTCCGGCTCCGCGAAGCTCCCCTCGACGCGGACGACGGCGTGCCGCAGATCGAGCCGGAGGCCCTCCCGGCGCACCTTTGCGGCGGCTTCCTTTGCGGTCCAGATGAGGTTCGCGATCATGTCCCGCTGCGTCTCGGATCCGGCGTCGACGAGCTCCTGCTCCTCTGGGTCGAGCCATTCGCGGACGAACGCGTCGCTGCGATGCTCGATCACCTCGAGGTCACACCCGACGACCGCCGGCGCATCGGCGACGACCGCGATCGCGCGGCCCGCGCGGTGGCTGAGCGACACCGACAGTGGCACCGGCTCGCCGTCGAGGAACGCCTCAGGAGCGCCATCCGGGGCTGCGAGCACCTCGATCCGGTCAAGCGCCTGCGAGAGCCATGAGCCGACCGCCGCCTTCGCCGTCCAGCGGCCGAGCAGCCAGTCGGCGCGGCGGTGCGCGACCCGGAAGCGCATCAGCGCACGGCGCTCGCGCTTGCCGAGCCAATCAACGCCGGCCGGGACCTCGGCGTGCGTGCTAGCGAGCCAGCCGGGCGTGCCCATCACGCTCCTCCCCGACCTGCTCCAGTGCTCGCCGCATCCCGCGCTCCACCGCCTCGATCAGGAACGGCCGCAGCCGCTTCGGATCGACAATCGCCGAGACCGAACCCACCCGCACGGCGCGCTCGACGCTGTGCGTCGCGTCGAAGCGGTCGGCGAACTCCTTGCGCTTCTCGGCCAGGACGTCCGGCCACAGCGCCGCCCGCTCGGCGCGCAGGCGCTGTCGCTCGGCGCCCTCGCAGGACGCGATCCGCTCGTCGAGCGCGGTGATCCGCTCGTCGCTGCGCACGGCCTGCTCCACCTCGCGCGCGAACACGACGGCGGCCGCCGGAGCGCCGCCGATCACCGACGCGTGCGCTCCCTCGAGCGCGATCGTCTCGAGGTTCGGGTTGAGCGTCTGCGAGAACACAACGAACGCGCCGCCGTGGTAGCGAGACACGACGCAGAACACGATCGGGCCGTCGAAGTTCACGACCGCGCGGCCGATCTCGGCGCCGAACTCGAGCTGCCACTCGCGCATCGACTCGGGTGATCCGTCGAATCCGGCGAGGTTGGCGAGCACGACGAGCGGCCGGCGGCCGGCGACGGAGTTGATCGCGCGGGCGATCTTCTTCGATGAGCGCGGGAACAGCGTTCCCGAGGTCCACTGCTCGGGGCCGTCGGCGGGGATCGGGCCGTGCCGCGGCAGCGGGCGTCCCTCGATCCCGATCAGCGAGACAGGCACGCCGCCGAGGTGCGCGTCCCAGACGACGGCGATTTCCGCCGAGTTCATCACCGGCCAGCGCTCGAACGGGGGCAAGTCGCTGTCGATCACCGCGCGCATCACGGCGCGGATGTCGAACGGCTTCTTGCGTCCCGGGTTCGTCGCGTCACTGAACACGTCGCCGATGCGCACGAGGTCCGATGATTCGGCCGTGTGCTTGGCGCCACGGATGTCGCGGTCGGTGGGATCGGAGGTGATCGCCGGCCGCGGGAAGCGCTCGCCGGGGGCGACGTACGCATGCTCGTAGTAGGTGAGGAGCACGCGGCATGCGTCGGCGAGGTCGCGCGCCCAGTACTGCGCCTGGCCGTTCGGTCCCATGATCCGCTCGTAGCCGCCGATGCCGAAGTTGTTCTCCGCGGAGACGCCGCCGGAGTAGTCGAGCGCCTGCTTGCCGGTGAGCACCATCGCGCTCTCGGGGGTCATGATCAGCACCCCGCGGGTATGCATCAGCATCGTCGCCTCTGCGTTCCAGTACGGCTGCGCGCCGACGTTGATCCCAGCGACGACGACGTTCAGCTCGCCCCCCGCCTGCGTGAACTGGACGATGCGGCGCAGCACCGCGCCGATCCAGTCCATCGTCTCGGTCCCGCTGTCCATCGCGATCTTCGCCCCGGCCGACAGCGCGAACCACTCGAGCGGGACGCCGAGCGACTCCGCGAGGTCGATCGCGGCGTTGATCCGGCGGCACTCCGGCTCGGCGAGCGCGCCGAGCGCCCTCGTCGGGTCGCCGAGCAGGATCACGCGCAGCATCCCCTCCGGATAGCGCTCGGTGAAGTTGCGCACGGTGCCGACGACGATCCCGCAAGGGTTGTTCGCGGGCGGCCGCTCGATTGGACTCAGCGTCCCGTCGTCGCCCAGCTCGTACTCGGTGAATACGCCGGCCGGCTGGCCGGCGGTGGCAAGCGAGGGCGCGAGCAGCCGGATCACCTCGGCGGGGTGCAGCGTGCCGCGGCGGCGTGCGGAGATGAGCCGGCGCGCGCCCTCGTCGAGTGGCTGGATCGGGCGCGTGGGCGGGTCCGCGACCTCGAGCGAGACGTCGTGTCCGAGTGGTGTGAAGAACTGCAGCACCCGGCGTCGAACGCTGCCGTCGGGCTCGCGGACCTGGCCCTGGAACGAGATCATCTCGATGCCCAAGCCGGTCGTCAGCGGCGCGAGGCGTTCGACGAGCCGCTGGATCTCGTCGGGGTCTGGCTCCATCACCGGCCACACGTGCAGCAGCACCCGGTTCCACAGCAGCCGCCGGTTGAGCGGTCGGTGCGCCTGGAACTCGCGCACGGTCGCGAGCACGCGGATGACGACCTGCTCGAGCTCCGGCAGCGCGACGATGTTGCCCTCGTCGTCGTAGATCCGCGTGAGGTCGCGCACCTCCGCGCACGCGAACAACCGCTCGTCGCGGGGGTTCGTGTGCGCGACGCCGCGGAACGTGTAGATGTCCTCGGGCGACGGCAGCCGCTCGAGATGGAACTCCTGCAGGCGCCACACCTGGAGGCGGTGACCCATCATCGGGTGCAGCCCGCGCAGGACCTCGTCCTCGACGAGGCCGTCGGGCCCGGGCCGGAAGGTGAACATGTCGACGGCCGACATCCCGCGGCCACGGCGCGGCTCGGCGACCGCGATCACGACCCGGTGCAGCGACGGCGGTACCGCGACATCGGCGAGCGCGAGCCGCAGTGCGTGGGCCAGCTCCTCGTGGCTGGGCGCCGCGTCGCGATGCTCGGCGTAGAGGTCGAGCACGGCCCGCTCGGCGTCCGGCACCGACGCGATCTCGTCCATGAACGCGGCGACGGCGCTCGCCACGTCCTCGAGCTCGACGTACGCCGCGCCGATGTGCCGCAGCTGGCCCTGGAACGAATACCGGCCGCGAACGAACGTGTGCGGGCCGGACTGCACCTCGTCGAACCCCTCGAGCGAGCGCACGCGGTAATAGCGTCGCGCCATTGCCTCGACCAGGACGTTGCGCGAGCGCGGCTGCGCGGCGCGCATCGACGCGGTCAGCAACGTGGACAGCGGACGGGGGCAGTCGACGATCGCGGCGATCAGCGCGTCGCGGTCCGGCGTCTCGGGATCGGTCGTGAGGCGGAAGACGTGCTGCTGCATCTCCGCATAGACGCTCTCGCGCGCTTCGGCGATGATGCGCTCGTCGAAGTAGCGGAAGCGCACCTGCCGGGCGAGGTCGGCGATGACCGGGTCGCGACCCTCGTGGGCGACGACGAGGCGGTCGAGCGCCTCGCGGAAGTCGTCGCCGACATGGCCGATGAGCTCCTCGGCAGTGTCGAGCCGGCGGTCGAGGATCGCGACGACCGCCGCTCGGGCGGCATCGACGCGCTGCTGAGAGAGGAACAGGCGGTAGCAGCACTCCTCGAGCGCGGAGGTGCGGTCGAGGCTATCGATCCCGTAGTGAGCGAGCGCGCGGCGCAGCTTGACGACGAAGTCCGACGCGAGCCCCTCCGCCTCGGTCTCGAACGAGCGCAACCACGCGTTCAGGTTCTCCTCCGGGCTCTGCACGATCTGCGGCTCGGTCTCATCCTCGAGGTGCCTGGGGAGTGTCAGCGTCCGCAAATCGGCGAACATCGTCAGCAACCCGTGCTCTCCCGGGATCAGCGCGGGATCGCACGCAAGCAGGTCCGCGCACTGCCCGTGGAGGTCGCCGATCATGCGGTCGGCCTCCTCGCGGCCGATGTCGTACCCGAGCAACAGGCGCTCCATCCGGCGCAGGTTCTCGCGGCAGAGCTCCGGCGCGGTCGCCCCGCTGTCCGTCGCGTACCGCGCGAATGACAGCCGCTCGCTGGTCGCCGCTGACTCATCGCCGTCGATCGGCTCGAGCGAGACGAGCGGCGCCTGTGCGGCGACGTGGGTGTTCTCGCCCGCGAGCACGCGCTTGACGCGGCCGCGGAACGGCGCCGTCAGCGAGGACTCCATCTTCATCGCCTCGACGACCGCGACGACGTCGCCCGCCTCGACAATGTCGCCCGGCACGACCGGGATCGAGACCACGACGGCCGGCGAGATGTTGTGCACGATCCCGCCGTCGTCACGGGAGATGCGGTGCGGCACGCCGCCCACCTCGACGAGCAGGTCGTCGCCCTGCGCGGAGGTGAGCGTGCGATAGCCCTTCCCCGCGACCTCGAGCCGGCGCTCGTGCGGCCCGAGCCGGCGCGCGGTGATCTCGATTGCCTGGCCGTCGACGGTCACCCGGTACTCGCCGGGTCCGATCTGCGCGACCGACAGACGGTAGGACTGCCCGCGGAAGCGCAGCTCGTACGTGCGCGACAGCCGCGTGTCGGCGTGCGGCCGGCCGCGACGAGCGAACGCATAGAAGCGAGCGCGGTCGGCGGCGAGATCGTCGTCGGAGAGCTCGATCGCCGCCTGCAGGAGCGCGATGTCAGCATCTCGCGAGGGCACCGCCTCGCCGCTCAGATACAGATGATCGAGCCACGAGGTGGTGATGTTGCCGGCCCACACCTCCGGCCGGGAGAGCAGCTCGAGCAGGAAGCCCTGGTTGGTCGTGCCGCCGTCGACGACGACGACGGTGTCGGCCACGGCGCATCGCAGCCGGGCGAGCGCCTCGTCGCGCGTGCGTCCCCACGCGATCAGCTTGCCGATCATCGAGTCGAACTCGGGCGGGATCACGTCGCCCTCGGAGACGCCGGTGTCGACGCGGAGGCCCGGACCCGTCGGCAGCCGCAACAGCACGAGGCGACCCGGGGCTGGGGCGAAGCCGAGCGCGGGATCCTCGGCGTTGAGGCGGGCCTCGATCGCGTGCCCGATCGGCGCTGGGGGATCGCCTTCGAGTCGGCCGCCCGCGGCGACGTGGAGCTGCAGCTTCACGAGGTCGATCCCCGTGACCGCTTCGGTCACCGGGTGCTCGACCTGCAGCCGCGCGTTGACCTCCATGAACGAGAAGCGCTCGTGCTTGGGCTCGTAGAGGAACTCGACCGTGCCGGCGTTGCGGTACCCCGCGAGCAGCGCCAGCCGCCGCGCCGCCTCCATCACGCTCTGCTCCTGCTCGGCGCTCAGAGCCGGGCTCGCGGATTCCTCGATGACCTTCTGGTTGCGGCGCTGGTAGGAGCAGTCGCGCACGCCGATCGGCCACGCCGTGCCCTGGCCGTCAGCGATGATCTGCACCTCGATGTGACGCGCGTCGGTGACGAGCTTCTCCAGCAGCAGCGTTCCATCGCCGAATGCCTGGAATGCCTCCGCGCGAGCGCTCGCGAACGCGGAGGCGAGCGCGGCGGTGTCATCGACGCGGCGGATCCCGCGCCCCCCGCCACCCGCGGCGGCCTTGATCATCAGGGGGAATCCGATCCACTCGGCGTGGTGGACCGCCTCCTCGACGGTCTCGACCGCGCCGTTGCTCCACGGCGCGACCGGCACGCCGGCGTCCTCCGCCAGCCGCTTGGCGGCGATCTTGTCGCCGACGAGCCGCATGATCCCGGGGTCGGGACCGATGAACACGATCCCGAGGCGCTCGCACAGCTCCGCGAACTCGGGCTGCTCGGCCACGAACCCCCACCCGACCCAGGCGGCGTCGGCGCGGGCCGCGACGAGCGCTCGCTCGAGCGCGGGATAGTCGAGGTAGCCGCTGCGGCGGCTACCCCCGTCCGCGTCCTCGATCGTGCTCGGTCCCAGGCAGACCGCCTCGTCGGCGTGACGAACGAACATCGCGTCGCGCTCGGCCGCCGTGTACAGCGCGATCAAGGTGATCGGTTCGGGGCTGTGTTCGTTGAGCTCACGGACGGCGTGAATCACCCGCATCGCGGGCTCGCCGCGATTGACGATCGCGAGGCGTGTGAACGGGCGTTGCATGACTGAACCTCTACTTCTCCCCCATCGCAGTCCGGATCGGTTCGAGCGCCGTGGCGTCAAGCGCTCCGGGCAGCTCGGTCGTGCGGTATCCCTCGAGCCGGACGCGCACGCGCCCTGATTCATCGACGACCTCCGCGTCGATTGACCCGTCACGATGGCTCACGACCGCCCACATCGGTCCCGGCTTGCGCGGCGTCTGGAAGCGGATCACCCGATCGACATGGGTCGGCAGCGCCATTCGACCGGCCGTTCCGAGCTCCCACACACCCGCGGTCTGGAAGCACAGCTCGATCAGCCTGGGCACGAACTCGGTCGGCTGTGTCGCCGGCTCGTGATCGTCGGGGAGCTGGTCGGCAAGACTTCCGACGACGTGACCGTCCTCGCGCCACGCCCGGCCGAGCACCTGGTAGGCGGGACCGTGGAAGTAGACGCGGTAGACGTCGTCGCGGTCGACGGAGGGCTCGCCTGTGCGCTCCGCCGAGGGCCGCAGGCTCGCCTTCGGCGCCGCGGGACGCTTGCGAGCGAGTTGCACGCGCCCGACGAAATGCCGCGTCTCCTGCTCGCCCTTGCCACGCAGCGTCCGGCGCCCGATCAGCTCGCATTCCGCTGCAAGCGTTCCATCCCCGGCGTCGTGCAGCCGCGCGCGCAGGGTCAGCTCGCGTGGTGCGTCGCGGTAGAACTTGAACGGCGCGAGCAGGTCGACGTTCTCGAGCGCGACGACGTCGAACCCCGGTACGAGCGCTCGTGCCGTCTCGGCGAAGCCCTCCATCCCCATCACGCCCGGCAGCACAGGCGTGCCGTCGATCCGGTGGTCGTTGAGGAACGCCTGGCGTGCGGGGTCGAGCTCGGTCACGATCGTGACCGTCCCGTCGGCGGAGAAGGCGGCGACCGCACCCGTCATCGGTCCGCCCCGGTCCTGCAGCGCCGCCGTCGCGAGCTCGGGATCAAGCCCGCCGGTCGGATGACGCTCTGCGGACATGATCCCGAGCGAGCCGGCGACGATGACCTCGCGCCCATCGCCGGCCGCGACCAGTTCACGACGAACGGCGGGCACGCCGATCTCCGGCGGCAGCATGTCGATGCCCGCCGCCTCCATCACCTTCGGGATCGAGCCGCGGCTCGCCATCCCGATCTGCGCCCAGGCGGTCCAGTCGATCGCGATGCCGCGCGTGCGGCCGCCACGGCGCATGTGCGACACGCTCTTGCACAGCAGATCGTTGGCCGCGGAGTAGTCGGTCTGCCCACGATTGCCGAAGCGACCGGCGATCGAGCTGAACACGACGGCCGCATCCGGGGCTTTGTCGTCGGTGAGGCCGGCGCGAGCCAGCGCGTCGAGCAGATTCAGCCAGCCGTGCGCCTTGACGTCGAACACGAGGTCGTACTCGGCCTGAGGCTTGTCCGGCAGGACGTGGCTGATCTCGAGGCCCGCGCAGTGCAGGACGATGTCGATGTGATCACTGGCCTTCGCCGCTTTCGCGATCGCCTTGGCGACCTGCTTGGCGTCGGTCAGGTCGACCTGGTGCCAGTGCGCCCGGCCGCCGGCGCGCTCGATCGCGTCGATCGCGTCGAGTGCCGCGCGCGCCCGCTCGATCCGCGCAAGCTCGCGTTCGATCAGCTTCGGCGTCGGCCGCTCACCCTGATCCCGGATTCTGTCGGCAAGCTCCCGCTGGAGCCTCTGACGGTCGTCGGCGAACGTCTGTAGATCCGGATCGTTCCGATCCGGCTCGGGGACGAGGTCGAGCAGGTGGAACGTGCCGCCGCGGGCGGCTGTCGCGAGGTCGACCGTGATCGCCGCAACGATGCTTCCCGCGGCGCCGGTGATGAGGAACACAGTGTCCGCGTCCGGCTCCCGCGCTGGGTCTGCGTCGGCCGGCTGCACGGTCGTGCCGACCGTCCAGCGAAGCTGATCGGCATAGCCGATCTCAACGACGCCCGGATCCTTCAAGGTCTCCTCGATCAGCAGCGCGGCCGTCTCGCTGGGATCGGTCGCCGGCGCGAAGTCGACCGCCTTGACGGTCGCGTCGGGACGCTCCTGGGCGAGCGCCTTGGTAAAGCCGGTGACGGCGCCGCCGAGCACGCCCTGCGCGCCCGCCGGGCCATACCCGTGCCGTCCGCCGAGGCGCGTGCCGCTGAGGAGGAAGGTCCCGGCGGCGCTGATCTGCTCGGACAGCGCGCGCATCGCCGCCGCGAGCAACTTGACGCGGACGTGGAGCGCGTCGCGCCGGGCGCCCGCGTCGAGCTCGGCGAGCGGACCCTCATCATCGAGCGCGGGCAGCCAGTAAACGCCGTGGACCGGACCGGCCGCGGTCCAGTCGGCGATCTGCTGCTCGAGTGCCTTGACGGTCGGCGCTCCCTCGATCGCAAGCACCTCCACGCCGCGGGCGGCGAGCAGCGTCGTGATCGCGGCGGCGACGCCGCCGGTGTCAGACATCACGATGACGCGGTGCCCTTCGGTCAGCGCGACGCCCGTCGCCACGCAGTGGTCGAGGGGCGGGCGCAGGACCGCGGTCGGGATGCGCCGCGGGAACGCCTCGACGTCGACGGCAGCGGTTGGGGCGGCGGGTGTGGGCTCCGGCTCGGGGGCCGCTTCGGGCTCGGGCTCGGGTTCTGGCCCCGTCGGCGTGGCCGCCCGCTCGCGGACGAAGCCGACCACGTGGTTGAGCGTCGGGTAGTCGCGGAGCTTGAGCGAATCGTCCCGCTCGATCCCATACGCCTCACGAATCGACGCGAACACCTCCGCCTGCTTGACCGTATCGATCCCCAAATCCGCCTCGAGATCGAGATCCATGTCCAGCAGCTCAGGCGGATATCCAGTCTGCTCGGCCACCACCGCGAGCACGCGCGCGACGATCTCGTCGGCCGGGGCTTCCGCGGGTGCGGGCTCCGGCTCTGGCTCCGGCTCCGGTGCTGCACCGGTCGGGGCTTCGAGCTTGGCACGTTCACGGACGAAGCCGACCACGTGGTTGAGCGTCGGGTAATCGCGGAGCTTGAGCGAATCGTCCCGCTCGATCCCATACGCCTCACGGATCGACGCGAACACCTCCGCCTGCTTGACCGTATCGATCCCCAAATCCGCCTCGAGGTCGAGATCCATGTCGAGCAGCTCAGGCGGATAGCCAGTCTGCTCGGCCACCACCGCCAGCACGCGCTGCTCGACCTCATCGGCCGGCGCGACCGCGGGTGCTGCACCGGGCTCGGAGACGGTCGCGGGCTCGGGGACGGTCGCAGGCTCGGGGACGGTCGCGGGCGCGAGGTTCGCCCGCTCACGGACGAACCCCACGACGTGGTTGAGCGTCGGGTAATCGCGCAACTTGAGCGAATCGTCGCGCTCGATCCCATACGCCTCACGGATCGACGCGAACACCTCCGCCTGCTTGACCGTATCGATCCCCAAGTCCGCCTCGAGATCGAGATCCATGTCCAGCAGCTCAGGCGGATATCCCGTCTGCTCCGCCACCACCGCCAGCACGCGCTGCTCGACGTCGTCAACCGGCGCCGCCGCCGGCGGCTGCGCCGGCGCCGCGACTGGGGCGGGCGCCGGCGCGGGGCTCGCGGGGGCCGTTGTGGACGTGGCCCGGTCCTCGGCGTCACCCGTCGGAAGCCCCGCGCGCTCGCGCACAAACCCGACGACATGACTGAGCGTCGGGTAATCGCGCAACTTGAGCGAATCGTCCCGCTCGATCCCATACGCCTCACGGATCGACGCGAACACCTCCGCCTGCTTGACCGTATCGATCCCCAGATCCGCCTCGAGATCGAGATCCATGTCCAGCAGATCCGTCGGATATCCCGTCTGCTCCGCCACCACCGCGAGCACGCGCTGCTCGACGTCATCAAGCGGCGCCGCCGCCGACGGCTGGGCCGGCGCGGGTTGCACGGCGAGCACCGGCTCAGGCGCAGGCGCAGGCGCGGGCGCGGGGGTCGGAGCTGGGGCCGCCGCGGGTGCCGGCGCCGGGGCGGGCGCGGGCATGGGCGTTGGGACGGGTACGGGTGCCGGCTGTGCAGCCGCGATCGGCTGCGGCGCTACGGCAGGGGCCGGAGCCGCGCTGTCGACGACCCGCAGGCGGCGCTGGACGACTTCCAGCTTCGGGTTCTCGCAGCCGCTCACGCGCCGCAGCCAGGCGCTCCAGGCCGCGCGATCGCCGATCCGGTAGTCGTGCCCCAACTCGTCGAGGCCGCGTCGGCGGCCGTCGGCGACCGGCGTCCAATGCAGCAGCACCATCGCGATCTGCGATCCGAACCCGGCCGCCAGCCGGAGCGCGTACTGAACCGGGTAGGCGCCGCCCTTCGACAGATTGAGCAGGCCGAGTTCGGGATCGGGGTCGCGGAAGTTCGGGACCGGCGGAACGACGCCCGTCTCGAGCGCTTTGACGGCCATGATGTCCTCGAGGCCGACTCCCATCGGATGGCCGGTGAAGCCCTTCGTGTTGGCGATCACGATTCGCTCCGCGCCCGGGCCGAACACGCGCCGCAACGCGTGGATCTCGGCGGCGGCGCTGCCGCCGCGCGCGGGCGTGTACGTCTCGTGCGACACGAACACGGTCTCGCCCGCGATGTGCTCGCGGCGCACGCCACGCGCCTCAGCCTGAGCAATGAGCCGCTCCATCACGCCGCTGATGTGCTCGACGTCCAGCCGGGTGCCGTGGAAGGCGGAGTTGGCCGTGACCGACGCGAGGACTTCGCAGATCGGCGTGAGCCCGCGCTCGCGCGCCGACGCCGCGCTCTCGACCACGAGCCCGGCTGCACCCATCCCGATGATCATGCCGTGGCGCCGCTCGTCGAACGGGAGCGCCGCGTCCTCGACGATCTCGTCGGTCGCTGCGGCGCCGGACGCGAGGAAGCCCGACCCGATCCAGCCGAGCATCGAGTCCGACGTCGCGTCGTCGGCGGCCACGATCAGCACGCGGTTGCAGCGACCGGCGCGGATCCAGTCCTCGGCGAGCGCGATCGCCTGGGTCGTGCTCGCACACGCGGCGTTGACCTGCGTGTTCGGGCCGCGGGCGCCGATCAGCTCGGCGAGCTGCGAGTGCCCCATCGACAGGATGCGGAAGATGAACCGGCGGTCGAACGTGTACGGCTCCTCGTCAAGCTGGTGCGTGAGATCGTGGATCCGGTGCTCCACCTCGGCGAGCACGACCGGGTCGGTCCCATCGTGGTCGAGCATCCGCTCGCGCAGCGACTCCAGCGCGGCAAGCCGCTCGCGCCGCATGCGGTCAACGGTGAAGCGCTCGACCTCGTCGGTCATCTCCTCGAGGCCGGGGAACGCCGAGGCGAAGATCACGCCGGTGTCGTCGCGCAGCTCATCCGGCAGCGACCAGCGGTCGGGAAGCTGTGTCCCCTTCGTCGTCGTCTTGTAGCGCAGCACGAGCGGGATGCCGGCGTCGCGCAACGCGTCGATCCCCGCGGCGATCGCCATCTGCGTGTCGTGGCCGAGCGCGGCGATCCGCTCGCGGTCGATGCCGAACTCGTCCGCCAGATCGAACGAGCCCGCCCGCGCGGCGAGCTTGATCACCGCATCGAGCCGGTCGATCGTCTCGAACGAGGCGCCGCCGTCATCGCCCTTGACCAGGCGCGTGATGTGCTTGTTCAGCATGTCGCGGCGCAACCGCGACGGGATCACGTCGATGCCCTGCTCCCCACGGAGCAGACGGGCGATGTTGTCGTCGTCGAACAGGCGCTCGGCGCCCGGAAGTCCGAGCGCGGCACCGGTGATGACAACCGGCTCGCCCGCCGGCGAGCCGCCGTCGACGGCAGCCGGACGCGGGGTGTCAAGCACAACTGGGCGCTCCGCGGCGAAGGCCGCCGTCTCGCGCGAGACCGGCGCTGACCCGGCGCCGAGACCAGCTGCCCACAACCCGCACAGAGCGCTGTTGAACGTTGCCACGTCCCCCTGCTTCGGGTGGTTCGTCGAGAGGCTCATGACGGCGTCGTCGCCGAGCACGTCGGAGGCGAATCCCTGCAGCGCATGCTTGGGACCGACCTCGACGAACACGCGCGCGCCGGCGTCGTACAGCGTGCGCAGGCCCTTGACGAACTGCACCGGCGAGGCGACCTGCCGCGAGAGCATGTCGAGCATCTGCTCGACGATGTCATCGCCGGTCGGATAGAACTCGCCATTGACGTTGGCGACGATCGGGAGCCGCGGGGCGTGGAGCCCGAGGCGCCCGAGCATATGGCGCAGCGGAGCGCTCGCCGGCGCGACGATCGCGGTGTGGAACGCGTGGCTGACCGGCAGCGGGATCGCGGTGTGGCCGCGCTGCTGGAGCGCGGCGACGGCCTGGCCGACCGCCTCGGTGGCGCCGCCGATCACGACCTGGTGGGTCGAGTTGATGTTCGCGAGCACGACGTAGCCCTCGATGCCGGCGACGATCTCCTCGACCTCGGCAAGCGGCGCGATCGCGGCCGCCATCGCCCCGGGATCCTCGAGGCTCAGGCTGGCCATCTCCCGCCCGCGGGCGCTGACGGCCTCGAGCGCGTCTTCGAACGACATCGCCCCGGCCGCGACAAGCGCGCCGTACTCGCCGACGGAGTGGCCCATCGCCATGTCCGGCTCGACGCCGTACTCGGCGAGGAGCCGAGTGAGCGCGGTGTCGACGGTGATGACCGCCGGCTGCGTGATCTCCGTGCGCATCAACTCTGCCTCGGCCCGAGCGACACCTGCGGAATCACCCGCGTCACAGAAGATGATGTCCGACAGCAGCCGCCCCTCGAGCAGCGGGCGCATGATCTCGTCCGCTTCGTCGAACAGGTCCGCGACGACACGCTCGCGCCGGCGAACCTCCGCAAGCATGTTCGCGTACTGCGAGCCCTGACCGGTGTAGAGGAACGCGACCTTGCCGGGCGCGCCGCTGCCGCGATAGATCCCGCGCCCGCGCAGCGCCGGCCAGGCGGCCGAGTTCCCGGACTGCATGATCTTCAGCGCGATCTCCGCTTTCGCGACGAGATCGTCGCCGTCCGCGTAGTCGATCGCGATGCGCTCCGGCGCGCGCAGCGTCTGCGCGCTCGGCGCGACCGGATCGAGATGCCGGCCCTGGCGGGCCTCGGCGAGGGCGGTGCGGAGCTCGTTCGCGAGCTCCTCGGTGCTGGCCGCGCCGAGCACGAGTGCACCACGCAGCGGAGGCTTGGTACTGCTCTGGACGCTGGGGGTCGGCGCCGGGGTCGACGACGCCGTCGGCGTCTGGGCCTGCGCGGTCACGACTCGGTGTCCGTTCGTGCGAGTCCGTCCGGGCACGTACTCCTCGAGCACGAGGTGGAAGTTCGTGCCGCCGAAGCCAAAGGCGCTGACCCCGGCGACGCGCGTGCGATCGGCGGGGACCGCCCACTCGCGCAGCTCGGTGTTGACCGCGAACGGCGACACGCTCCAGTCGAGATTCGGGTTCGGGCGCTCGAAGTTGAGGCTCGGCGGCAGCACCTTCCCGTGCAGCGCGAGCGTCGCCTTCAGCATGCCGGCGGCACCGGCCGCGGCCTTCAGGTGGCCGATATTCGACTTCACCGAACCGAGCGCGATCGACCCGGGTTCCAGATGGATGCCGGTGAAGGCGTCCGCGAGAGCACCGAGCTCGACCGCGTCGCCGACGCGCGTCGATGTTCCATGGCCCTCGATCAGACCGCACTGCGTCGGCGACAGACCGGCACTGCGCCATGCGCGCTCGACCGCAAACCGCTGACCGATCGGGTTCGGGGCGGTGATGCCCTTCCCCTTGCCGTCGCTCGAGCTGCCGACGCCCCGCACCACGGCGTAGATCCGGTCGCCGTCGCGCTCCGCGTCGGCGAGCCGCTTGACGACGAACAGCGCCGCCCCCTCGCCCATCACGAAGCCGTCCGCGCCGTCCGAATATGGGCGCGTGCCGCTCGGAGAGAGGGCCCCGATCGCGCAGAACTTGACGAACATGTGCGCGCCCATGTTGCGATCGACGCCGCCCGTGATCGCGACATCGAACTCGTGCGCGAGCAGCCCGTCGACGGTCGCGTCCATCGCCGCGAGGGCCGACGCGCACGCGGCGTCGGTGGTGAAGCTGGCGCCGTGGAGGTTGAACAGGTTGGCGACGCGCCCCGCCATGCAGTTGCCGAGCTCGCCCGGCATCGTGTCCTCGGTGATGTCCGGCAGCCATGCGGCGAACTCCGCGCGCAGCTCACGCTCGATCGTCGCGCGCACATCGCCGGGGAGGGCGGCGAAGCCGTCGGTGCGGCTCAGCTCGCGCGCGAACTCGGGAAACATGATCCGCATCGAGCTCAGGTAGTGCTTCTCGCCCGACATCGCGTTGCCGATGATCACGGCCGTGCGATCGAGGTCGAGCGCCCGCTCGGGCCAGCCGGCGTCCATCAGCGCCATCCGCGTGCATGCGACGGCCCACTTCTGGCCGTCGTCCATCGCATCGCTCACCTTCGGCGGGATCGGCAGCTTCCAGCCGAGTGGATTCCATTCCCACTCACGGACCCAGCCGCCGATCTTCGAGTACGTCTTTTCCGGAGCCTGCGGGTCCGGGTCGTAATACAGCGCCGGGTCCCAGCGGTTCGGGTCGACGTCGCTGATCGAGTAGCGACCGCTCGTGACGTTGCGCCAGAACGCGCCGGCGTCGGGGGCATCGGGAAGGATCGCGCCGACGCCGACAATCGCGACAGCACTGTCCAGGGAATCACTCATGGTCAATCCGACTTTCGGTTTCGGTGCGTGCGGGTCACGTGCGCTTCCGCGCGTACAGCGCCTCGGAGACGGTCTGCATGTCTGCCAGCAGACCGCTCTGGGCGCGGTGAATCGCAGCGAGGTTCAGTCGCTGCTCAAAGCCATCGATCTCGCCATCGGCCGCCGCGACCCAGCGCATCGCGTCGGTCGCGATCGCCATCGCCGCGGTCCGCGCGTTGACGCGGGCGGCGGCCGCCAGCGCGGGAGCGCGCAGCCCCTTCGCCGTCTTCGGGTGCAGCTGCTTGGTGGCCGCGCGGTGCGCGCGACGCGCGAATGCCGCCGCGCCCTCGGCCTGGGCGATCAGCGCTCCGAGCCGCATCAGGATGTGCTGGTGGCGCGTCAGCTTCTGCACGCGGCAGCGCTCGAGCAGTTCCGCAAGCGCATGGCCGGCAAGGGCGGCGATGTCGGCGCCGACCTCCGGGTTCTCGGCGTGCAGACCCTCGAGCTCACGCGCGCGCGCGTGGTAATAGTCACCGGCGGACTTCAGGTGTTCCTGCCAGCGTCCGCGCGCGATCGTGATCTCCATGATCTCCGAGGTGCCCTCGTAGATCCGGGTGATGCGGACGTCGCGCTTGATCTTCTCCACCATATAGTCGTGCGTGTAACCGTAGCCGCCGTGAGCCTGAATCGAGGCGTCCGCGGCGGCATCGCCGGCCTCGGTCGCGAGGTATTTCGCGATCGCGCCCTCGACGTTGAGCGCTCCCTCGCCCGAGTCGATCCGCTCGGCGGTCTCCTCGATCGCGGCACGTGCGGCCTCGAGCGCGACCGCATGCGGGACGATCAGCTTGTGGGTGTAGCCCTGCTTCTCGCTCAGCGGCGTGCCCGCTTGGACTCGCTTCTTCGAGTACGGGATCGCGCGGTCGAGCGCCGACCAGCCGGCGCCCAGTCCGAACGCCGCGACCATCAGGCGCGTGTAACCAAACACCAGCTGAGCCTGAACGAGACCCTGTCCCTCGACTCCGCCGATCAGGCGGTCGGCGTCGACGTAGACGTTGTCGAGAAACAGCGCCGCGGTGTTGCTCAGGCGGATCCCGTGCTTGTCCTCGTGATGGCCGTGCGTGAAGCCCTCGACACCGGCTTCGACGACGAACCAGCTCGGCCCGTCCGGCGCCATCGCGAGGATCGTGTAGCAGTCCGCCACGCCGCCGTTTGAGATCCACTGCTTGGCGCCGCTGATCCGGTAGCCGCTGACGCTGCCGTTCTCACCGACGCGCTCCGCCGTCGTCTTCAGCGCCCCGAGGTCGCTCCCCGCCTCCGGCTCGGTGGCGCCGTAGGCAAACAGGATCCCTTCCTTCGCGATCCGGCTCATGTACGTCCGCTTCTGCTCCTCGGTCCCGCCGACCCTGATCGGATCGCTCCCCAGGAAGGTCGCGAGCTCCGACGTCGCCAGTCCGAGGTCGATCGCGGCCATCCGCTCGCAGATCCGGTAGACGTCAAACGCGCCGCCGCCCATCCCCCCGTATTCGAACGGCACGAACAGGAGCTGGATCCCCAGCCCCTCGCCCGATGACATTGTGCGGACGATCTCCTCGGGAAACTCGTCGCGCTCGTCAAGGTCGATCAGTAGTTGGTCGGACAGTTCGCGTGCCGCGAACTCGTCGATCGATCGCAGCGCGACGTTCAAGACGTCGACGCCCAGCTCATTGGCCATTGCGTCTCCCTTTCCGTCTCCTCAGTTCAACGCGACCCAGCCTGTCATGCGACGGCGTGTCCGCCATCAGCCACGGCCCGCGAACTTGAGCGAAGAAACTACGGATAGGGGTTGGGCGTTACACGGGTTTCACCTCGATGCGAAGCTTCGCTATAACCGCATCCGAGCCGAGGGTGCAATCAACGTCCGAGGGAGCCCGATATGTACGCGCTAGGAAGGGTGGGTGAGAGCCGATGAACATCGTCGTGCCGATACGCCTCATGCCGAACATCGGCGACGAGCTCGAAGTCGACGACAGCGGGACCGATATCGACCGCGACCTCGTCGAGATGGTCGCCAACGACTTCGACGACCAGGCACTCGAGCAAGCCGTCCTGGTCAAGGAAGCCACCGGCGCCACCGTGACCGCGGTGGGTCTGAGTGGAGAGGGGATCGAGCAGGCGCTGAAGGTGGCGTACGCGCGCGGTGCCGACCGGATCGTCCTCGTCGATGCCGGCGGGATCGATCCGTACGACTCGCGCACCGCTGCGCTCGCGTTTGCGCAGGCGGTGCGAGGGCTCGAGCCCGACGTCGTGCTGGTCGGCGTGCAGACGCCGCAGGACCTGTTCGGCCAGACGGCGCCTCTGCTCGCCGCCGAGCTGGGATGGCCGCAGGTGAGCGTCGTCGCTGGCGTCAGCATGAGCGACGGACATGCGCGCGTGAACCAGGAATACGCCGGCGGCCGCATGGCGGTCCTGGACCTCACGCTCCCGGCCGTGGTCGGCGTGCAATCCGCCAGCTCGCCGCCCCGGTACGTCTCGATGGCGCGCCTGCGCCAGGCGATGAGCGAGGCCAGCCTCGAGACGGTGAGCGTGACGGTCAGCGCACCTGCCGGCGCGCCGACCGTGGCCCGACTCGAGCGGCCTGCGCCGCAGGCCGGAGCCACGATGCTCGAAGGCGACGCCGATGAACTCGCCGCGAAGATCCTCGCGGTACTACGCGAACGGGGAGCTCTGAGTAGCTGATGGGCGACATCCTTGTCTACATCGATCCTTCGATCAACGAGCGGCTGCTCGCCTTTGCGCGCCCGCTGGCCGACGCCGCGGGCGGCAAGCTCGTGGCACTGGTTGCAGGCGCCGACGCGACCGCGGCGGAGCGTGTCACCGCGGCCGACGTCGTCCTGGAGGTGTCGCATGCGGCGCTGCACCCGTACGTCCCGGAGGCCCACCTCGCGGTGATCGATGCCGCGATCAAGGAGCGCAATCCCGACTTGGTGGTCTTCGAGAACACGACAGCGGGGTATGATCTTGCGGCCGCCGCGGCGGCCCGATCCGGCCGGCCGTTCGTCGGCTACTGCCTGGGACTAACGCTCGACGGCTCAGCGGCGCAGGCTGTGTCCGCCGTTTACGGCGGACAGCTGGAGGCCACAATCGACGTGCCGCTCCCCGCCGTTGTCGCTGTCAACTCGACGGCGCTCCGCGACGATCCCCAGGCCGCTCCGTCGGTGGAGCGCGCCCAGCTTGCCCCGCCGACCGAGCTGGGCAGCCTGCGGACGGCGTTCGTCGAGGCGGTCGAGCCGTCCGACGAGGGCGTCGACCTGACGAAGGCCGATCGGATCGTGTGCGTCGGACGCGGGATCGGCGGGACGGAGAACATCCCGGTCGCCGAGGAGCTCGCGGAGGCGCTCGATGCCGAGATCGCCGCATCGCGGCCCGTCGTCGACTCTGGCTGGTTGCCGAAGGTGCGGCAGGTCGGCAAGTCAGGCGCCCACGTCAAGCCAAAGCTCTATCTGACGCTCGGCGTGTCCGGCGCACCGGAGCACGTCGAAGGCATGCAGGGCGCGGAGCTGATCATTGCGGTCAACAAGGATCCCGGAGCAGCGATCTTCAACATCGCCCACTACGGAGCGGTGGCGGACCTGTTCGACGTCGCCGACGAGCTGACGTCGCTGCTGTCGGAGTGAGCGTCGTCGGGTGCGCCGTCCGGCGCCGGCGCTGAGGCGTCCGGCGCCGGCGCATCCGGCGCCGGGGGTGAGGCGTCCGGTGCCGGCACGGCGCGGCCGAGAGCGTGTTCGACGAGCGCCGTCAGCTCGGCGACCTCGAACTCCGCACCGACGGTCTTCGCGGCGTCGGAGTACATCGCGAGGTCCTTCGGACAGCTGACGAGGAAGTAGTCGATCCCGCCCTCCAGCGCCTGCGCCTCGCGAATCCGCTGCTCGCTCGGACGCTCGTCGATCACTTCGTCGTCGCCCATCCAGATCCGGCCTCCACCGGCTCCGCAGCAGAACGTGTTGATGCCGTTGCGCGGCATTTCCACCAGCGTCGCGCCGGTTGCCTCGATCAGCGTGCGCGGCGCCTCGGTGATCCGGTTGTACCGCGCGAGATAACACGGATCGTGGTAGGTGACGCGCGTCCCGCTGAGAGGCGTGCTCAGCGTGATCACTCCGTGCGACACGAGCTCCGCGAGCAACTCCGTGTAGTGATAGACGGGCTTGTCGAGCCCGTACTTCGGATACTCGTTGCGCAACGTGTTCAGCGAGTGCGGATCGGTCGTGAAGATCGCCGCAAAGCTCGCCTCGCCGAGGGCGGCCATGTTCTGCTCGACGAGGAGCTCGAACAGGCCCTCCTCGCCGATCCTGCGCACGTCGTTGCCGGCATTGCGCTCCCCCTCGTAGAGCAGCCCGAACGAGACGCCGGCGTCGTGCAGGATCCGCGCGACGGCCTGCGACGCGAGCTGTACGCGTTCGTCGAACGACGCGAAATCCCCGACGAACCACACATACTTGACCGGCTCTTTGCGCGCATCGGGGATCTTGAAGTCGAGCGCCTTCGTCCACCGCGCGCGCATCCGCGAGGACTTGCCGTAACAGTTGCCCTGCTTGCCGTAGTTCTCGAGCGTCTGCTGGAGCAGCGGGTCCATGTCGCCCTGGTCGATCAGGCTGCGACGCAGATCGACGATCGTCGGAACGTGCTCGATGTCGACCGGGCACGCCTCGACGCACGCCATGCAGGTCGTGCACGACCACAGCACGTCGCTGGCGATGAGCGGTCCGTCGGGGTCGAGCCCGGCGCGGTGATAGAGCCTGTCGCGGAGGTCGAGGATCAGCTGCCGCGGGGCGAGCATCGTGCCGCTCGCCGCCGCCGGACAGACCGACGTGCAGCGGCCGCACTCGGTGCACGTGAACGCGTCGAGCACCTGCTTCCAGCTGAGGTCCGACAGTGACGCGATGCCGACGAGACCTTGCGGCGGCGGGTCGAGCGCCGCGACCGGCGCGGCCGGCACCTGCGTGATCGCGAGCGGGCGATCGACCGCGGCAGGCGGCAGCTTCTCGAAGAACACGTTCGGGATCGCGGTGATGATGTGGAAGTGCTTGGAGAGCGGCAGCAGATTGAGGAACACGAGAATCGTCACGCAGTGAAGCCACCATCCGACCTCGGCGAGCGTCCGCGCGGTCGAACGGCTGACGCCGCCGAGCGCCGCCGCCACCGCCGCCGTCAACGGTGCGAAGTCCCGCTCGTTGCCGTGGATGTTCTGGGCCACGAGCCAGCCGGCGTCATAGAGCAGGCCGCCGACCATGATCAGCAGGATCATGATCAAGATCACGACGCCCTCCCAGTGTGGCGCGTCGTGGTAGCGCCGCTCTCCACGCGCGACGCCGAACAATCGCGGCGTGTGCGCGATCAGGCGCCGGTAGAGCATGTACAGCACGCCGACGATCACCGTGGCCTCGACCAGGTCGCGGACGATGAAGAACGGCGGGCCGAGCACCTGGTCGGGGCCGAAGCCGGGGATGTTCCAGCCGGTGTCGAATGCCCGGCCGAACAGCGTGACCACCTGGAGCATCAGGACGACGAACCCCCAGAAGATCAGCGCGTGCATGATCCCAGAGGGCTGCTCACCCGAGAGGAACTTTCGCTGCCCAAGTCCGTCGATCGTCATCCGCTTGAGCCGGAGCCCGATCCGGTCAAACCGCGCGGCCGGACGCGCGGCAACCAGCAGCCGCGCGCGCATCACGAGGAGCCCTGCGAAGACGATCAGCCCGACCGCCCACAGAATCGGGAACACGATGTGGCTCATGCGCCATCAACCCCTTCCAACACGCGGACTACCTGTCACCAGCACCTGACCTGCCAGGCTCGCCCAGTCTCCGGCAGGGCCATCGCGTGCACATCCGCCTCAGGCCACACGCGGGGTGCGGAGAACTACTCGGGAGGGGTTCCCCCGCTGCTGGGCTCGGATGAGCCGAGCCGTCGGCTTGGTGTGGGAGGGGTCACGTCTTGCGGGGATGTACTGAGCGAGCTGTCGTAGTCCCTCCGGCGCGGGCTGCGCCGCAATTGGCCGATTCTCGACCAATGGCGGATCGGGATCCTCGGGACATCGGGGAGCCAGCCATCGCGGAGCGCATGTTCCGGCGGCTGCTCGAGACACAGGCGGAAGCGATCGTGATCGTCGATGGCGACGGCGAGATCGTGATCGTCAACGAGCAAGCCGAGCGGATGTTCGGCTATCGGCGCGAGGCTCTGCTCGGGCAGCGCGTCGAGCTGCTGGTCCCAGCGCGGCTGCGCGCCGGCCACGTGGGCAAGCGTGATCACTACAGCGCCCATCCCCACACCCGCCCGATGGGAGCTGGTTTCGACGTGCTGGCACAGCGGCACGACGGGTCGGAGTTCCCGGCCGAGGTGTCGCTCAGCACGCTTGAGACGGAGGACGGGATCCTGACCACGAGCAGGATCTGCGACATCACCGCGCGCAAGCAGGCCGAGGCCGCGCTGCAGCAAGCCGAGGAGCGCTTCCGGCTCGCGTTCGACTGCGCCCCGATCGGGATGGCAATGGTCGCGCTGGATGGCGTGTTGACGCAGGTCAATCAGGCGCTCTGCGAGATCATCGGCTACGCCGAAGGCGACCTCGTCGGCTCGTACGCCGGGCGCTTCACTCACCCCAACGATGCCGACCTCGACGATGGCCCCCGGCGCGACTTGCTGGCGGGCGCGATCCGCTCGTATCGGGTCGAGAAGCGCTACGTGAACGCCGCCGGCGAGCCGATCTGGACGAACGTGTCGGTGTCGCTCGTGCGCGACGCTCAGGGCCAGCCACTGCACTACATCGTGCAGGTGGAGGACATCACCGCGCGTAAGCAGATGGAAGAGCGGCTGCGCCGCCTGGCCGACTTCGACTCGCTGACCGGGGTCCGCAACCGGCGGCAATTCGAGCATGACCTGTACCTGCAGGTCGGTAATTGTCAGCGGTACGGCGAGCACGCCGCGCTGCTGATGATCGACCTCGACGACTTCAAGCACGTCAACGACACGTATGGCCATCGCGTCGGCGACGACTTGCTGAGGGCGGTCGCCGGCGCGATCCGCAAGCGCCTGCGGTCGACGGACACGGTTGCGCGCCTCGGCGGGGACGAGTTCGCCGTGCTCGTGCCCCACGCGAGCGAGGGGAAAGCGCAGACCGTGGCCGAGGATCTCCAGCGGTGCATCGAGGCCGTCACGGTGCCGGTGCCGGGCGCGACGCTGCATGCGAGCGCGAGCATCGGCGTCGCGTACGTCGACAAGCATGTGACGACTGCGGAGGCCGCGCTCGCCTGCGCCGACGACGCGATGTACGTGCAGAAGCGGGCGGCGGCGAGTGCCCAGTTCGGCGCGCGCTCGCTCCGGCATCCGCCGGCGCGGGTCGCCGCGACCCGCTATCGCGCCGGCTGACGCGCGAGGAGATCGAAGTACAGCAGCGCCGTCGTCAGCGCAGCGAACGACCGCGCGACCGTGACGATCGCAATCCCGAGCACGACGTCGCCGGCGCGGGCACTCGGCTCCGTGAGGGCGCTGCCGGCGGCGGCGAGCGCGAGGTCAACCACCGCGGCGCAGAGGATCACCGCGAATGCGTGCACGAACTGCCCGCGCGTGAGGGCGAGGCTTCGCCTCAGCGCGCCCATCCAGTCGGTCCGCTCGATCGCCGCGACCTGCGCGACGACGGCCCACCGGACGGCGAGCACGATCCCCGGCACGATGAATGCGAACAGACCCGCCGCGATCCCGAGCGCCGCGGCGATCTGCGCGGCCGCGACGACCGGTAGCGCGGTCAGGCCGCTACCGGCGACGCGCAGCAGGCGTGGCCGCTGCACGGCCCCGACGGTGAGCACGGCGTGTGCGTACAGGGCGGACACCATCGGTCCAACCAGGGCCACGTCGAGCAGGCCGAGGGTCATGGCCGTTCCCGGGCTCTCGTGGCGAGCACCGAGCGGAGGGATGTGCGTGATCGCGAGCACCGCCAGCTCGTACGGGACGACCACCATCAGCGCCAGCGCCGCGAACAGCAGCGGATGCAACGTGTACAGCCGCAGCGTGGCCGCGATCACGCCCGCGACCGGCCGCGGCTGATCCAGGTCAATCGCTCGGGGTCGGGGCTGGGAACTCAATCGGACAAGGCTGCGGGGACGACCGGGAGTGTCTCATCCTCACACGCCCAGCCGACGGCCGGCGGCCGACGGCGTCGCGGCGGTCCACAACCCCACTTTCGCGGTCGCCGGAGA
>Ga0335069_10003339_pt1 | contig 24312 bp, 25 predicted proteins | sample Lox_Sample_11_FD_206714 | JGI IMG/M metagenome (GOLD analysis project Ga0335069, IMG submission 206714) | Soil microbial communities from Loxahatchee National Wildlife Refuge, Florida, United States - Lox_Sample_1.1 | ecosystem: Environmental > Terrestrial > Soil > Wetlands | place: USA... | reverse complement strand
CGCGAGCAGATAGTACGATATGCGATTCTTTTGCCCGGCGCTAGCCGCCATGTCAATGTCCGACGTTGCGTCGTGCCGGAACATCCCGCCCCCATGCGGCGCGAACGGTCGCGCGGCCGTCATCGTCTCGTCCTTCCATTCCGGCTGCGAAAGCCGTCAGCGCAGTCAAGTGGCGTCCGTGCCTGCGCTTTCGATCATTTTTTGTAAGTAATCGGTATTCCGATTCATTAGATTGGTGCGATTTATTGGTGGTGACATCTTTCGTGATTCCGTAAATTTCGACGAGCCACGTGTGTGCCTGCCCCGCATGTCTGATGCAACCGACATAGTCAAGCTGCTCGACCGGCACTGGCGCAACGCGCGCACGGCCGCGTCGCACAACCCGCTGATCTACAAGGAATGCATCGTCGGCGACTGAGAGATCAACGGCACCGAGCCGCCTTACGTCTGGCAGATCGGTAACGGCGCGGCAGCCGGGTGAGCGCGAGTTGCCGCTGGTGCGCGAGCGCGAAGCGCGCCAGAGTGTGAAGCCGGCTGGCCGGCAGCCGGCCCGTTCCGGTACCAGTTTCACTGCGGACTCGATGGTGATGTGACAAAATATGCCACGCATTCACCGTATTCGATGTCCGCCTTGAATTCCATCTCCGCCACCGTTCCCATCTCGGTCGTCAACGGCTTCCTGTCCGGCGCCGACCGGGCCGCCGTCGTGCGTCTGGCCGGCCGCTCGGGCATCCCGCACGAGCTGCTGAAGAAACCGGCGGCGCGCGTTACGCAAGAGCAGTTCTCGACGCTATACCGCCTGCTTGCGATGGAGCTGGACGACGAAATGCCCGGCATCTTCAGCCGGCCGCTGCGCAACGGCCTGTTGAAGTTCCTGTGCCTGAGCCTGCTGGATGCACCCCGGCTGGAGGTCGCGTTGCATCGTTTCGGCCAGTTCTTTCACCTGATCCTCGACGATTTTCGGCTCGTTTCATGGCGCGAGGGCGAGCTGGCCTATGTCGAGTTCGTCGCCAATCCGGACGGGCCGCCCGTCAGCGCGCTCGCGCGCGAACTGGTGCTCAAGCTGGTTCACGGCGTTGCGTCGTGGCTGATCCGGCAGAAGATCCCGCTCGTCGAAGTCACCTTCGAGTTTCTGCGGCCCGCGCAGTCCGGCGACCTGCTCTACCTGTTCCCCGGGCCGGTCCGCTTCGGCCGCGACAAGTCGTGCCTGGTGTTCGACGCCGCCTACCTCGATCGGCCGATCCGCCAGCGGAAGTCGGACCTGCAGGACTTCCTGCGCCGCGCGCCGGAAGACTGGATTTTCGTGTCGTTCGCCGAGCAGATGGTGTGTCACCGCGTCCGGCAATGCATCGTGGACAGCCTGCCGAAAACGCCGACCGTCGATGTCGTCGCCCAGCAGCTGCATTACTCGGTGCGTACGCTGTGCCGGCGGCTCGAGGCGGAGGGCACGACCTTCCAGGCGATCAAGGACGAAGTCCGGCGCGACGTGGCGATCCAGCGCCTGACGCGTTCGGACGACGCGATCGCGGCGATCGCCTACGACGTCGGCTTCGATAATCCCACGGCCTTCCATCGGGCCTTCCGTCACTGGACCGGCAGCACGCCGGCCGCCTATCGCGACACGAAGTAGCCCCGCAGCGGTGCGCGACGCGGCCCGCGGGATTGACGGGGGCGACGCTTCGAACGGCAGGTTTTGTCAGTGAAAGGGCAGATTTGGATATCGGTCAGGAGTGGCTCGGACGATACGATGCGCTATCGCAATCGCGCCGTCCGGCTGCGCGCACAGCGCCGCCACATGCGCATATCCCCGAAGGAGACAGGTGATGAGCTACGCCCCGCCAATCAAGGAAATGGTATTCGTGCTGGATGAACTGGCGGATATTGCAAGCGTCGCAGCGCTGCCGGGCCTCGAGGATTCCAACCTGGAAACCGCGCAAGCCGTGCTCGACGAAGCAGCGAAGCTGAACGCCGAAGTGGTTGCCCCGCTGAACGTCGAAGGCGACAAGCATCCGAGCTACTGGCAGGACGGCGAGGTCGTGACGACCACGGGCTTCAAGGAAGCGTACCGCCAGTATGCGGAAGGCGGCTGGCAAGGCGTCGTCCATCCGACGGAATTCGGCGGGCAGGGCCTGTCGAAACTGATCGCGACGCCGTGCATTGAAATGGTGAATGCGGCGAACCTGTCGTTCGCGCTGTGCTCGCTGCTGACCGACGGCGCGATCGAGGCATTGCTGACGGCCGGCTCGGACGAACTGAAGCAGCGTTATCTGCCGAAGCTGATCGCGGGCGAGTGGACCGGCACGATGAACCTGACCGAGCCGCAGGCCGGCTCGGATCTCGCACTGGTCCGGTCGCGCGCGACGCGCGAGGCGGACGGCACCTACCGGATCTTCGGCACGAAGATCTTCATCACGTACGGCGAGCACGACATGGTGGAGAACCTCGTGCATCTCGTGCTGGCCCGCACGCCCGACGCGCCGGAGGGCGTGAAAGGCATTTCGCTGTTCCTGGTGCCGAAATTCCTCGTCAACGAAGACGGCTCGCTCGGCGCGCGCAACGATGTCCACTGCGTGTCGATCGAACACAAGCTCGGCATCAAGGCGAGCCCGACCGCAGTGCTGCAGTTCGGCGACCACGGCGGCGCGATCGGCTATCTGGTCGGCGAGGAGAATCGCGGCCTCGAATACATGTTCATCATGATGAACGCGGCGCGCTTCGGCGTCGGCATGCAGGGTATCGCCGTTTCCGATGCGGCCTACCAGAAGGCGGCCGAGTATGCGAAGGAGCGCGTGCAGAGCCGTCCGGTGGACGGTTCCGCCGCGCAGCCGGTCGCTATCATCCAGCACCCCGATGTGCGCCGGATGCTGGCGACGATGCGCGGCCTGACCGAGGGCGCACGCTCGCTCGCCTATGTTGCGGCTGCGCATTCGGACATCGCGCATCATGCGGAAGACGCCGCGGTGCGCGCCGAGCACAAGGCGATCTACGAATACCTGGTGCCGATCGTCAAGGGCTGGAGCACCGAGATGTCGGTCGACGTGACGAGCCTCGGCGTGCAGGTGCATGGCGGGATGGGCTTCATCGAGGAAACGGGCGCCGCGCAGTTCTATCGCGACGCGCGCATTCTGTCGATCTACGAAGGCACGACCGCGATCCAGGCCAACGACCTCGTCGGCCGCAAGACGCTGCGTGACGGCGGCGCGACGGCCCGCACGATCATCGCGGCGATCGACCGCACGCTGGCCGATCTGAAGGCAGCCGACGCGGGCAACGCCGCACGCGCGTTCGACGCGATGCATCAGCGTCTGAGCGCAGGCCGCGACGCGCTGGCGAACGTCGTCCAGCACGTGGTGGACAACGGCAAGCGCGACCCGAACGGCGTGTTCGCCGGCAGCGTGCTGTACCTCAAGCTGGCCGGCATCGTGCTGTCCGGCTGGCAAATGGCGCGCGCGCTGCTCGCCGCGCAGCGGAAGCACGCCGAGGATCCGTCGTTCTACGGCGCGAAGATCGCGACCGCGCATTTCTTTGCCGACTATCTTCTGCCGCAGGCGCAGGCGCTCGAGATCTCGATTCTCGCCGCGCGCGGTGACGACGGCCTGTTTGCGCTCACTGAAGAGCAGTTCTGAGCGCAGCGTCGTTCCGAAGAAAGGAGACAGAGATGACGGCAGGGGGAGATCGGTCCGTGGATTCGTCGGCGCGGTGGCTCGAAGCGTACGGTCCGCGCGAATCCATGGAATACGACGTCGTGATCGTCGGCGGCGGCCCGGCCGGGCTGTCGGCGGCGATCCGGCTCAAGCAGCTCGCCGCGGAGCAAGGCGCCGAGATCGGCGTGTGCGTGCTCGAGAAGGGCTCGGAGATCGGCGCGCACATCCTGTCCGGCGCGGTGATGGACCCGCGTGCGATCACCGAGCTGATCCCCGACTGGAAGGAACAGGGCGCGCCGCTGACCGTCGACGTGACGGAAGACCGCTTCCTGTTCCTGTCCGAAACGGACGCGAAGGCGGTGCCGAACTGGGCGCTGCCGGACAACTTCAGGAACCACGGCAACTACGTGATCAGCCTCGGCAGCGTCACGCGCTGGCTCGGCCAGCAGGCCGAGGCGCTCGGCGTCGAGATCTTCCCCGGCTTCCCGGCCGCCGAGATCCTGTACCACGACGACGGTTCCGTGAAGGGTGTCGCGACCGGCAACATGGGGGTCGGCAAGGACGGCGAGCCGACCGGGAACTTCCAGCTCGGCATGGAGCTGCACGCGAAGTACACGCTGTTCGCGGAAGGCTGCCGCGGCCACCTCGGCCGGCAACTGATCGCGAAGTACAGGCTCGACGCGAACAGCGACCCGCAGACATACGGGATCGGCATCAAGGAGCTGTGGGAGATCGATCCGGCGAAGCACCAGCCGGGCCTCGTGATCCACACGGCCGGCTGGCCGCTGAAGTCCGACACCTACGGCGGCTCGTTCCTGTACCACATGGACAACAACCAGGTGATGGTCGGCTTCGTCGTCGGTCTGGGTTACACGAACCCGTACCTGTCGCCGTTCGAGGAGTTCCAGCGCTACAAGACGCACCCGGCGATCCGCACGTTCCTCGAAGGCGGCAAGCGGGTGTCGTACGGCGCGCGCGCGATCACCGCCGGCGGGCTGCTGTCGCTGCCGAAGACGGTGTTCCCGGGCGGCGCGCTGATCGGCGACGACGCGGGCTTCCTGAACGCATCGCGAATCAAGGGCAGCCACGCGGCGATCAAGACCGGCATGCTGGCGGCGGAAGCGGCGTTCGACGCGGTGCGGGCCGGCCGCCAGAGCGACGAGCTGAACGCGTATCCGGACGGGTTCAGGCAGTCGTGGCTGCACGACGAGCTGTACCGCGCGCGCAATTTCAAGCAGTGGATGGCGAAAGGGCTGTACCTCGGCACGCTGATGGTCGGCATCGAGCAGAAGCTCTTGGGCGGCAACGTGCCGTGGACGCTGCATCACCAGCACGCGGACCACGAGATGCTGAAGCCGGCGTCGCAGTGCACGCCGATCGAATATCCGAAGCCGGACGGCAAGCTGACGTTCGACCGGCTGTCGTCGGTGTTCATCTCGAACACGAACCACGAGGAGAACCAACCGGCGCACCTGACGCTGAAGGACTCGAACGTGCCGGTGAACGTGAACCTGCGCACCTACGCGGGCCCGGAGGGCCGGTTCTGCCCGGCGGCGGTGTACGAGTTCGTGAAGAACGACGACGGCAGCGACCGGCTGGTGATCAACGCGCAGAACTGCGTGCACTGCAAGACCTGCGACATCAAGGACCCGACGCAGAACATCGTGTGGGTCACGCCGGAAGGCGGCGGCGGGCCGAACTATCCGAACATGTAGGAAGCGGGCGCCCTGCGAGGGCGCGGCGCATTCGAACGGCATGTGACGTTCGGGTGCGCGGGATTCGGCGTCGCGGTACGACGATTTCGGCGTGTGACGCGGTTTGGCAGAGCCGGCATCGCATGGCGAATGGTCGCGACTGGCGACGGAAGCCGATTCGAATGGACGAGAACGCCGTGGGCGCGGAAACGCGCGTGACGGCATGGGCCGCACTGTCCTCGTGACGGTGGGCCGAAGTTGATATTCAGGAGAGTGTCTTGAAGATTCTGGTAGCAGTGAAGCGGGTGGTCGATTACAACGTGAAGGTCCGCGTGAAGTCGGACGGCACGGGTGTCGACATTGCGAACGTGAAGATGTCGATGAACCCGTTCGACGAGATCGCGGTGGAAGAGGCGGTGCGTCTGAAGGAAGCGGGCGTGGCGACCGAAGTGGTCGCGGTGTCGGTGGGTGTCGCGCAGGCGCAGGAAACGCTGCGCACGGCGCTGGCGATCGGCGCGGACCGCGCGATCCTCGTTGAATCGAACGACGGCGTCGAGCCGCTGGCGGTCGCGAAGATCCTGAAGGCGCTGGTCGACAAGGAGCAGCCGCAACTGGTGATCCTCGGCAAGCAGGCGATCGACGACGACTCGAACCAGACCGGCCAGATGCTGGCGGCGCTGGCGAACCTGCCGCAGGCGACGTTCGCGTCGAAGGTGACGATCGCCGACGGGCGTGCGACGGTCGCGCGCGAAGTGGACGGCGGCGCGGAAACGCTGTCGCTGACGCTGCCGGCGGTGGTGACGACGGACCTGCGCCTGAACGAGCCGCGCTACGTGACGCTGCCGAACATCATGAAGGCGAAGAAGAAGCCGCTGGAGACCGTAAAGCCGGAAGATCTGGGCGTGAACGTCGCGCCGCGCCTGAAGACGCTGAAGGTGGTGGAGCCGCCGAAGCGCGCGGCAGGCGTGATGGTGCCGGACGTGAAGACGCTGGTCGAGAAACTGAAGACCGAAGCCAAGGTGCTGTAAGGGGAGCGGAAAGAGATGACGATTCTGGTAATTGCGGAACACGACAACGCGTCGATCAAGGCGGCGACGCTGAACACGGTGGCGGCTGCGGCGAAGATCGGCGGCGACATTCACGTGCTGGTGGCGGGCCACAATGCGCAGGGCGCGGCCGACGCGGCGGCGAAGATCGCGGGCGTGAGCAAGGTGCTGCTGGCCGACGCGCCGCAACTGGCCGAAGGCCTGGCGGAAAACGTCGAGGCGACGGCGCTGAACATCGCGAAGGACTATTCGCACATCCTGGCGCCGGCGACCGCGTACGGCAAGAACATCGCGCCGCGCCTCGCGGCGAAGCTGGACGTCGCGCAGATCTCGGACATCACGGCGGTCGATTCGGCCGACACGTTCGAGCGCCCGATCTACGCGGGCAATGCGATCGCGACGGTGCAGTCGAGCGATCCGGTCAAGGTGATCACGGTGCGCGCGACGGGTTTCGATCCGGTGGCGGCGGTCGGCGGCAGCGCGACGGTCGAGCAGATCGACGCGGCGGCGGACGCGGGCGTGTCGCAGTTCGTCAGCCGCGAGGTGACGAAGCTGGACCGTCCGGAGCTGACGAGCGCGAAGATCATCGTGTCGGGCGGCCGCGGTCTCGGCAGCGGCGAGAACTACACGAAGGTGCTGGAGCCGCTGGCGGACAAGCTGCAGGCGGCGCTGGGCGCATCGCGCGCGGCGGTCGACGCGGGCTACGTGCCGAACGACTATCAGGTCGGCCAGACCGGCAAGATCGTCGCGCCGCAGCTGTACATCGCGGTCGGCATCTCGGGTGCGATCCAGCATCTGGCCGGCATGAAGGATTCGAAGGTGATCGTCGCGATCAACAAGGACCCGGAAGCGCCGATTTTCAGCGTCGCTGACTATGGCCTGGTGGGCGACCTGTTCGCGCTCGTGCCGGAACTGGTGAGCGAGCTGGGCTGATGCGCGGCGTGCGCCGCGCTTGAAGCATCGGCGGTAAAGCACACGGCACAAGGGGCGCGATGAGCGCCCCTTTTTTTACGCCATATGCAGAAAGAGAAATGAGAGGAGTAACATGAGCTACATCGCACCCGTCAAGGACATGCTGTTCGTGCTGAAGGAACTGGCCGGCATCGACGACGTCGCGAAGCTGCCTGGTTTCGAGGATGCAGGCTTCGATACCGCGCAGGCCGTGCTCGACGAATCCGCGAAATTCTGCGGCGAAGTGCTGGCACCGCTGAATGTCGAAGGCGACCGCCATCCGAGCAGCTGGAGCAATGGCGAAGTGACGGCGACGCCGGGCTTCAAGGAGGCTTTCCGCCAGTTCGTCGAAGGCGGCTGGCAGGGACTCCAGCATCCGGCCGAGTACGACGGCCAGGGCTTGCCGAAACTGATCGCGACGCCGTGCATCGAGATGCTGAACGCGTCGAACCTGTCGTTCGCGCTGTGCCCGCTGCTGACGGACGGCGCGATCGAGGCGCTGCTGACCGCGGGCACCGATGCGCAGAAGCAATGCTACGTGCCGAAGCTGATCTCGGGCGAGTGGACCGGGACGATGAACCTGACCGAGCCGCAGGCCGGCTCCGATCTCGCGCTCGTGCGGTCGCGCGCCGAGCCGCAGGCCGACGGCTCGTACAGGATCTTCGGCACGAAAATATTCATCACGTGGGGCGAGCGCGACATGGCCGACAACATCGTTCATCTGGTGCTCGCGCGCACGCCGGGCGCGCCGGAGGGCGTGAAGGGCATCTCGCTGTTCATCGTGCCGAAGTTCCTCGTCAACGACGATGGCAGCCTCGGCGCGCGCAACGACGTTCACTGCGTGTCGATCGAGCACAAGCTCGGCATCAAGGCGAGCCCGACCGCGGTGCTCCAGTACGGCGATCACGGCGGCGCGACCGGCTATCTGGTCGGCGACGAGAATCGCGGCCTCGAATACATGTTCATCATGATGAACGCGGCGCGCTTCGGTGTCGGCATGCAGGGCATCGGCGTCGCCGAGCAGGCGTACCAGAAGGCCGCGGCGTTCGCGAAGGAGCGTGTGCAGAGCCGTCCCGTCGACGGGTCGGCGAAGCAGTCCGTGACGATCATCCATCACCCGGACGTGCGCCGGATGCTGGCGGCGATGCGCGCGATGACGGAAGGCGCGCGGGCGCTGGCGTATGTCGCGGCGGCGCACAGCGATCACGCGCATTGCGATCCCGACGCGGCCGCGCGAGAGCGCCATCAGGCGATCTGCGAGTACCTGGTGCCGATCGTGAAGGGCTGGAGCACCGAGATGGTCAACGAGGTCGCGAGCCTCGGCGTGCAGGTGCATGGCGGCATGGGCTTCATCGAGGAAACCGGTGCGGCGCAGTATTACCGCGATGCGCGGATTCTCGCGATCTACGAAGGCACGACCGCGATTCAGGCGAACGACCTCGTCGGCCGCAAGACGGTGCGCGACGGCGGCGCGGTGGCGAAGGCGCTGCTCGGCGAGATCGCGCGGACGGTCGATGCGCTGGGCCGCGCCGAAGGCGCCGCGGCCGCGTCGATGAAGGCGCGGCTGGAGCAGGGCGCGCGGGCGCTGGCGGCGGTGGTCGATTTCGTCGTCGAGAACGTGAAGCGCGATCCGAACGCGGTATTTGCCGGCAGCGTCCCGTACCTGAAGCTCGCGGGCATTGTGCTGTGCGGCTGGCAGATGGCGCGCGGGCTGCTCGCCGCGCAACGCCGCCGTGCGGACGATCCGGCGTTCCACGACGCGAAGATCGCAATCGCGCAGTTCTATGCCGAGCACATCCTCGTGCAGGCGGGCGGGCTCGAAGCGTCGATCGTCAGCGCGAAAAGCGGCCAGAGCGTGCTCGCGCTGGCCGAAGACCAGTTCTGAGCTTGCGCGCGTGCCGCACAGCGCACACGGCGCCCGAGGGCGCCGTGTGCAAGGGCGAGCGTCCTGCCCGCATCGCCGCAGGCAGGCGCGGATTACGCGTACGCGGGGCGGTGTGCGCCGGCCGTTTCCTTCAGGTAGCGGTGCACCGACAGGTCGTCCGCCAGGATCGCCGGCTTCTTGCCCGAGATCAGGTCGGCGAGCAGCTGGCCGGAGCCGCACGACATGGTCCAGCCGAGCGTGCCGTGGCCGGTGTTCATGAACAGGTTCGACACCGGCGTGCGGCCGACGATCGGCGTGCCGTCCGGCGTCATCGGGCGCAGGCCGGTCCAGAAGGTCGCCTTCGACGTGTCGCCGCCGCCCGGGAACAGATCGTTCACGCACATCTCGAGCGTTTCGCGGCGTGCGTCGCGCAGGCGCTTGTCGAAGCCGACGATCTCCGCCATGCCGCCGACGCGGATGCGGTCGTCGAAGCGGGTGATCGCGATCTTGTAGGTCTCGTCGAGCACCGTCGAGACCGGCGCGGCCGCCTCGTTGACGATCGGCGCGGTGATCGAATAGCCCTTGAGCGGATACACGGGGATCTTCATCAGGTTCGCGACGAAGCGCGTCGAGTACGAGCCGAGCGCGACGACGAACGCATCGGCGCGGACCGTCTCGCTGCCGCACTGGACGCCCGCGATCTTGCCGCCGGCGAGCGCCAACGCGTCGATCTGCGTGTTGTAGCGGAACTTCACGCCGAGACCTTCGGCGAGCGCGGCGAGGCGCGTCGTGAACAGCTGGCAGTCGCCGGTTTCGTCGCCCGGCAGGCGCAGGCCGCCCGTCAGCTTGTGCGACACCGCGGCGAGCGCGGGCTCGGCCTTTTTCAGGTCGGCGGGCGTCAGCAGTTCGAACGGCACGTTCGCCTCGCGCAGCACGGCGATGTCCTTCGCGGCGCCGTCGAGCTGCTGCTGCGTGCGGAACAGCTGCAGCGTGCCGCCTGTGCGGCCTTCATACTGGATGCCGGTGTCGGCGCGCAGCGCCTGCAGGCAGTCGCGGCTGTATTCGGCGAGACGCACCATGCGGCCCTTGTTGATCGCATAGCGCTCGGGTGTGCAGTTGCGCAGCATCTGCCACATCCATTGCAACTGGAAGCGGGTGCCGTCGAGGCGGATCGCGAGCGGCGCGTGCTTCTCGAACATCCACTTGACCGCCTTGAGCGGCACGCCGGGCGCGGCCCACGGTGCGGCATAGCCGGGCGAGATCTGCCCTGCGTTCGCGAAGCTCGTGTCGAGCGCCGGGCCGGCCTCCCGATCGATCACCGTGACTTCATGACCGGCGCGCGCGAGGTAATACGCGCTTGCTACGCCGACCACACCGCTGCCCAAAACGACGACTCGCATAGATGCTCCAAAAAGGAAGGGCCAGATAAAAGCCGGTTGCACCCGCGGCTCCGTGATTCCTCTAGCTGACCTAGTTTTTTGCGCTATGGTATTGTCGAATCAGCAGGTTTTGTTATCGTATTTTTTAGATTTTCAGTAAATAAGCATGAGAACTCAACGTCAGCCAGTACGACAGATCGACAAGCTCGACCGTCGCATCCTCAAGCTGTTGCAGGGCGACGGCCGCATGGCGATGAAGGATCTCGCCGAGCAGGTCGGCCTCACCGTCACGCCGTGCATCGAGCGTGTGCGGCGCATGGAGCGCGACGGCGTCATTACCGGCTATCACGCGCGGGTCGACCCGGCCCAGCTCGGCGCGGCGCTGCTGGTGTTCGTCGAGATCACGCTCGACCACAAGAGCGGCAACATGTTCGACCAGTTCCGCCGTGAAGTGATGAAGATCGACGAGGTACTCGAGTGTCACCTCGTGTCCGGCGACTTCGACTACCTGATCAAGGCGCGCATCGGCGAGATGGCCGACTATCGCAAGCTGCTCGGCGACATCCTGCTGCAGCTGCCGGGCGCGGTGCAGTCGAAGAGCTACGTCGTGATGGAGGAGATCAAGGAGACGCTGACGATCGCGGTCGAGGAATAGCCCGCCCGAGCCCTTGGCACGCCACATCGAATACTGTATAAATAAACAGTATTCGATGTGGATGTCACTGGGCGGGGTAAATGAATGATCGATCCGTTGGAGAATTTCCGGTTGCGCCGCCTGCGCCTCGAAAGGGGCGCGGCGCGGTCGACAATCTGCAGGGGCGGTACGAGACGGCGCAGCGAGAGGCGGTCGACGACGGCTGGACGCACGTCGAGCAGGGCGACGATCAGCCTGTACCGCTGCGTACGCAGGTGTTCGAGGAGCATGCCCGCAGCATCCTGACGCGCAACCAGTCGCCCGATATCCCGTTCAGCGTGTCGCTGAACCCGTATCGCGGCTGCGAGCACGGCTGCATTTACTGTTTCGCGCGTCCGACGCACAGTTATCTCGGGTTGTCGCCGGGCCTCGATTTCGAGAGCCGCATCTACGCGAAGGTCAATGCCGCCGAGTTGCTGGCGCGCGAGATCTCGAAGAAACAATTCGTGCCCGAACCGATCGCGCTCGGTGTCAATACCGACGCGTACCAGCCCGTCGAGCGGGATTTGCGCATCACGCGCAGCGTGATCCAGGTGATGCACGATCACGGCCTGCCGTTCGCCGCGATCACGAAATCGTCGCTGATCGAGCGCGATCTCGACCTGCTCGCGCCGATGGCGGAGCGCGGCCAGGTAATGGCGGCGGTCACGATCACGACGCTCGACGCCGATCTCGCGCGCACGCTCGAGCCGCGCGCGGCGACGCCGTCGCGCCGGCTCCGCACGATTCGCGCGCTGAGCGACGCGGGCGTGCCGGTCGGCGTGAGCATCGCGCCGGTGATTCCATTCGTCACCGAGCCTGACATGGAGCGCGTGCTCGAAGCCTGCGCGCAGGCGGGTGCGACGCATGCGAGCTACATCATCCTGCGCCTGCCGTGGGAGGTCGCGCCGCTGTTCAGGAACTGGCTGGCCGCGCATTTTCCGGATCGCGCGGAGCGCGTGATGAACCGCGTGCGCGACATGCGCGGCGGGAGGGACTACGAGCCGGCGTTCGGCCGGCGCATGAAGGGCGAGGGAATCTGGGCCGACCTGTTGCGGCAGCGCTTTCGTCTGGCCGTCAGGCGCCTGGGGCTGAACGAGCGGACGAACGGCATCCTGGACGTGTCGCAGTTTCGGATGCCGGCGCCGCCGTTGCGCGCGGGCGCGGCGCGCGACGATGCGCAGCTGAAGCTGTTCTGACCGTCGCCGTTACTGGGAGATCTGCTTGGCCGCTTCGACCTGCGATTCGAAATAGGTCTGGAACGATAGCGCGAGCGCCGTCATCAGCAGGAACGCGCCGATCAGCAGCGAGAAGCTGACGATGATGACGACCGTCCAGCCCGAGCGGCTGTGCTTGCCGGTGCCGGCATTGAATTGCGCGTCCCATTTTTCGTCGGGACGCAGGCCGTACACGATCGCCGCGAGGAATGCCGCGAGGAGCGAGATCGCGCCGGGCATCGCGAGCCACCAGCCGAGGTGGGCCGTGCGTTCGGACGCCGACAGCAGCAGGAAGCCGGGAATGCCGATCAGCGTGCCGAGCAGGTGTGCCCAGCCGAACACGTCCCGCCAGCCGTACAGATAGAAGCGGTGCGCGCCGATCGAGCCGAGCAGGAACGCGAGGGCGGCGGTGAGCGTCTTGGAGCGGAAGCGGCGGGGCGAAGGCGTGCTGCTGGACATAAGTGGCGGGAATATCGTGTGTCTGGTATCGGCTGCCGGCGGCGCGGGCGCGCTGCCCGGCTCGCATTCTACGATGGCGGTATCGGCGCGGTCATCCCCGTTCTGCGTTACGGTGCCGCATACGTGACGCGGTAGATCGCGCCGGCGTAGTCGTCGCTGCGCGAGCGGCATGGCGGCGGCGGAAGGTCCGGAACATGACGACTGTATGCCCGCCTGGGCGGCGTCTGCGGAATTTTGCGCGTAAGTATTTGTTGTGCCACTGGTTTCCGGCTATAATCGCACGTTTCAGTAGTTTCGAACCCGGTTTCCCCGAAGGATTTCATATGGTTATCATCCGTCTGGCTCGCGGCGGCTCGAAGAAGCGCCCGTTCTACAACATCGTCGCTACCGATTCGCGTAACCGTCGTGACGGCCGCTTCATCGAGCGCGTCGGCTTCTACAACCCGGTCGCCACGAAGGGCGAATCGCTGCGTATCGCTCAGGATCGCCTGACGTACTGGCAAGGCGTTGGCGCGCAACTGTCGCCGACCGTCGAGCGTCTCGTGAAGCAAGCGCAAAAGGCGCAACCGGCTGCTTGAGCGGGATGGCGCTGCATGCCGGTCGTGCCGGCCGTGAGGTTCAATGATGGCGGAGCACGATTCCGGTAGCGCCAAGCGCACGCGTGCAACGTTCGGTGCGTTCGTCCGCAAGCCGGCCGAGCGCGGTTTGGTTGCGAGCGGCAGCGCGGCAGCGGCGGAGCAGGGCGGCCTCGAGGCCGCGCAGGCCTGGCCCGACGATGCCGTCGAGGTTGGCGCGGTGGTCGACGCGTACGGCCTCAAGGGATGGGTCAAGATTGCGGCCCATGCCGACGCCGGCCGTGGCGGCGACGCGCTGTTGAAGGCGCGCCGCTGGTGGCTGCAAAAAGGCGCGGAGCGCCAGTCTGTCCGCATCGAGCAGGCGAAGACGCATGGCGACACGGTCGTCGCGCATCTCGCTGGCGTCGGTGACCGCGACGTGGCGCTGTCGCTGCGCGGTACCCGCGTGTTCGTGCGCCGGGAGGATTTTCCGGCGCTCGCGGCGGACGAATTTTACTGGGTCGATCTGATCGGTCTCGACGTCATCAACGAAAAGGCGGTGGCGCTCGGCAAGGTGGCCGGCATGATCGACAACGGCGTGCATTCGATCATGCGCGTCGAATATCCGGCGACCGGGAAAGACGGCCGGCCGGCGACCGGCGAGCGGCTGATTCCGTTCGTCGGGGTGTACGTCAAAACGGTGGATCAGGCGGCGCGTCGCATCGTCGTCGACTGGGAAGCCGATTACTGAAATGAACCAGGTCACGGAGAGCGCGGTGCAGTTCGATGTCGTCACGCTCTTTCCCGAGATGTTCCGCGCACTGACCGACTGGGGAATCACCAGCCGGGCCGTGAAGCAGGGCCGCTTCGGGCTTCGCACCTGGAACCCGCGTGATTTCACGACGGATAACTACCGCACGGTCGACGATCGGCCCTACGGCGGTGGTCCGGGCATGGTGATGCTGGCCAGGCCGCTCGAAGCCGCGATCGGCGCCGCGAAGGCGGCGCAGGCGGAGCAGTGCGTCGCGAGCACGCGCGTCGTGATGATGTCGCCGCAGGGCGCGCCGCTCACGCATGAGCGTGTCGTGCGGATGGCTCAGGAGCCGGGTGTCATCGTGCTGTGCGGCCGTTACGAGGCGATCGATCAGCGTCTGCTCGACCGTTGCGTCGACGAGGAAATCAGCCTCGGCGATTTCGTGCTGTCCGGCGGTGAGCTGCCGGCGATGGCGATGATGGATGCTGTCGTCCGCCTGCTGCCCGGCGTGCTGAACGACGCGCAATCGGCCGTGCAGGACAGTTTCGTCGGTGGGCTGCTCGATTGTCCGCATTACACGCGTCCCGAGGAATACGAGGGCATGCGGGTGCCGGACGTGCTGCTCGGCGGGCATCATGCCGAGATCGAGCGCTGGCGGCACCAGGAAGCTTTGAGAAACACGTGGCTGAAGCGTCCCGATCTGATTGCGCGGGCGCGCCGCGACAAGTTGCTGAGCCGTGCCGACGAGGCATGGCTCGCGAACCTCGCGCGCGAAGCGAAAAACGCCTCCTGAGGCGGCTTCGCGAGCGGGAATTGGCGGTGCTGCGCATGCGTGCGCGGCGCCTGATGTGAATCCATCCTCTATCGGGGCCGAGCCTGGGCACAGGCGGGCGCAAACGCCGACAAGATGGCTTTAGGAGTCAGTGATGAATCTGATCGAAAAACTTGAGCAGGAAGAGATCGAGCGCGCGCTCGCCGGCAAGACGATTCCCGAATTCGCCCCGGGCGACACGGTGATCGTGAACGTGAACGTGGTTGAAGGTAACCGCAAGCGCGTTCAGGCCTACGAAGGCGTCGTGATCGCGAAGCGCAACCGTGGCCTGAACTCGGCGTTCATCGTCCGCAAGATCTCGTCGGGCGAAGGCGTCGAGCGTACCTTCCAGACCTACTCGCCGCTGCTGGCAAGCATCGTCGTGAAGCGTCGCGGTGATGTCCGTCGCGCGAAGCTGTACTACCTTCGCGAGCGTTCGGGCAAGTCGGCTCGAATCAAGGAAAAGCTGGTGTCGAAGGATCGCGCCGCTGCTGCTCCGCAAGCGTAAGAGCTGTAAGGAAAAAGCACCCACCCGGGTGCTTTTTTCATTCTGGCGCGACAATATGCTCATATCGCCCGAGAACACGGAGCTCCATTGAATCGCCGCCCCATCATCGATCCCGAAGCGCTGCCGGTCGAAGCCACCGGCGTCGGTATGCCGGCCATCAACGGCCGCCGGATGACGCCGTCCGGGCTGCGCGACCGCTTCGCGCACGCGCTCGAATGGACCGAGGAGCCTTCCGAAGCGCGTCTCGTGGAAGGCGTCGATCCGCGCCGCGCCGCGGTGCTGGTGCCGCTCGTCGCGCGCGAAGCGGGCCTGACGGTGCTGCTCACGCAGCGCGCCGATCATCTGAACGATCACGCCGGGCAGATCAGCTTTCCCGGCGGCCGGCGCGAGCCGTTCGACCGCGATGCGACGGCCACCGCGTTGCGCGAGGCGAAGGAAGAGATCGGGCTTGCCGGCGAGCGGGTGGAAGTCCTCGGCGAGCTGCCGGATTACCTGACGGGGACCGGATTTTGCGTGACGCCCGTCGTCGGCCTCGTCCATCCGCCGTTCACCATGCAGGCGGACACGCTCGAAGTCGCCGAGATATTCGAAGTGCCGCTCGCGTTCCTGATGAATCCCTCCAACCATCAGGTGCGCGTGTTTCGCTGGGCGGGCGGCGAGCGTCGTTTTTTTGCGATGCCTTATCCCAATGGCGATGCAGGTGCGCATTACTTCATCTGGGGCGCAACTGCCGGCATGTTGCGCAATCTTTACCGCTTCCTGGCGGCAGGATGAGATCCGGCGCCGCGCGCGGCATCCGCGGCGCGGCCGATACGCGGCGCATGGGGCCATGCGCGGCTTACGCTGTGCTATCGTTATGCAAAAAATGACATAACCCGAAGACGGCGCCACGCATGACTTTCTTTTCGGTTCTTCTTGCCCTCATCATAGAACAGGTCCGCGCGCTATCGCCGAGCAATCCGGTGTTCGCGTTGTTCCAGTTTCATGCGGAAACCGTCGCGCATGGTCTCGACGCCGGCAAGCAGAAGCACGGCGTCCTCGCATGGCTCGCGGTCGTCCTGCCGTGGGTGCTGGCCGCCGCGCTCGTCTATTTCCTGCTGTACAAGGTGAGCTTCGCGCTGGCGTTCCTGTGGAACGTCACGGTTGTCTATTTCACGCTCGGCTTCCGCCAGTTCAGCCACTATTTCACCGACATCCATCTCGCGCTCAACAACGACGACGTGCCGCGCGCTCGGGAGATCCTCAACGAATGGACGGGGATGGACACGGTCGACATGCCGGTCGGCGAAATCGTCCGCCATACGCTGATCCACGCGGTCGTCGCGTCGCATCGCCACGTATTCGGCGTTTTCTTCTGGTATGTGCTGCCCATCGGGCCGGCGGGCGCGGTGCTGTACCGCATCTCCGAATACTTGGCGCGCAGCTGGTCGACGCCCGGCGACGATCGCACCGCTGCATTCTCGACGTTCGCGCAGCGCGCGTTCTTTGTGATCGACTGGGTGCCGGCGCGCCTGACGGCGCTCGGTTTCGCGATCGTCGGCAACTTCGAGGACGCGATCTACGCGTGGCGCAACCACACGCGCCAGTGGCCCGACCCGAACGACGGCGTGCTGCTCGCGGCAGGCAGCGGCGCGCTGGGCGCGAGCCTTGCCGGGCCGCTCGCCGAGCAGTCGAGTGTCGACGCGCTGGCGGTCGGCGACAGCGGGCCGGTCACGGTAGGCGACGACTGCACGCCGCGCACGCTGCAATCCGCGGTCGGCCTCGTCTGGCGCGCGGTGATCCTGTGGATGATCCTGCTGCTGATGCTGACGATCGCCGTCTGGGTGTCCTGACGCGGCTGCGGCAGCGGATTCGCAAGAAACGGAAAGGCCGGCTCGATGCCGGCCTTTTTGCTGGCCATCAGCCGTCGCGCGGGTCGCGTGCCGCGCCGCAATGCCAGCATGCGGTGAACTGCGCTTCGAGCTCCTCGCTGCAGTGCCTGCAGCGCCACGGCATCGCGCCGGCGGCGGGGCCGTGCGACGCGGCGTCGAGCAAGCGGCGGGCGAGCGCGTCGTCGCGTTCGTCGTCGAGCCAGATCTCGGGCGCGCATGCGTCGGCGGGAATACCGCCGAGCGCGCCCGTCGCATAGCGGTTGTGCAGTTCGCAGCCGATGCCGGCGGCCTCGAGGACATTGGCCCAATGCTGTGCGGTGGCGAGATCCGGAGCCCTGAAACGCATGACGCCTCCTGTCGGCGGGGCGGCCGGGGCGCGGGACGGTTCACGTGCCGAACGTGCCGCTGGGGCGGCCCGCCTGGCAATCGTGGTCAGCGTACGACCTGGCTCGCCTCGTGCACGATTTGCGCGTACAGCGCATGCCGGGTCTGCGCGACGCGGCCTTCGGCAACCGCCTCGAGAATCGCGCAGCCCGGCTCGTGCAGGTGATGACAATTATAGAAACGGCAGTGCGCGAGCAGCGGGCGGAATTCCGGAAACGCGCGCTCGAGCCGGCCTTCCGTCAGATGATAGAGGCCGAACTCCTGAAAGCCCGGCGAATCGATCAGTGCGCCGCCTTCGGGCAGCGGATAGAGGCGGGTGAACGTCGTCGTGTGCCGCCCGCTGTTGAGCGCGGCAGAGATCTCGCGGGTCGCCGCTTCCGCATCGGGCACGAGCAGGTTCACGAGCGTCGACTTGCCCATCCCCGACTGCCCGAGCAGGATCGTCGAGCGTCCGGCCAGGTACGGCGCGAGCTGCGCGCGCGCGTCGTCGGGCGCGCCCTTGACCGACAGTTCCAGCACGTCGTAGCCGAGCGCCCGGTACGGGGCGAGCCGCGCGCGCGCTACCGGCAGCGCGGCCTCGACGTCGATCTTGTTCAGCACGATGAGCGGCTTCAGCTCGTTCGCCTCGGCGGCGATCAGCGCGCGCCCGAGCAGATCCTCGCTGAAATAGGGCTCGGTCGCGAGCACGATCAGCAGCTGGTCGAGATTGGCCGCGAACAGCTTCGACTTGAACTGGTCGGAGCGGTACAGGAGATTGTGCCGCTCGCCGATCGCGGCGATCACGCCCTGATCGGCGGACGTGCGCTCGTAGGTGACGCGGTCGCCGACCGCGACGTCGCTTTTCTTGCCGCGCGGGAAGCACTGCAGCATCGGGCCGCCGTCGTCGGGGGCGACGATGTAATGGCGGCCGTGCGCCGCGATCACGCGGCCTTCGGCACGTTCCGCGCGTGACGCGCGCGGGGCCGGTTTGCGGGAGGTCGGCTGGCTCATGCGAGTTTCAGCAACCGGTCGATCCGCTGCGATGCCGGCGGGTGCGAATAGTAGAACGCGGTGTAGAGCGGGTCGGGCGTCAGCGTCGACGCGTTGTCCTCGTAGAGCTTGACGAGCGCGTTGACGAGATCCTGCGCGTCGGTCTGGCTGGCCGCGAACGCGTCCGCCTCGAATTCGTGCTTGCGCGACGTGAGGCTGCCGACCGGCGTCGCGAAGAACAGGAACACCGGAATCGCGAGGAAGAACAGCACGAGCGCCGAGCCTGCGTTGCTGCTGCCGAGCGATGGCGTGACGCCGAGCCCGGTGAAGAACCACGTCCGCTGCGCGAGCCAGCCGAGCAGAGCAAGCAGCGCAAGGCTCAGTACGAACGACACCAGCATGCGCTTCATCACGTGGCGGCGCTTGAAATGCCCGAGCTCGTGCGCGAGCACGGCCTCGATCTCGTTGCCGGACAGCCGTGCGAGCAGCGTATCGAAGAACACGATCCGCTTCGACGCGCCGAAGCCGGTGAAGTATGCGTTGCCGTGCGCGGAGCGGCGGCTGCCGTCCATCACGAACAGGCCCTTGGCCGCGAAGCCGCAGCGCTTCATCAGCCGCTCGATGCGTTCGCGCAGCGCGTCGTCCTTCAGCGGCTCGAACTTGTTGAAGAGCGGCGCGATGAAGGTCGGGTAGATCAGCAGGACGAGCAGCTGGAAGCCGACCCAGACCGCCCAGGTCCACAGCCACCACAGGCTGCCGGCCTGGTTCATCAGCCACAGCACGACGAACAGCAGCGGCAGGCCGAGCGCGGCGCCGAGGAGGGCGTTCTTCAGCATGTCGGTGAAGAACAGGCGCCGCGTCATCCGGTTGAAGCCGAAGCGCGCCTCGATGCCGAACTGCCGGTAGTACTCGAACGGCAGGTCGATCGCGCTCGTGACCGCGAACACGGACGCGACGAGCGCGACCTGCTGCGCGTAGCCGCGCCCGAGCAAGCCGCTCAGCAGCGCATCGAACGCGCCGACGCCGCCGAGCAGCGTGAGCCCGACCAGCACCGCGGCGCTGACGACGATTTCGCGCATCGTGAGCCGGGTGCGCTCGACCGTGTAGTCCGCCGCGCGCTGGTGCGCGGTGAGCGGGATGGTTGCGCTGAATTGCGGGGGCACGCGATTGCGGTGCGCTGCGACGAAGCGCACCTGCCGCGACGCGAGCCACAGCTTGGTGACGACCATCGCGAGCACGGCGAGCGCGAACAGCAGGGTGAACGAATAAGGTGACATCGAAAGCGCCAAAGGGTTCTATGCGAGAATTATATGTTCTTGCGGACCGGCCCCGCATGTGCGCTGCTGGCCGCTCGCGCGGCGCTGCGGCGCCGCCCGCCATTTTCCAGGATGACTCATGACCGATATTCCCGCTTCCGCCAGCCAGCCCCAACTCGTGCGCAACGAGCTGAACCTCGTCTGGCTCGACATGGAGATGACGGGCCTCGACCCGGATAACGACCGCATCATCGAGATCGCGGTCGTCGTGACCAACTCGACGCTCGAGATCGCGGTCGAAGGCCCGGTGTTCGCGATCCACCAGAGCGACGCGACGCTCGCGAAGATGGACGACTGGAACAAGGCGACGCACGGCCGTTCCGGCCTGATCGACCGCGTGCGCGCATCGACCGTGACCGAGGCGGACGCCGCCGCGCGGCTCCAGGCGTTCCTCGCGCAGCACGTGCCGCCGGGCAAGTCGCCGATGTGCGGCAACTCGATCTGCCAGGACCGCCGCTTCATGGCGCGCTGGATGCCCGACCTGGAGCGTTTCTTCCACTACCGCAATCTCGACGTCAGCACGCTCAAGGAGTTGTGCCGCCGCTGGCAGCCGGCGATCTACAAGGGGTTCCAGAAGCGCGCGATGCACACCGCGCTCGCCGACATCCACGAGTCGATCGACGAGCTGAAGTACTACCGCAAGCACTTCCTCGTGCCGGCCGCGACCGCGACTGCCCCCGCGGACAACGTCGCGCCGGCCGCCTGAGCAGGCAACCGGCCGCGCGTCATTTCGGGGCGCGCAACGCGCTCTTCGGACGGAACGCCGCAACCACCGCGGCGTCCGTCTCGACGTACGGGCCGCCGATCAGGTCGATGCAGTACGGCACCGCGGCGAAGATGCCGGGCACGGCCGGCCGGCCGTCGCCGGCTCGCAGGCCTTCGAGCGTTTCCTTGATCGACTTCGGCTGGCCGGGCAGGTTGACGATCAGTGCCGCGTGACCGGCGGTTTCGCGGATCACCGCGACCTGCCGCGACAGGATCGCGGTCGGCACGAAGTTCAGGCTGATCTGCCGCATCTGCTCGCCGAATCCCGGCATTTCCTTCGTCGCCACCGCGAGCGTCGCCTCGGGCGTCACGTCGCGGCGCGCGGGGCCGGTGCCGCCCGTCGTCAGCACGAGGTCGCAGCCCGCCACGTCGACGAGCTCGACGAGCGTCGCCGAGATCGTCGGCGCGTCGTCCTGGATCAGCCGCGTCTCGGCGCGCCACGGCGACGTGAGCGCGCCGCGCAGCCAGTCCTGCAGCGCGGGAATGCCCTTGTCCTCGTAGACGCCGCTGCTCGCGCGGTCGCTGATCGACACGAGGCCGACCACCAGCTCGTCGGGATGGTTACGCTTCGTCGTCATGCTCGTCCCCGGCGGGCTCGGCGTCGTCATCGTCCGAGGCCGCCGCGCCGCTCGCTGTCTTGATCCACTGGAACAGCTCGCGGTAGTAGCGCGGCGGCTTGCCCTGCTGGGTTTCCCTGCGCACGTTGCGGATCAGCGTGCGGCCTTCCTGCACGTCAGCGCCCGGATGCTGGCGGATGAATTCCGTCAGCGCCGCGTCGTCGGCGAGCAGCTGCTCGCGGGTGCGTTCGATCCAGTGCAGGCGCGCGGTCGCAGCCTTGTTCACGCCGCGCTGCGCGTCGAGCGCGGTGCGCAGCGCGGCCGTCTCGTCGTCGGTGAGCGAGCGCATCACGCGGCCGACGTACTGGAGCTGGCGGCGCTTGCCTTCGTGGTCGGTGATGCGGCGCGCTTCGTGCACCGCTTCCGCGAGACTCTCGGGCATCGGCATGCGCTTGAGCGCATCTTTCGGCAGGTCGACGAGCGCCAGGCCGAGCGTCTGCAGCTCGTGCATCTCGCGTTTCAACTGGGATTTGCTGGGGCGATCGTAGCCGTGGCCGGCGTCGTCGTCGGCGTGCTCGATCGGCTGAATACGGGTTTTGCGTGTCATGGGCGGCATTGTATCGCGGCGCGGGCGCCCCCAGCTTGTGCGTTGCGGCGCCCCGGACCTTGCTATGATCGCGGGATACGCACCTTTTGACACACGCGGGCCGTCGGCCCGCCACCGGATAACACGAAGATGGCTGCCAATCTCGATGCGCAAGCGCGCTATTTCCCGCATACGCAGGACCAGCTGAAAGAAATCGCCTCGGACATCCTCCGCCATGCGAAGGCGATCGGCGCGACGGACGCCGCGACCGAAATCTCCGAAGGCGACGGCCTGTCGGTGTCGGTGCGGCGCGGCGAGGTTGAGACGATCGAGCACAACCGCGACAAGATGGTCGGCGTGACCGTGTTCATCGGCAAGAAGCGCGGCAACGCGAGCACGTCGGATTTTTCGTCGGCCGCGCTCAAGGACACCGTCGCCGCCGCGTACAACATCGCGCGCTTCACCGCCGAGGACGATGCGGCCGGGCTCGCCGAAGCCGAGCTGCTGGAAACCGCGCCGCAAGACCTCGAGTTGTATCACCCGTGGGATCTGTCCGCCGACGAGGCGGTCGAGATCGCGCGCCGCGCGGAAGACGCCGCGTTCGCGGTGAGCCCGCAGATCCGCAATTCGGAAGGCGCAAGCGTGTCCGCGCAGCATTCGCAATTCGTGCTGGCGACGAGCCGCGGCTTCCTTGCCGGCTACCCGTATTCGCGCCACTACATCGCGTGCGCGCCGATCGCGGGCAGCGGCCGGCAGATGCAGCGCGACGACTGGTATTCGTCGAAGCGCAGCGCCGCCGATCTCGCCGCGCCGGAAGCGGTGGGCCGCTATGCGGCCGAACGCGCGCTCGCGCGGATGGGCGCGCGCCGGCTCGACACCCGCAAGGTGCCGGTGCTGTTCGAGGCGCCGCTCGCGGCAGGGCTGCTCGGCGCGTTCGTGCAGGCGGTGAGCGGCGGCGCGCTGTACCGCAAGACCTCGTTCCTCGTCGACAGCCTCGGCAAGCCGGTGTTCGCGCCGCACGTGCAGGTCGTCGAGGATCCGCACGTGCGGCGCGCGATGGGCAGCGCGCCATTCGACGAGGAAGGCGTGCGCACGCGCGCGCGCAGCGTAGTGAAGGACGGCGTCGTCGAGGGCTATTTCCTGTCGACCTATTCGGCGCGCAAGCTCGGCACGCAGACGACCGGCAACGCGGGCGGCTCGCACAACCTCGCGTTGCGGAGCTCGCTGACGGACGCGGGCGACGATTTCGACGCGATGCTGAAGAAGCTCGGCACCGGCCTGTTGCTGACCGAGCTGATGGGGCAGGGCGTGAACTACGTGACGGGCGATTACTCGCGCGGCGCGGCGGGCTTCTGGGTGGAGAACGGCGTGATCCAGTATCCGGTCGAGGAAATCACCGTTGCGAGCACGCTGCAGGACATGTTCCGGCACATCGTCGCGATCGGCTCGGATTCGATCGTGCGCGGCACGAAGGAAACCGGCTCGGTGCTGATCGAGCAGATGACGATCGCCGGCCAGTAAGCCGCGCGCGGGCCGGATGACGACAGCCCGATCGGCGCGAGCCGGTCGGGCTGTTTCGTTTGGCGCGCGGATCAGCCGCGCTTGCGCGCGTAGACGACGAACGCGTATGCGAACGCGTTCGGCGCGGCCGCCTGGTGGGTGTCGCGCGACACTTCCTGCCAGCGCGACGGATCGGGGGCCGGGAAGGTCGCGTCGCCGTCGAAATCGGCGTCGATCTCGGTGACGATCAGTTTGTCGGCGTGCTCGATGCCTTCCGCGTAGAGCTGTGCGCCGCCGATCAGGAACGCCTCGGGCGCGCCGTCGCGCGCGGCGAGCGCGAGCGCGTCGGCGAGCGACGTCACGGTGTCGCAGCCGTCGAAGCGCCGCGCCGCGTCGCGCGACACGACGATGTTGCGGCGCCCCGGCAGTGGCCGTCCGATCGATTCGTGGGTCTTGCGGCCCATGACGATCGGCGCGCCCATCGTCGTGCGCTTGAAGAACGCGAGGTCCTCGGGAAGTTTCCAGGGCAACTGGTTGTCGCGGCCGATGATGCCGTTGCGGGCGCGCGCGACGATCAGGGTCAGCGTCGTCATGAACGTAGGGTGGGAAAGCGCAGAGACAGAATGGCGCCGATTCTACCGGATTGCCGCCAGGCGGCGGGCGTGGCGGCTTGCGCCGCCGCGCCTACCCGCCGTGCTCGTCGTCGCCCGCCGCCGCGCGCTGCTCGGTGTCGGACAGGTCCCTCAGCCCGTGCGCGCCCATCAGACGGTACAGCGTGACGCGCGAGATGCCGAGTTCCGCCGCCGCCTC